>LXOW01363813.1_pt1 | contig 27011 bp, 23 predicted proteins | sample 1368591 | NCBI WGS metagenome assembly LXOW01 (sample SAMN04884650, study PRJNA319009) | bovine gut metagenome | isolation source: Cow rumen | host: Bos taurus | place: Italy: Legnaro (PD) | collected 2014-07-09
GGGCAGGATTAAAGTGTTCAGCCGTCAGCTGTCAGCCTTCAGATGAGCAGTTGCAATGGATGCAGAATAAGTTATTTAACTTAGGGGCGGCGTTGAGTCTGGCGCCTGGAGAATGGGTGAGTGCCGCCGATGTGAAGCAGATAGAGGCATGGATCGACGCGATGCAGACGGAAGTGCCGAAACAGCGTGCGTTCATCCTTCCTGCCGGGTCGGAATGCGTAGCGCGATGCCATGTTTGCCGAACGATTTGCCGTCGCGCAGAGCGCCGAATGATTGCTTTGGGTTGTCCCGACGAGACGATGCAACTGATGAACCGTATCAGCGACTATCTTTTTGTCCTTGCTCGCTACCTCGGATACAAGAACGGAGAGACAGAAGAGGCATGGAAGAAGAACTAAAATGTGGAAAAATTGACGGAAAAAGGCATATTTGTGTAAAAAATACCGAAAATTGTAAAATATTACAATAAATATTTGCAAGAATCAAAGATTTTGAGTACTTTTGCACGCTTTTTTGAATAATTATTGAAAATAAACTATGTATTGGACGCTTGAATTGGCTTCGAAATTAGAGGATGCTCCATGGCCGGCAACGAAGGAAGAATTGCTTGATTATGCCAATCGCATTGGTGCTCCTGCGGAGGTAATTGAGAACTTGCACGAGCTGGAGGACGAAGACGATGAACAGTATGAGAGCATCTTGGATATATGGCCGGATTATCCTACGCAGGATGAGGACTTTTTCTTCGATGAAGAGGAGTATTAGTCTTCTGCTTGGGCTATTGGCCTTCGTGACTGCGAGTGCGCAGTTTGATCCGCAGATGGGGCAATATATGTATATGCCGACGGCCTATAATCCCGCGGCGGTGGGAGAAGGCGATTTGATGAAAGTGGCTGGTATGCACCGCATGCAGTATGTGGACATCGCCAATGCGCCGATGAGCACTTGGTTCACTTTCTGTTCGCCGTTTGTGATAGGCAAGACGCGGCACGGCGCGGGGGTGCGGTTCCTCAACGACCGCTTCGGATTATTCACCACCCAATCGCTGTATGCCCAGTATGCATACCGCCAGAAGTTAGGGAACGGATATCTGAGCATCGGTATTGATCTGGGATTTGTGAATGTGGGATTTAAGGGGGATTCGATCAACCTTAGCAAGATGGGCGATGATTATCACGAGGCAACGGGTGAGTCGATACCGACGGGTAGCAAATCGGGAATGAAATTCGACATGGGATTCGGCCTGTACTACAGCACTCCGACTTGGTGGGTAGGCGCGAGTTACAGCCATCTGACCCGGCCGACGGTTGATTGGGATGAATATACGGCGGTGAGCCTGGTAGGCACGATGTATGTCACGGGCGGATATCATTTCCGGCTGAAGGACTACAGAGAATGGATGTTGACGCCGAGTGTGATGGTGATGAGCGATTTCATCAGTTGGGATATCAACCTCACGCTGATGTGCGACTACAAAGACCGCTACCGCTGGGGACTCGGATACCGCATCGCCGGAAGTGTGAATATATTGCTGGGCGTGGATATTATTTCCGGCCTGCAGTTAGGATACAGTTGTGAATTGCCGACCAACAAACTGCTGTTGGAGAGCTACGGAAGTCACGAGATATACCTGGCCTACGGATTTGACATCCTGAAGCCGAAAAGAACGAATAAATATAAATCAATTCGATACTTGTAAGTATGAAAGTAACAAAAATTTTGCCATTGATCGTGTTTGCGATTGCATTGGCGAGTTGCAACAAGCCGGCCGGCGAATTAGTCGGAGTAGGCAAGAGTGCCAGCTTTAAAGAGGCGAATCCTTACGGAATGTTGTTCATTAAGAAGGGTTCCTTCATGATGGGTGCCAACACGCAGTCTGCTGTGTTTGAGCAGCCGGATAACATTGTGATGGTAACGGTGGATGCGTTCTGGATGGACGAGACCGAGATCACCAACAATGAGTATCACCAGTTCGTGAATTGGGTACGTGACTCGATTGCATTGACCAGTCTGGTTGCTGCCGGTATGACCGATTACGCTATCCAGCCGAAAGACGAGGACTTCGATGAGAACAATTTCCGCATCAACTGGCGTAAGAAAGTGCCTTGGAACAGCAAGGAGGAAGATGTGATCGATGCGCTGTCGGCCATGTATTATTCGGACGGCAAGATCAACACCAACAACCTGCACTATCGTTACAATTGGGTGAATATGGACGAGGCGCTGCCGCAACGTAACAAATTCGATGTGGCTACGAGTACCTATCCGAAAGGAGCTACGGCACGTGTAGATACCTTCTGGGTAAACGCGAACAACGAGATCAAGGATTCGACGATTATCCGTCCGTTGCGTGAGCCGAAAGACCTGTTGACCGAGAAGATCATCAGTATCTATCCGGATACCCTGGTTTGGGCACGTGACTTCCAGTTCTCGTACAACGATCCGTTGCTGCACATGTATTTCAAGCACCCGGGCTACGCCGAGTATCCGGTAGTAGGTGTGACTTGGGAGCAGGCACATGCGTTCTGCAACTGGCGTACGAAATACTTCAACATGTATTCGACCACGGAGGCCAACGAATACCGTCTGCCGACGGAGGCGCAATGGGAGTATGCCGCTCGCGGCGGTCGCAAGATGGCGATGTATCCGTGGGGTAGCAACTATGCCCGTGACGGTAAGGGTTGCTTCTTTGCTAACTTCAAGCCGTATCGCGGTGCATACAACGATGATACCGGTACGACGACAATGAAGGTGGCTCAGTTCCGTCCGAATGACTTCGGTCTGTTCGACATGGCCGGAAACGTATCGGAGTGGACCAACTCTGCATACCAGAGTGCTGCCAATACGCATATCCATGACTTGAATCCGGACTACAGTTACATGGCTCGTAAGGCCGATCCGGACATCCTGAAACGTAAAGTCGTTAAGGGTGGTAGCTGGAAGGATATCAGCTATTTCATGCAGTGCGGCGTTCGTACCTACGAGTATCAGTATGAGAGCCGTCCGTACATCGGATTCCGTTGCGTTCGCGCATACATAGGTGAATAATTAAGGAAAACATACATTAATAAATAAGTTATACACAAACTATGGCTACAGAAAAAGCTACAAACCAAGGTTTTGGTGCAAGATTCTTCCACTGGTATGAGTCTTACCAGGGTAAGAACGTGGTTAACATCATTTATTCGGCAGGTGCATCGGTCGTTATTATCGGTGCGTTGTTTAAGATTTTGCACTGGCCGGGAGCAAGTCAGGTGCTGATGGTCGGTATGTTCACCGAGGCATTCCTGTTCCTCATCGGTACATTGGAGCATCCGCATCCTGAGTTCCACTGGGAGAACGTCTTCCCGCAGTTGTTGGAGTACGGAACGAAGCCGGAATTGCTCGAGGAGAAGTCTCATCAGCCGCGTCCGACGTTGTTGGGTGCCGGTGTCGCCGGTGAAGCCACTGCAGCGGTAACGGGTATGAGCGCAGGTGCTGCAGCAGCTCCGGCAGCTGCTTCGGCAAAGGTTCCTTCTTTGAAGGAAGAGGACCTCAAATCGCTGAAGGATGGTATCGCTGACTTGGCCAAGACCGCTTCTCAGTTGAGCGAGTTGAACAAGGTTGCCGCAACGGGTGTGAAGTTGAACGAGCGCCTGGTAGCTGCTGAGGCTGCGACGATGGAGTACACCTCGAAGATCACCGCAGTAGGTCTGTCAACGGATTCGCTGACCAAGGCTACCGAAGGTTTGTCCGGTTCGTATGCTCAGATCGGTGAAGACATCAAGGCTGTAGCCGAGGAAACCAAGGCTTACAAGCAGGGTGTTGAGTTGGTAGGTAAGAATATCGCTTCGTTGAACTCGGTATATGAGCTCCAGCTGCAAGCTGTTAACGCACAAGTGGAGGCACAGAAGAATGCAGCCGCTTCGGCTAAAGAGGCAGCAGACGCTCAGTTGGCATTCGCTAACGGTACCAAGCAGTTGCAGAAGCACGTAGCTGACCTGAACGCCATCTACGGAAATATGCTCAATGCGCTCGCATAAGTTTAACTTCTAAACACTTCAGTAATGGGTGGAGCAAAAAACTGTCCGGAAACCCCGAGACAAAAAATGATTGGTATGATGTACTTGGTGCTCACCGCCATGTTGGCGTTGAACGTAAGTACGGATATCCTCAATGGTTTTACATTGGTGGACAATAGTCTGCACTCCTCTATCGCTGCTTCGGATAAACGTAACGCGCAACTCTATCTGGATTTCCAAGCTGCTAACGCAGACAACCCGGAGAAGACGCAAGAATGGTTCGATAAAGCCAAAGAGGTTCAAGTGCGTGCGGACTCGTTGTTCAATTATATTCAGAACTTCAAGGAGCACATCGCTATCTTAGCCGACAGCAAGAAGAAAGTAGAAGAGTTGAAGGCGCAGGGTATCGATCCGACGATGCATATCGAAGGAAACTCGAACCTGGACGTAACGGCTCAATACGCTATCGTACAAGGCAACGGCGCGATTCTGAAAGAGATGGTGGCTTACTACCGCGACTATGCTGCCGGATTGGTAGAGGCCGATGCGGAGTTACGCGGTTCCATTCAGCAGAACCTCGCTACCGAGCGCGGATACAACGCACACGAGAAAGACTCCTGCGATTGGGAAGTAGCGATCTTCGAAGGTATGCCGGTAGGCGCTTCGATCACAATTCTGACGAAGATGCAGAACGACGTGCGTGCTACGGAAGGACAAGTGATTCAATATCTTATGGATCGCACGGACGCGGGTGACCTGCGCGTGAATAAACTGAACGCGTACGTGATACCGAATTCGAACTATGTGATCCGCGGCGGTAAGTACTCGGCGCAGATTATCCTGGCCGCTATCGACTCGACGCAACGTCCTGAGTATTATATCGAGGGTCAGCGTATCAATGACCAAGGTATCTACGAAGTAGCCGCTTCGGGTGTGGGTCTGAAGAAATACTCCGGTTGGATTGCTTACCAGAACCCCTCGACCGGCGAGATGGAGAATCTGCCGTTCCATAGTGAGTATAGCGTAGGTGAACCGGCTGTGACGATCTCGAATACCGACCTCAACATCATGTACCGCGGATACGAGAACAAGTTCTCGATCTCCGTTCCGGGTGTAGCGAACGACAAGGTGAAAGTATCCGTCAACGGCGCGCAAGTAAAGCAACAAGGCGGTCTGTGGATCATCAAACCGGGTGACGCAGCCAAGAGCGTAACGATCTCTGTAAGCGCAGAGTTGGACGGTCGTATGCAGCCGATGGGAAGCAGGGAATACCGCGTGAAGGCGCTGCCGAAACCGGGTGCTTACTTCAAGTCCGGTGAGAAAGAGTACTCCGACGGAAATATCTCCCGTGGTGCGCTGCTGAACAGTTCCGCTACGGTGATCGCGTCCTACGGACCTGACGGATTGCTGGATCTGCCGTACCGTATCACGAGCTTTAAGGTGAATATCAACGGTATCTTGACGGAGTCCCGCGGCAACAAGTTTACGCGCGATCAGTTGGATCGTTTGGGTAAACTGAAGATGGGTGCTATCGTAGTTATCACCGATATCCGTGCGCAAGGTCCGGATGGTAAGGAGACCCGTCTGTCGCCTATTCCTCTATCACTGAATTAATACCAAACAAATATGATAAAGAAAATTAGTATTATCGCATGCATGTTGCTGGGCATCGTAACGGCTCAGGCACAGCATAATGTAGTCTCGTTCTTCGACGAGGTGGGTAGTGCGCGTATCCAGACGGAGGAGTTCTCTCAGGCGCATGACACGATCGTGATGGTGGACCACCGTATCGACGATGTGATCTGGGCGCGTTACGTATATCGTATCATCGATATGCGCTACAAGCAGAACTACCAGCTCTATTTCCCGACGAAGTCGGACGATGCAGACTATCGTAACCTCTTCAAAGTGATTACCGATGCGGTAGTGGACGGTCTTCCTATCTACGAGAAGAACATGGAGACGATCAAGCCGGATCTGCATCAAGATCCGGTATCGCGTAGTGTTCTTCCGACGATGTTCATGGCTGATGATCCTCTGGCAGACTATTCGGATGATCCTTCGCACTTTGATATCGCTACGTCCGACGCTATGTTGGTACACTACGACAGCATCGCGGATGAGTTGTCGTTCCACTTCTATCCGTTCGAGCAATTGGTGAAGAACCAGTTGAAGTACTTGATTCAGGAAGTGGTGTTCTTCGACAAGCACACCTCGCGTCTGCATACGAAGATCATGGCTATCGCTCCGCTGCAGTCCGATAAGATCTCGACGCGCGACAACTCGAATATCATGGCTTCGCTTCGCGAGTCCATCATGTTCTGGGTACCGTTCGACCAACTTCGTCCGTATCTGGCAATGCAGTATGCTATCCCTAACCGCAACGAGGTAAAGCGCGTGACATTTGACGAGTTCTTCCAGAAACGTCTCTTCTCGTCCTATATCGTAGGTGAGGGTAACATGTATAACCGCTGGATTCCGGATTATGCAGGCACGGCAGAGGACGTGAAGAAAGAGCAGGAGCGTATCGCTACCGAATTGCTCAATTTTGAACAAGACCTCTGGGAATATTAAATGCGGAAACATCGTTTTCGAAATTCCTACTTAACTTCCGCCGTCAGCGTCTCGCTGGTGTTGTGCCTTGTTGGCTTGGAATGTGTGCTCCTGCTTTCTGCAGGAGCGCTTATTACGCGCATGCGCGAGAATATCACCCTTACGGCCGTGCTGAAACAGGATGCGGATAGCACGCAATGTGCCCGGTTGGAGAAGATATTGGAGGGTAGTGACCGCTACAGCAGTTATCGCTATGTGTCAAGTGATGAGGCGCTGCGGGAGCATATCTCGTCTTTGGGTGAAGATCCCTCTGCGTTCCTGGGTTATAACCCTCTCTCGACCAGCTATGAGATTCATCCGACGGAGGCATACAGCGCCCCGGACAGTCTGACGGTCTTGGCGGACCAACTGAAAGCGCTACCCTATGTGGCGGAAGTGATCTATCCGCGCGACCTGGCGGATCTGATGAGCAGTAACATCCATGATTTCTCTCTGATCCTGTTAGGCATAGCTTTGGCACTGCTGATGATTTCGATGGTGCTGATCGTGAATACCATCCGTCTGCAGATATACGCGAAGCGATTCTTAATCAATACGATGACGCTTGTGGGAGCTACTTCGTGGGTAACCCGTCGTCCGTTTGTATGGCGCAATATGCTGATGGGCTTTGTCTCCGGCATCGTGGCACTGGTCATCCTGAGCGGGGTGGTGTATTATGTAGAGAACCGCTTGGGTGTATTGCTCTTCCCGCTGACGTGGCAGAACATAGCGTTTGTGTCGGCAGTGGTGCTGGTAAGCGGATTACTCATCACACTTTTTGCATCGCTGATCGCTACAGGTCGCTACATCCGTATGGATAATAACTCGTTGTACGAGATATGATAAAAGTTTAGTGTTTAGAGATTAGTGTTTAGAGAATAATGAAACATACATTGCCCAAACTCAACCTCATCCTGATAGCCGTATCATTTGTGATTATTGTGATCGGTTTTTGCTTGATGGTAGGTGCTCCCTCCGGAGAGGACGTTTATAACCCGGATATCTTCTCTGTTCGCCGTATTACGGTAGGACCGATGATTGCTTTATTCGGTTTTGTGAGTATGATTTTTGCCATCTTATTCCGCGGTAAGAAATGAGTTGGATTCAAGCGCTTATACTGGGTATCGTGCAGGGACTGACGGAGTTCCTGCCCGTTTCGTCTTCCGGCCATTTAGAGATCGGGCATGTGTTGCTCGGCACGTCGGGAGAAGAGAATCTGACTTTTGCCATTATCGTGCATGCCGCTACGGTGCTCTCCACGCTGGTAGTGCTCTGGAGTCAGGTAGCGCAACTGTTCCGCGGCACGTTTACCACCTTGCAGTGGAATGCGGAGAAAGACTATGTGGCGAAGATCCTGGTATCGATGATACCGGTGTTCATCGTCGGAGTGTTCTTCAAAGACACCGTAGAGTCGTTCTTCGGCAACGGTTTGCTATTAGTAGGTATCTGTCTGTTGATCACAGCGGCGCTGTTGGCGCTTAGTGAGTGGTTGCAGAAGAAGCGTCAGGAGGTTGGTCATGAAGTGGGATATAAAGACGCGATCATCATCGGTATCGCGCAAGCCTGCGCCGTATTACCGGGTTTGAGCCGTTCGGGCACAACGATCGCTACGGGTCTGCTCTGCGGCGTGAAGAAAGAGAGTGTGGCGCAGTTCTCCTTCCTGATGGTACTCATTCCTATCTTAGGCGAAGCGTTCCTGGATCTGATGAAGTTGCTCAAAGGCGAGATTGTCAGCGATTTAGGACTCGTGCCGGCTATAGTGGGCTTTGTTGCCGCTTTTGCTACCGGTTGTTTCGCATGCCGATTTATGATAGAAATCGTTCGCCGTCAGCGCTTGGTTTGGTTTGCGATATACTGCGCTATCGTGGGATCGGTAGCTATCATCACCACGGTTTGCTGATATGTGGGATTTTGAAGAAGGCGAAGTTCTGGCGTTTGACAAACCGCTGCATTGGACGTCATTCGATTTGGTGGCCAAGGTGCGATGGAACTTATGCCATAAGTTAGGACGGAAAAAACTGAAAGTGGGTCATACCGGCACGTTGGATCCTTTGGCTACCGGCGTGGTGATTATCTGTACGGGCAAGAAGACGAAACTGATCGACCAACTGCAGTATGACGTGAAGGAATATATCGCTACGCTGCAACTGGGGGCTACTACGCCGAGTTATGACCTGGAAAAGGAGATCGATGCTACCTATCCGACGGAGCATATCACCCGCGAATTGATCGACCAAACGATTCCGCAGTTCTTAGGAGAACAATGGCAAGTGCCGCCGATCTTCTCCGCCGTACAGATTAACGGGAAACGCGCGTATGAGTTTGCCCGCAAAGGTGAGGAAGTGGAGTTGAAACCCAAGTTGCTGGTGATCGACGAGATAGAGGTGCTGGCATTTGATGCAGCGACGATGCAACTGACGATCCGCGTTGTATGCTCGAAAGGCACATATATCCGCGCCTTGGCCCGCGACATCGGCGAACGCTTACGCTCCGGCGCACACTTGACGGCCTTACGCCGCACGCGCGTAGGAAACACCCGAGTGGAAGATTGCTACACGATAGAGAACTTTTTAGACGAATTGACAAACTACGAGTATGTACAAAACCAATGATATGAAACTCAGCCAGTTTAAGTTTAAACTGCCTGAAGAATTGATTGCTCAATATCCGGCTTCGTATCGCGATGAGGCCCGCATGATGGTGCTGCACCGCAAGACCGGAGAGATCGAGCATAAGAAAGTCTCCGATTTAGTGGAGTATTTCGACGAAGGAGACCTCTTCGTGATGAACGACAGTAAGGTTTTCCCGGCGCGTCTGTATGCGCATAAGGAGAAGACCAACGCACTGATAGAGGTATTCCTGTTGCGCGAGCTGAATCACAAGTCGCGTTATTGGGACGTGCTAGTGGATCCGGCGCGTAAGATTCGTATCGGTAACAAACTGACCTTCGATGACGATCCTTCGATCGTAGCCGAGGTGATCGATAATACCACAAGTCGCGGTCGTACCTTCCGTTTCCTCACGGACTATGACAACGAAGAGTTCGTACCGCGTCTGTACGCGTTGGGAAGTGCTCCGCTGCCGAAGTATATCCGTCGTCCGATGGATGCGGCTACGCAGGCGGAATATGATGAGGTATTTCATGATCAGCCGGTGCGCGAGATGGATACCGAGCGCTATCAGACCATCTTCGCGGATAAGATAGGTGCTGTAGCAGCACCGGCTTCCGGTCTGCATTTCTCCAAACAATTGCTCAAGCGCATGGAGATTCGCGGTATCGAGACCACCTTCATGACGAGCCATGTGTCGCTGGGTATCTTCAAAGATATTGATGTGGAGGACCTGACGAAGAACAAGATGGAGTCAGAGCAGATCATCTTGTCGGATAAGATGGCGAATGCGGTGAACAAAGCGCACGAGGAGATGCACCGCATATGTGCGGTAGGTACCGAAGTGATGCGCGCTATGGAGCATGTAGCCGGTACGAACGGAGCACTCAAAGCATATGACGGATGGACGAATAAGTTTATCTACCCGCCTTACCGATTCATGGTTGCGAACAGTTTCTTTGCGAACTTCTACATGCCGCAGTCGAGTCAGTTATTGATGGTTGCTGCTTTCGGCGGTTTCGAAGAGACCATGCATGCCTACGAAGAGGCTATCAAAGAAGGCTATCGTTTCGGAGACTATGGTGATGCAATGTTAATCGTTGATTGATGCAGGTACGAATAGATCCATCTTGGCAGCGCGTGTTGCAGACGGAGTTTGACAAACCCTATTTCGAACTCCTCACTCAATATGTGCGCCAACAATATAAGACCCGTCGGTGCTTTCCTCCGGCAGGTCTTATTTTTAACGCCTTCGACTCCTGTCCGTTCGACAAGGTGCGGGTGGTCATCATCGGTCAGGATCCGTATCATGAGCCGGGACAGGCGATGGGACTCAGTTTCTCGGTGCCGGAAGGCGTGCAGATTCCCCCTTCGCTGGTGAATATCTACAAGGAGATCCATCGCGATTTGGGCACACCTATTCCTCAGAGCGGAGACTTGCGCCGTTGGGCGGAGCAGGGAGTATTGCTGCTGAATGCCACGCTGACGGTGGAAGCCCACAAGGCCGGTAGCCATCAGGGCAAAGGATGGGAAGAACTGACGGATGCCGCTATCGCCGCGCTGAATCAGGAACGCGAACATATCGTCTTCATGCTTTGGGGCTCATACGCCCAGCGCAAAGGCCAGTTCATCGACCGCCGCAAGCACCTCGTGCTGCAAACTTCGCACCCCTCGCCCCTCTCCGTCTATCGTGGCTTCGACGGATGCGGACATTTCAGCGCCGCTAACAAATACTTGATTAATCACGGCTTAGCGCCTATTGAATGGTAATATGAAAAAACTACTGCTTATAGATGCCTACGCGATGATTTTCCGCGCGTACTACGCTTTCATCCGCGCGCCGCGCATGAACAGCAAAGGGGAGAACACCTCGGCGATCTTCGGTTTTGCCATCACGCTGGATGACCTGTTGAAGAAAGTCAATCCGACGCATGTCGGCGTGGCCTTTGACCCGAAAGGTGGCACCTTCCGTCATGAGGCATACGAGCAATACAAGGCGCAGCGCGAAGAGACGCCGGAGGATATCCGCAAGGCCGTGCCGGTGATCAAGCGGCTGTTGGAGGCGATGAATATACCCGCCTTTGAGGTGTCTGGTTTTGAGGCAGACGATGTCATCGGTACACTCGCCAAGCAAGGAGAAGAGGCAGGATTTGAAGTTTATATGGCTACGCCGGATAAAGACTACGGCCAATTGGTGAGCGAGCATATCTTCATGTATCGGCCGCGTCATACCGGTGGGTTTGAACTGATGGGGCCCAAAGAGGTATGCGAGAAATACGGGCTGCAAGATAAGACGCAGGTAATAGATCTGTTGGGGCTGATGGGCGATGCGAGCGATAATATCCCGGGTTGCAAAGGAGTCGGCGAGAAGACGGCGGTGGCATTGCTGCAGCAGTTCGGAAGCATCGATAATATGTTGGCGCATACCGACGAGATCAAAGGTGCGCTGCGCGCCAAAGTGGAGAGTCAAGTGGAAGATATCCAATTCTCCCGTTTTTTGGCGACCATCCGCACGGACGTGCCCATTACTTTGGACGAGGCGCTGTTGGCGAAGAAAGAACTCAACCTCGAAGCTCTCGCAGACCTCTACCGCGAACTGGAATTCAACACCCTGCTCAAAAAACTCAATCTGAATAATCAGAATAATCCGAGTAATCCGAGTAATCAGAATACTCCGAGTTCTCCGAAGAAATCCAAACCCGCCGATCCGAACCAGTTGGATCTTTTTAGCGATTTCGGAGGGGATCAGAATACTCAGAGTGCTCCGAGTGCTCCGAAATATGACACGATAGAGAATCGTCTCTGTCAGTATTTGTTGAATCCGGAGGTGGCTTTTAATCCGGATGTAGAACCGAATTGGGCGGCGCTGAAGGCTGATGCCGATCTATGGAATCTGTATAATGACGTAGAACTGCCCTTAGTGCCGGTATTGCGCGAGATGGAAGCAGCCGGAGTGCGCTTTGACGTGAATAAACTGCACGAGGCGGAAGCTACGCTTACGGCAGAACTGCATGAGTTAGAGCAGCGTATATACGAACTGGCCGGCGAGCCGTTCAATATCAATAGCCCGAAGCAGGTGGGCGAGTTACTCTTCGACAAACTCAAACTGGACCCCAAAGCAAAAAAATCCCGCACGGGCCAGTATTCGACTTCCGAAGAAGTACTGGTTGCATTGAAGGAACGTCATGCCATTGTCGGGGTAATCCTAGACTATAGAGCATTGAGCAAACTGATCTCTACCTACATCTCCGCACTTCCCGGTTATATCGCAGAGGACGGAAAGATCCATACNNAACCTGCCGATCCGTTCGGAGCGCGGCAAGATGATTCGTGAGGCCGTCATTCCGGACGAGGGATGTCTGTTCCTCAGCGCCGACTATAGCCAAATCGAGTTGCGTCTGCTCGCGCACATGAGCAAAGACGAACATCTGCTGCACGCGTTCCGCTCCGGACAAGACATCCATGCGGCAACGGCAGCGCGTATCTTCCGTAAACCCATTGAAGAGATCAATAAAGATGAGCGCCGTAAGGCTAAGACTGCCAATTTCGGTATTATCTACGGAATCTCAGCTTTCGGTTTGGCGCAACAACTGGACTGTCCGCGGGCGGAAGCGCGCCAACTGATAGACGACTATTTCGCAGCCTTCCCGGGGGTGATACGCTATATAGAGAAACAGAAAGAGATTGCGCGCGAACGCGGTTTTGCAGAGACGCTTTTCGGGCGTAAACGCTACCTGCCGGATATCTTGTCGAATAACGCGACCGTGCGTTCGTTCGCCGAGCGCAATGCCGTCAATGCACCGATTCAAGGCACCGCAGCCGATATCATCAAGATTGCTATGGTGGCCATCCATCGTCGGCTGAAAGAAGAAGGTTTGAAGGCGCAGATGATCATGCAGGTACATGACGAGTTGAACTTCAATGTGCCGGAGGCGGAAGTGGAGCGCGTGCGGGAGATCGTGGTGTCCGAGATGCAGAATGCGGTTCATCTGTCTATTCCGTTGATAGCCGATTGCGGCGTAGGAAAGAACTGGCTTGAAGCTCATTAACATCATATTAGTCATTCGCGTCCTGTGTATAGGCAATTCGTTTTCGTGGGACGCGGTAGAGCAGGAATTGGTGCCGCTATGCGATACCAAGGGAGTCCAAGTGGAGGTGCACAACCTCTACTATGGCGGTTGTTCGTTGCAGCAGCACGCGGAGTTCCTGGCGAAAGACACGGCGGCTTATTCGCATCGCGTATGTACGAATGCTGAGGGGAGAGTGGTGAAGGATACCATTAGTCTGAAACAGGCTTTGCGGGACGGGAAGTATGATGTGATCTCGTTACAACAAGCGAGTCATGACAGCGGAATCAGCGCTTCATATGAACCTTGGCTCACTACCCTCATCGACACTGTACGGGCGTACCAACCGGAAGCTCAACTCTGTTGGATGCAGACTTGGGCGTACAGCAAGGACGCCAAACATCCCGCTTATCCGCTTTATCACAATAACCAACAGGAAATGTGGGATAGCATTCAGGCCTGCACGAAATCACAAATCACAAATCATAAACTACCCATTATACCATGCGGCTATGCTATCCAATTGGCAAGAGCAACACGGTTAGGCGATACGTTATGCCGCGATGGTTATCATCTAAATTATGTCTATGGTCGTTACACGGCTGCGGCGGTTTGGTATGAAATCTTGACCGGAAAAGACGTAAGAAAGAATCGCTACAAGAATGTGCAAATGACGCGTCAACAACGTCTGCAAACCCAAAAATCGGCACATAAAGCGGTGTTAGAACTCAAAAAGTGACGATTTTTGAAAAAAAAATGCAGAAATATTTGCACATGTCAAAAAAAAGCAGTACTTTTGCACCCGCTTTTGAAAAGAAGACTACTGGTGCGGTAGTTCAGTTGGTTAGAATACCGGCCTGTCACGCCGTAGGTCGCGAGTTCGAGTCTCGTCCGCACCGCCAAGGGCGCAAGCCCTCTTCTTTTTGAAGCAAGGGTCCATTAGCTCAACTGAATAGAGTACCACACTACGGATGTGGGGGTTGCAGGTTTGAATCCTGCATGGATCACAAAAGGATGACCGAGAGGCCATCCTTTTTGTTTTGTTTGCGACGACATTCTGCGTGCAGTCTATCCTTTAAATTCGGGATCGGTGAGGTCTCCGTTGAGGAAACTGTCGTAAGCCGTCATGTCGATCAATCCGTGTCCGCTGAGGTTGAAGAGGATCACTTTCTCTTCGCCGGTCTCGATACATTTCTTCGCTTCGCGAATCGTCGCCGCAATGGCGTGACAACTCTCTGGCGCAGGAATAATACTCTCTGTTTGCGCGAAGAGCAAGCCTGCTGCGAAGGATTCTGTTTGCGGGATATCTACGGCGCGCATGTAGCCGTCTTTGAGCAGTTGGCTGACGATAGTACCGGCACCGTGATAGCGCAGACCACCCGCATGGATATTCGCCGGTTTGAACTCATGGCCCAGCGTGTACATCGGCAATAAGGGCGTGTAGCCGGCTTCGTCGCCGAAATCGTACTCGAACTTACCGTGCGTCAGTTTCGGACAACTCGATGGTTCAGCTGCGATGAAATCGATTTTCTTTCCCTCTTTGAGGGTGTGACGCATGAAGGGAAAAGCGAGTCCGCCGAAGTTACTTCCGCCGCCGAAGCAGGCAATGATGGTATCCGGATATTCGCCGGCTTTCTCCATCTGTTTCTCCGCCTCGAGACCTATGACGGTCTGATGCAGCGAGACGTGACTCATCACCGAACCAAGGGTGTATTTGCAGTTCGGCGTAGTGGTCGCCAGTTCGACAGCCTCGGAGATAGCTGTGCCGAGTGAACCCGGATGTAGCGGATCGCGGGTGATGATGTCTTTACCGGCGCGCGTGGACATAGACGGCGAACCCTCTACCGTCGCACCAAAGGTACGCATGATCGAACTGCGATACGGTTTTTGCTGCATGGAGATCTTTACCTGATAGACCGCGCACTCCAGACCGAAGGCTTTGGCGGCATAACTGAGCGCTGCGCCCCATTGTCCGGCACCGGTCTCGGTGGTGACATTGGTAGTGCCTTCTTGTTTGCAGTAATAGCACTGCGGCAGGGCGGAATTAATCTTATGCGAACCAAGAGGGTTGACACTCTCGTTCTTGAAATAGATATGCGCGGGTGTGCCTAAAGCCTTCTCTAGCGCGTACGCACGAACGAGCGGCGTAGAACGATAGTATTTATAGCGCTCCAGTACTTCTTCGGGAATATCTATCCATGCGTGCTCTTGATCCAACTCCTGTTTGGCGCACTCGGCCGCGAAAATATGCGCGAGGTCGTCTGCCGTGAGCGGTTCTTTGGTCGCCGGATTGAGTAACGGTAGCGGTTTGTTGATCATATCCGCTTGGATGTTGTACCATTGGCGAGGCAGTTCGCTCTCGTCCAATAAAAAGCGTTTTTGCTTGCTCATAACAGAAAAAATGTAAATTTTGTACCTTTTATTCGTAAACGACCGCAAAGGTACAACAAAAAATGCAAATATGCAAGAGAGGCACGAGTTTTTTAGAGAAAAAATGTTCTATATAGCGAATTGCCCCCGTGTTGCCCCCGATAAGACCCCGACTTAACCCCGATCACTCTGTCCGGCGAAACTCCGCTAAAACAATCGCGGTGGCGATGGCTACATTGAGGCTTTCCGAAGTCTCGGCGTCCTTAGGGTAGGAAGGAATTCGAAGCGAGTGGGTGATAAACGGCCGCACAGCCTGCGAGATACCGTTGCCTTCGTTGCCCATGATGATAATAGACCGCTCTGCTGACAGACCGCTCTGCTGACAGACCGCTTCCAGGTGTGACCCAGACCGCTTCCAGGTGTGACCCAGAACTTCATACATGTCTTTGCCGTCGAGAAGGGTGCCAAAGACGGGAAGGGTAGTGTTTTTAAGGAAAGATGGCAGATCGAGGTAGTGTATCTGTACGCGGGCCAAAGCACCCATGGTGGCTTGTACCACTTTGGGATTGTAGCAGTCGGCGGTATCCGGCGAACAGAGGATGGTGTGCACCCCGTACCAATCGCAGGTGCGAATGATCGTACCTAAGTTACCCGGATCCTGGATGCCGTCGAGGACTAATAAGAGATCGGAGTTTTCTGAATAATCGGAATATTCGGAATAATCTGATTTCTTAAAAACTCCAATGACGCCCTGCGGGGTGCGAAGGCCGGATAGCTGCTCGATCTCGGTGCGCGAAGCATTCTCACCTTCGCGATAGAGGTGCACGAGTTCAAAGCCTTTGCGTAATTCCTCCACACATTTCTCGCCTTCGGCGACAAACAGACCTGTCTCGTCGCGGTATTTTTTCTGCTGCAAACTTTTAATAAGTTTGATCTGCGTTTTGCTGATTCTTTCCATAGATACACTCAAAAACGCCACAAAAGTACAAAAATATTTTGATATATCAAAATTTTTTGCTAATTTTGCACGCTCATTATGTTAGGCGCAGTCCGTACATATGGTTTTCGATGCTTGAGTATAGCCTTGTTGGCGGTGCTCTTGGCATCGTGTAACGCCACGAAATTTGTTCCGAAGGACAAGTACTTGCTGAATAAAGTTCGGGTGAAATGCGTGGATGACAAGAATGTCTCCACGGGTACGTTGGCCGGTTATGTAAGGCAGAAGCAGAACACCGAGATCTTCGGTTTTTGGAAACTTCAGCTCCACGTCTATAATACGGCGCCTTTGGACACGACGACCAAATCGCGTGCCCGCGCGGCGCGCAATGCGATGAAGATGGGTGAGGCGCCTGTTATCTATGACGAGGAGTTGACGGAAGTGAGCATGCAGCAGATTCGTCAGCAGATGAACAACATGGGTTATTTCCATGCAGAGGTGGACACGCAGTTGCAATTCAAGAAGCGGAAGGTGGAGGTGACGTATCTGGTGACGGCGCATCAGCCGTATTATGTGCGGAACTATGAGGTGGATGTGCCTATTCCGGAGATTCGTGATATAGCGCGGGATGAGCGGTGTAAAGTGCATCCGGGCGAGCAGTTCTCTACGGCGGATTTGGATGCGGAGCGCGAGCGTATCACCAGTGCGCTGCGCAACCAGGGCTATTACTATTTCGAGAAATCGATCCTGGAATTTACGGCCGACAGTTCGCTGAACACCCACCAGGTGGATATCCGCCTGCATCTTGCACCATACGTCTATCAGTTGGACTCGGCGGAGATCAAGCGCTTGAATACCCGTTATTCGATACGAGACGTGAATTTTACGCAGGACTATCCGTTCTTGCGGAAGGGTGCGTTGCGTCGCACGAGTCGTATCCGTGCCGGTGAGCGCTATGCAGAATGGCGCGTGGAGCGTACGTATGCGCGCATGAATGCCCTGCCGCCGGTGAAGTATGTCGATATTGTCTTCACGCCTGTAGGGGACACGTTGCTGGATTGTAATATCTCGGTATCACGAGGTCGTCTGAACTCTGTGACAGCGGAGGTAGAAGGCACATATAGCGCCGGAGACTGGGGAATTGCAGCCGGTTTGCGATATGCCAATAAGAATATCTTCCACGGCGCCGAAGTGCTGACGGTAGGTGCGCGCGCTTCATATGAGTGGCGTACCAATGGAGGGCGGGCAATTGAGGCACGCGCGGATGCCGGTCTGCGGTTCCCGTCGAACGTGAAGGTGGGGTTGGCGTATAACTACCAGCAACGGCCGGATGAATATATGCGTACCATCGCTAACGCCAGTTTGTCGTATATGATTCCGCGTCAACCGGGCAGCCGCTGGACACATGAGTTCAACCTCGTGGATATCAATTATATCTATGTGCCTTGGATGTCGGAAGAGTTCAAACGCCAGTTCATCGACCGTTCTTCGGTGCTGAAAGCCAGTTATGAGGATCATTTTATTGTCGATTGGAGCTATACCGGTTCGTACTCCACGTTCAACTCGCGTTTCCCGAATCGCTCTTATCTGCAGTTCGCTTTCCGCGTGGAGACGGCGGGTAATTTCCTGTATGCCCTCAGCGAGTTGTTCCATTTTCCGAAGAATGAGGACGGCGCGTATGTGATCGGTCATATTCCGTTCGCGCAGTATGCCAAGGGTGATTTTAACTTCACCTACCACGGTATCATTGCGCCGCAACATCACTTGGTGACACATATCGGTTTCGGTGCTGCGGTGCCGTATCTAAATGCGAAAGTGATCCCGTTCGAGAAGCGCTATTTCGCCGGTGGCGCGAGCGGTGTACGCGGATGGCAGGCACGCACCTTAGGACCGGGTACATTCCGAGGTTACGGGAAAACGATGTCCTATGACCTGCAGGTAGGTGATATCCACTTGGAGATGAGCCTTGAGTATCGCTTTAAGGTACTGAAATTCCTGGAGTTGGCGGCTTTCACGGACGCAGGAAATATATGGACAATTTATAACTACGACACGCAACCGGGTGGCGTCTTCAGTGCGGATTTCTACAAGCAGATCGCATGGAGTTACGGAGCGGGACTGCGTTTCGACTTATCGGTGATGATTTTCCGTGTGGACTTCGGCGTGAAGTTATACGATCCGAGTCGTATTGACACCGGCATGCAGTGGCGTATTGCACCCAACGGCTTGTGTTGGCAAGACGATATGACGTTCCACTTTGCAATCGGATATCCTTTCTGAGTATGCTGAAGACTTGTATGATATCGGGCCTGGTGGAAGCCGGATGCGACGAAGCGGGAAGAGGACCGTTGGCAGGAAGTGTGTTTGCTGCGGCTGTCATCTTAGACCCGCAACGCGCGACGGAAGTGCCGGAGTTTGCTTGGCTCAATGACTCGAAGCAACTGACGGACAAGCAGCGCTATGCGCTCCGACCAATCATCGAACGCGAAGCGATTAGTTGGGCAGTGGTGGAGGTCAGCCCGAAGGAGATCGACGAACGAAATATACTGCAATGTTCCATACTGGGTATGCAGCGCGCGCTGGATCAGTTGTCCGTACGTCCGCAGCATATTCTGGTGGACGGCAATAAATGGAAACCCTATGTGCCGGAAGGTGAACTGCTGGAGATACCGGCCGACACGGTGGTGCATGGCGATGCGACGTATATGTCTATTGCGGCGGCGAGTGTGCTGGCGAAGACGTATCGCGATGATTATATGCTACGGCTGCACGAGGAGTTTCCCCAATACGGTTGGGCGAACAACAAAGGGTATCCGACGGCCGAACATTATGCGGCAATAAAGAAATACGGTGTAACACCTTATCATAGATTAACGTTTAACTTAAAATTGTAACAGTATGTGTTTTATTCGTAAGACAGTTGTGGTAGAAGGACAGGAGCGTCCTCGCCGCAGAGTAGGCTGCCTCGGCGGCTGCCTGATTTTCTTAGCTGTGTATTTTCTCTGCAGTGCCATCCTTGGATGGATCATGGGAGACATGTTCTCCTCTTCGGAGGTCAAACTGCAAGATAAGACGGTTTATCGTCTGGAGATGAAAGGAACCCTGGTAGAGCAGGCCAAAGAAGAAAATCCGTTCGCTTCGCTGATGAGTTCCGTACCTTACAGCAGTTATGCCGGTAAGGGCGAGACGGTAGGTTTGGATGAAATTCTGAGTAATATCCGCCTGGCGAAGAATGACGATAAGATCCTCGGTATCTGGTTGGACGGCGCCGAGTTGGAAACGGCTCCGGCGAATGCGAAAGCTATCCGCGATGCGTTGCTGGACTTCAAGCAGAGCGGTAAGTGGGTCATCGCTTCGGCGAAGGATTACGGTCAGACCAACTATTATATAGCGTCCATCGCCGACCGTATATGTCTGGACCCGACGGGTGCTGTGGATTGGAATGGTCTCTCGGGCACGAAGATGTATTTCACCCGCGCTATGGAGAAGATCGGCGTAGAGATGCAGATCCTCAAAGTGGGCACCTTCAAGTCGGCCGTAGAACCGTATTTCCGCACGTCGATGTCGGATGCTGACCGTCTGCAGACGGAGCAATACCTCAGCGGTATATGGAAAGAGTATAAGGCCGGTGTCTCGGCTGCCCGTCATATCGAAGAGGCGCAATTGGATGCGCTGGCTGACCGTGTGATGGGTCTGCAGTCGGCGGAAGAGAACCTCGCGGCAGGCCTCGTGGACACCATCGTCTATGCCCAGGATATGGACTCGCTGCTGCGCGTCTATGCCGGCACGAAGGACTATCACCTGCTCACCACTGCGAAGATGGCGCAGGTGAAACGTCCGGAGTCGAAGGCGAAAGACAAAGTGGCGGTGCTCTATCTCGAAGGCGAGATCACCGATGATTCCGGTGACGGTATCGTAGGTAAGGATGTCGTAAAGACCCTCAAGAAGATCCGCAAACAAAAAGATATCAAGGCCCTCGTGCTGCGCGTCAACAGTCCGGGCGGTTCGGCCGATGCCAGCGAAGTGATCTGGCATGCGGTTCAGAATATCAAGGCGGACGGTATTCCGGTGGTTGTCTCAATGGGTGACTATGCCGCTTCGGGTGGCTATTATATCTCCTGCGGCGCGGATTATATCTTCGCAGAACCGACCACGCTCACCGGTTCGATCGGTATCTTCGGTACGATTCCGAACGTGTCCAAACTGCGCAATAAAGTGGGTCTCGACATCGACGGCGTCAGCACCAACAAGCATTCGGATATGGGAACCAACATGATCTACAAAGGCATGAATAACGAAGAGCGCGCGATCATGCAGACGATGATAGAGCGCGGTTATGACCTCTTCACCAGTCGTTGTGCGCAAGGTCGCCACGTAGAGCAGGCGTATATCAAGTCCATTGGTGAAGGCCGTGTATGGTTGGGCGACAAAGGTAAAGAGATCGGTATCGTGGATGAACTCGGAAATATCGATGACGCCATTGCCAAGGCTGTCGAACTCGCCGGATTGGAGTCGTATCAACTGACCTATTTCCCGGAGAAAGAAGACCCGTATGAGGAGTTGTTCAAGATGTTCGACAACACTACGGAAGAAGAACGCCTCATCCTGAAGGTGCGCGATTTCTGCTCCAAACCGCGTATCATGGCCCTCATGCCGGAAGTGAAGATTCAATAAATGCTGAAAGCTCTCTCCATACCGCTTAGTGGGTTATACACCATCGGTGTATCCATCCGCCATGTGTTGTTTGACCAGCACTTGTTACCCTCGTTTAGCGTTCGTATCCCGACGATATGCGTGGGTAACCTGGCGGTGGGCGGTACGGGAAAGACGCCGATGGTGGAGTATCTGGTGCAACTGCTCTTGGAGAACGGTTATCATCCAGCGGTGCTCTCGCGCGGATACAAGCGCAAGACGCACGGATTTCGCTTGGCCGACAGCGGTGCCACGGTGGAGACGATCGGCGACGAGGCAATGCAGCTGCATCGGAAGTTTCCGGAGGTACCTGTCGCGGTGTGCGAGAACCGCGTGCGCGGCATCAAACAACTGCAGCGCCAGTTGACGCAACTGGATGTGGTGGTGCTGGACGATGCAATGCAACATCGCGCCTTGCGCTGCGGCTTCACCATCCTCCTCACGCCTTACGACCACCTGTATATAGACGATCATATGTTGCCATGGGGCACATTACGCGACCTGCCGAGCCGGGCGTTGACGGCCGATGCGGTGGTGATCACCAAGTGTCCGGATGCGATTCGTCCGATAGACATGCGCGTCGTGGATAACCGCCTGCACCTGCCTACTTTCCAGCATCTTCATTTTGCGGGACTGAGTTATGCACCGATGGAGCAGGAAGGCACGCCGCTTGTGCTATGCGGCATTGCCCAACCCCGGTATATGATGAAGTATGTGCTCAAGCGATATCCGCGAGCCGAACTGATGGCCTATCCGGATCATCATCATTATACGCCGGCGGATATAGATGCTATCTTGCAGCGCGCCGCGGATTTCGACTTCGTCCTCACGACGGAGAAAGACATCCAGCGTCTGCGTACGACGGCACTCGTAGACCGTCTGCATGCGCAGAACAAGCGCCTCATTGCCTTGCCTATCCGCGTGCGGTTCTGTACACCCAAAGAACTCTTTGACCGACAAATACTGACTTATGTTCGCGAGCATCAAAATAAATAGTATCCTTCGTCGTTTCGTGCCACCGTATCGCGCGCAGTTGGGGTGGAATATCTTCTTCAACCTCCTCTCGACGATCCTGTCGCTCTTCTCTTTTGCGGCGATCATCCCAGTGCTGCGGATCCTTTTCGGACTCAACACCATTGAGGTGTCGCGTATTCCGCTGAGCGAAGTGCAGGGACTGCAAGAGACGATAGCGGCGCTGCGTACGAACCTGTACTGCGTGCTTAACGAACAGATCGCGCTTCATGGAGCAGGGTATGTGCTGTTGCTGTTGGGACTCTTCCTCGTCGTGATGACGGGATTCAAAGTGCTCACGGCGTGGTTGGCGAACTATTTCATGGTACCCATCCGCACGGGTGTGTTACGCGACCTCAGGAAGCAGTTATACGACAAAATCCTCTCGCTGCCTATGGGTTATTTCACCCAGGCGCGGCGCGGCGATATCATCTCGCGTATGACGAATGATGTGAACGAAGTGGAAGCATCGATCATGTCGGCGCTGGATATCCTGTTCAAGGACCCCATCATGATTCTCGTCTACCTCATCACGCTCTTCGTCATCTCGTGGCAACTGACGCTCTTCGTGTTGCTGCTTATGCCCGTGGCCATCTTCCTTATCGGCCGTATCGGTCGCAGCCTCAAGCGGGCTTCGAAACACGGACAGGAGCAGAATGCCGAGATACTCTCTTCCATCGATGAGACGTTGTTGGGGCTGCGCGTCGTCAAAGGCTTTAATGCCCAGAACAAACTGCGGGCGCGTTTTGACAACCTCATCAACGCCACGCGTGCGACCTTCAACCGCATCAACCGCCGGTATTATCTGGCGCACCCGCTCTCGGAGTTCCTCGGTACGGTACTGATAGCGGTCATCTTGTGGTTCGGCGGACTGCTGATCCTTGCCGACCATGCGACCATCGATGCGGCGACGTTCATCTATTATCTCGTCATCTTCTATTCGATCATCAATCCCTCGAAAGACCTTAGCCGGGCGGCATACGGTATCCGTCGCGGCATGGCGTCGCTCGAACGCATCGATACGGTTCTTAATACGGAGTCGAACATCGTCGAACCCGCGCAAGCCCTGCCTGTGCGGTTCGAGAAAGAGATCGTCTTTGACCATGTGTCCTTTGCGTACCAGCCGAATATCGAGGTACTGACGGATATCTGTCTGACGGTGCCGAAAGGCAGGACTGTCGCCTTGGTGGGGCAGTCGGGTAGTGGAAAGACCACTCTCACGGACCTCTTGCCGCGGTTCTATGACCCGACGACAGGTGTGATTGCGATGGACGGTACGGACATACGCCAACATACCACCCACGACTTGCGCGACCTGATGGGTATCGTATGCCAGGAACCCATCCTCTTCAATGATACGGTGCTGAATAACATCACCTTCGGCGTGGATACTTCCCAACCCGCACCGAACGGTATGACTTGGCGTGAGGCAGCCGAACAGGCGGCGCGTATCGCCAATGCGCATGCGTTCATCGACGCCATGCCGGAAGGGTATGACACCGTCATCGGTGACCGCGGTTCGCGTCTCTCCGGCGGTCAGCGGCAGCGCCTGTCTATCGCGCGGGCGATTCTTAAGAACCCACCGATACTTGTGCTCGATGAAGCCACTTCGGCACTCGACAGCGAGTCCGAACGATTGGTGCAAGAAGCCCTCGAACACCTGATGCGCGACCGTACGACCCTCGTGGTAGCGCACCGCCTGTCCACCATCCGGCATGCGGACCTTATCTGCGTGCTGCATGAAGGAAGTATTGTGGAACGCGGTACCCACGATGAACTCTACGCCCTCGGCGGATATTATACGAAATTAGTAGATATGCAACAGTAAAGGTGAAAGGTGAAAGGTGAAAGGATGAAGGGAAAGGTGCTTTTAGGAATGTCCGGTGGCATTGACTCAACAGTGAGTGCGATGTTGCTATTGGAGCAGGGCTATGAAGTGGTCGGCGTCACCTTCCGCACCTTCGATAGCATCAAAGAGTCGTGTATCGCCAAAGAGAAAGGCTGCTGCACCATTGACTCCATCATGGAGGCGCGGCACAACGCGGAGAAAATGGGTTTTGAGCACCATATCGTGGACTTCCGAGAGACTTTCCGCCGGTGCGTCATTCAGAACTTCATCGACGAGTATATGGCGGGTCGCACCCCCAACCCCTGCGTGCTATGCAACAGTCATATCAAGTGGGGTGAATTGATGCGCGTGGCAGATGAACTTCATTGTGACTATATCGCCACCGGCCATTACGCCCGCATCGCTGAACGGGACGGACATGTATTCTTGCGCACCGCCGCCGACACGCGTAAAGACCAGACCTATTTCCTTTGGATGCTCACCGAAGAGCAGTTACGTCGCACCATCTTCCCGCTCGGTGACCTCACCAAAGATCAAGTGCGGGAGATAGCGCGTCAGCATGGCTACGAGAAACTGGCCGTCAAGCGCGAGAGCCAGGAGATATGCTTCATCCCGGATGACGACTACCGCACGTTCCTGCGCGCGAACGTACCCGATTATAAGGAGCGCGTGCGCGCGGGCGAGTATGTGGATAAGGATGGTAAGGTACTCGGTCATCACGAAGGCTACGTCAACTACACCATCGGTCAACGCAAAGGACTCGGCATCGCCCTCGGCCACCCGGCCTATATCACCCATATCGATGCCACCACCAACCGTATCACCCTCGGCACGAACGACGATATGTACGCGAAGGAACTTCGCTTTTGTCCAATGTCCAATGTCCAATCTCCAATCTCCAATTCGCCTCTACTGGCGAAAATCCGCTATCGCACCCAAGCCGTTCCTGTAGAAAAAATAGACGGGGACCGCTTGATTTTCGCAGTCCCCGTCTGGGGTATCACTCCCGGTCAGTCCGTCGTCATCTATAGCGACGATTTGGTGGTCGGGGGCGGTATAATTATGCCGAATGGCTAATTGCCTCCGGAGGCTCTCCGGTTATTTTTTAAAGTAGCGTTTGTACAATCCTTCGAACCCTTTTCCGTGACGCGCTTCGTCGCGTGCCATCTCATGTACGGTGTCATGAATCGGGTCGAGGTTCAACTCTTTCGCACGCTTAGCGATATTCAACTTGTCTTCGCATGCGCCGGACTCCGCTAACATGCGTTTCTCGAGGTTTGTCTTGGTATCCCATACAATCTCTCCGAGCAGTTCAGCGAAACGGGAAGCATGGTCAGCCTCTTCATAAGCGTAGCGGCGGAAAGCTTCAGCTACCTCAGGATAACCTTCGCGGTCAGCCTGACGAGCCATCGCCAGATATTGACCTACTTCGGTACATTCACCGATGAAGTGCGCACGCAGGCCTTCTGCGATGATCGGGTCCTTCTCGTCTTTTGCTACTCCCAAAATGTGCTCGCATGCGAAAGAGAGTTTGTCGTCGGATGCTACTTTCCATTCAACGATTTGCTTACATTGCGGGCAACGCTCAGGTGCCTCTGTGCCCTCGTGAACATAACCACAGATCGGGCAGATAANNATAAGCGTCCCCGACGCTGTATAAGTTTTTCCGTTTCGAAGAATAATTATCTTTCCGTCCCGCAAAATCTTTTGTGTCTTATTCTCTAAACTCTCATCTTTATACTCTAAACTCTCAGCCATGGGCTGAATACCTTCGCCCCATTGCTTATAGAGCCAGTTAATACGCCAGTTATAGCGGTCGATGAAATCATTCCGTCGGTCGGTCATATTGCTGTTATTGCGGAAGTTAGAGGTGCCCTCCCATACTTGCGCGTCGCGCTTGGCGGCCTCGGTCAGCTGGTTCGCAAAATCAATCGCCTGCTGCTTGATTGTGTCTTTGTACTGATGGTAGTAGATCCACCATTGTTCCTTGACCGCTTTTTGGAAAACAGGCCATGTGGCGAGTTGTCCTATCCAGTATTGCGGCCAAGTCGGACCATCGTATATCCATCGCTCGGCATGGCGGTCGTAGGCATTGCCGAAATCCCATACAGGACCGAACTTCCATTTGTCCACTATACCCAGGCTGTCGCGGTCTTTATAGAGCTTGCAACTGCCGTGATAACTCTCGCAATCCTCCATGATCTCCTGCACGAGGTAGAACTTAGCCGCCTCTTCGATATCGAGGATCTGCTCCAGTGTGGCGGAACTGTTGCCGTATATAGCGTTGTTGAGCGCCTCAATCTGATGAACGATATAGTCGCGCTGCACGCTGGAGAGCACTTCCGGCACATCCAACGATACCATGACGTGCTGACCGTTATTCTCGTTGAACTCGATATTGTTCTCCGACCAGTAGTTGTCTATCTCTACCATCCATCCGCCGGTGATGCTATCCGCATTCGTACATAGGTCTTCCTGTTCCTGGATATTGACGCGGTTCTTATCGACACGCACATGTTCGGTCAGGAAATAGAGTCCCTGGTAGTTGCCGTTCAGTACCAACTCTACCGGCACGATCCCCGGCGTCCATCGAAGACCCAACGCCTTGCTGATCATGAATCCTACGGGGTTCTTCAGATAGCCCAACCAGTCGTCGGCGCCGGCTATCAGCACCCAGTGTTTGTTCTTCGGCATGCCTAACACTTTCTGCTTGGCGTCGAACTTGATCTTATAGGGTTTTTTGTCAAATCCGGACCAGGTCCAGTTACCGCGTCCTTTCAGTTGCGCCGTGAGCGGAGCGCAGCTCGAACCCAACGCCGCATAACTCGTACTCAGCGGGTCGATATATACCGTGCCGGGTACGTAGTTCTCTTTGTCCGTGAT
>LXOW01440262.1_pt1 | contig 27011 bp, 15 predicted proteins | sample 1368591 | NCBI WGS metagenome assembly LXOW01 (sample SAMN04884650, study PRJNA319009) | bovine gut metagenome | isolation source: Cow rumen | host: Bos taurus | place: Italy: Legnaro (PD) | collected 2014-07-09
TCACAGACCTGAATCCCTTTGCTGCTGGCACAGTACAGGTAGCCGTCTTCAGCATAAACCATCTGCGTGGCCGGAGCGTGCAGGCAGTAATACTCCTGCCCATACTTCTTTGCTCCGTCTTCGAGCAGATATTGATGCACCTGGCAGTTTCCCGGACGGGCCACGGCGCAGAGAATGCCTCCGGGATACACCGCCTCCAGCGGGTTGTACTTTTTGCCTGCCTTGCGGGCATCCGCCAGACGATAGGAAAGACCGTCTGCCGAAGGGATAAGCATCGTCCCTTCCTTAAGCCCTTCTTTTTCCAGCACCCAGTCCTCCCCGGGATCAAGGATCTGCCCCAGCGTGCGGTTCTGCGAGACGCGCTTCGCCGGACCCTCCGGCCAGCCGGCCCAAAGCCACTGGAGCACCGGCTCCAAAAGGGCATTCCCGTTATTTGCGTTATGTTTGCCTTCGTCCCAATGGTAATCCATCTCATAGCCGGCAAATTCCATCGCGGAGACCATCAGTTGGTTATAATCGTACCAACTCCCGAAGAGGGGATTCCAGCAGTCGTCCTTGTTGTCCTGGAAATATACCCGGATGGGTTTGGGCTCGGTTTTCCGGATGATGGCCGGGAACTGGTCGCCATAGCGGAAAGGGACGAAAGTGCCGCAGATCGTGTAGACGCGGCTGAAAAGGTCCGGACGCTCCCAGGCCAGGTTGAAAGCGGCGATACCCCCGCTGCTGGCACCGATGGCGGCATGGTCTGCCGCCTTGGGGGAAATCCGGATCCTGCGGCCGTCCGGTGTGGTCTGCCGGCAGAGTTCGGGAATGACCTCCTCTTCGAGGAAGCGGGCCATGTTGCCGTTCAGGTTGTCGAATTCATTGCTGCGGTTATGACGGATCACCTGCTTGTGTTCCTTGTCATACACTTTTCCCGGCTCGATGCAAATGGCTATGCAAACGGGAATCTGTCCCTGGGAAATCAACTTTCCGCAGCAATAGGGAAGGTTGGCAAAATTGTCAAACCTGACAATCAGGCAGGCCGGGGAATCCTCTTTGTATTCATCCGGTACCCAGACGGTGATTTTCCGTTCCGTACCGGGATAAACGGCGGATTCCGTCATCTGAAACTCAAAGGTGGTTCCCGACGCTGCGGAAGCCTGGATGCCCAGGCTCGCGACCAGGACCAGGATAAAGATTAACTTTTTCATAATCAATTAATTGTAATTCTCGCCGGTTTGCGGGTGGCTTTGACTTTTACCTCCTTGACGCCGCCCTTCAGGCAGGCCAGCACCGCAACTTCCTTGCCGATGCAATCCTTGTCAAACTCGAGCGTAAGGTCTACGGAAGAGAAGTCTTCGTTCCATACGCTGTTGGTGACCAGCGTCCCGAATCCCGTTGAAATTGTGCCGGGCTTGTGATAGGCATTATACCAGTTGATGACGATAGAGGACAGACCGGAGAAATTGTGCCAGCCGCCGCCGCGCCCCGTTTCAATCATAAAATGCTCGTAACAGTTATAGGAATCGGCACATTCCCGTTCCCAATTCTCCAATGCGGTGTCGGCAATCTGCCGGGCCCTGTCGGTCAGGCCGAGGTCGAGCATCGTCTTCCAGAGTATCATCTGGTGAGGCATCCAGACCGTACTGTTCCAATAACCGTCCTTGCGGTAATAGGGCGCCGTCTGGTCCACTGCGGTGATTCCGCAGGGACTCCATAGTTGCGACTTGTTGAAGATATGTTCCAGCAGGATTTCTTTCTGCTCCGGAGTGACGATGCCTGCCACCAGTGGCGTAACGCCATCCAATCCGCGGTTGAAGTTCACGCCCGCTTCCGTCCGGAACAGGCCGACGGGCTTGCCGTTGCCGTCGTGCTCCACATAACCGAAATAACCTTCATCGGCATCCCAGGCGTTATCGAGGATGCCTTTTGACATTGTGGCGATATCCGCTTCATACTGCTTCAAATCGGCTTTAAGCCCAAGATGGGCGGCGATGAGCCGCATAATTTTCGCGCAACGGATATAATACGAGGTGGAGACCATCGGTGCCGTCCTGCTGCGCAGTTCCTGCCGGGAGCGCAGTTCGTGTTGGGGAGGGTAGTCGTCCCAGCCGCCGCTGCTATAAAATATCGACCAAGTCTGCAGCAAGCCTGACGGCTGCCGGAACTTCGGGCCGGTCATATAATCGTAGAAGCGCTTTAAGCGCGGATAAATTTCGCGCAGCATCGCCTCGTCGCAGCCGCAGCGTTCCCAGACATCCTCTATGGCGAAAATCTGAATGGCCAGCGGGGTGCCGTGATGGACGAAAGGCGCTTCTTCTTCCGGTGCCGTAGTGTATTGGCGGATGATTTCGTAACCGCGGTAAGGCGCGATTTCTCCCATCGTCCAGGCGATGAAGCCGCAGTCCCAGGTATAGAAACTGTCCCAGTTCTTACCGGGACAGAAATGTCTCACGGGTTCCCCGAAGGCATCGATGGGATAAACGACATTCGTGAGGAGCGTAGCCTGCAACAGGCGGATGCCCGGGGGCAGGGAGGTTTGGGGCTGAACTTCTGCCCGGGGGATTGCCTGACCGGTCTGCTCCCTGACGAATTCCTCGCTTCCACACAGAATCAGTTGAAAGAGGGTCGTGTCGCTTTGCGGCCGCAGGGTGACGGGACGCAGGAAATTCGCCGTGAAATGCCCTTTGAAATCCCCGTTCATGATTTTGCGTGTATGGCGGTGGACCATTCTGGGCATCAGTTCTTCCAGATGGGCACAGTTCCAGGTCCTGACCTCGCTCCAGGGATAGTCCCACACCACTCCGTAAACGCTGTTTACGCCCGGATAGCGGACCGTGAAGCATCCGTTGCCTTCGGAGATTTGCGGAACCCATTCGCCCTCTTTTCCGCCGGATTTGCGGACAGCCGTCTGAAGGTTGATGTTCTGCAGCAGGGGGGTGTTGTTGACACAGTGTGCTTCCAGCAGGACCCGGTGCTCGTCCAGGACGTGCCAGGTGGCATCGACATAGACCTGATCCTTCCATTCGATGTCGTGGCGATAGGTAATGTGGCGCATATCCGCCGACACCTGCCAGGGGTGCACGCCGGATTCAAACAGGGTGCAGGGAATCTTGTAGTTGCGGCGATACTGTCCGGGGACCAGGCAGAATTCCACCTGGATGCCGGAAAGCCGGTCGTCGATGTGGCTGATGCCGAAATATTCCTTGGAGTAGGGGCCCCAGGCGGGAAGGCTGGCGATATCGTGCGAGGCAGCGGCCGACGCCAGACTTGCCAGGAGCATCACTCCTGTCAGAAACTTCTTCACCTTGCGTTGTATTTGCGGTATAACTGGCGGCATTGCGTTGCGGCCGAGCCCGAGGGCTGGCTTTGATACGTGTTTTTTTTGCCGATCCAGTTCCACTCGAAATCGTTGCACCAGGCCTTGAACCCGGCTTCGTCGAAGTCCGTTCCCCGGGAAAGGGAAGCCTCCAGACTTTGGATGAAATGCGCCCAACGGGGTTTGTAATAGGTGGAAATCAAACCGTTCCAGTCGCGGTTGGCATAGTCGGTGTGGATGCCTCCCTTATGTCCCCAGCAACTGAGCAGGTCTTTGGCATCCCATTCCAGATAATCCTTCATTTCCGGGGTATTCCCCCAGGAACGGGCTTCTTCTATCCAGCGGCCCAGCAGGAAATAAGCGTCCGCCGCCACAAGGCGGTCGACGTCATCCAGAATCTCCAGCATTTCCTTCCCCAGGCGGCGGACCTGTTTCCGGTCTTTGGCGGAATAGGCTTTCAGCAGTTGCTGGTAAAGTTCCGTGAAATGATTGTCCAGCCATTGGCGGGGGATGTTGACATAGTCAAAGCGCAGGGAGGGTGACCCGCTGTCCTTTACTTTCGCAAGATGTCTCCAGGCCTCCAGCAGGTCGCGGTTGTCGTAAGACTCCTGGGGCTGGTTCCACTGGGATTTTCCCGCCAGGTTGGGCCGGTGGGGAATCATCGATACGATGTGCCCGCCAAGATGTTTGTAGACTTTTTGCGACAGGATTTCCCAGGTCTTGCGATAGTCTGCGTCCTCGCGGCCCAGTCTGCGGTCTGCCAGGGCACGGAACCAGGCGGCGTCATCCTTATCGCTTTCCCAGGCCCGTCCGAGCACATATTCGTACACCATCGGATTGACGTCCAGACCCTCGAGCGTACAGCCGAGGCCAACGCAATTCGACACCTTTCCGGCCACGTCGCTGATTTTGGCGCTGATGTCGGCAATATTGCCTGCCATCATCGTATTGCCTCCAAAGTTGCCGAGATAAGACCAGATGAAATCCTGGCCGTGGAAGTTCTCCGTATTGCGATAGAGTTCTATCTTGTCACAATAGTAGTCCAGCATGATGAGCCGGTGAGCGGGAATGGGGGAGATGTAGGCCTTGATGCGGGACGGTGTCCACGACTTGCGCTTATGCCAGAAAAGCCAGCTCATCTGGAGCCAGACAGCGTCAGGGTCAGATGCGATCAGACTCTCATAAGTCTTTCGCGCCGCCTCTTCCAGATACTCCTCATCCCAACTTGGGGGATTGACCTCGTTAAACAAGTCTATTCCATAAACATGGGTGCACTGTCCGTACATTTTACGCTGTTCCTCCAGATAAACTTTCTGAACCTCGGAGAAAAGGGGATCATTAGGATTCAGGTACCAGGGATTATACTCTTCCGCAAACCCTCCCCAGGCATTGAGTTTCCGGATGTCGGACTGGGGATAGAGGTCCTTGAGCATTTTGGGAACGTGCCCCGTAAAAGCACTCAGGATAGGGGAGATACCCAGTTCCGTTTCCCGGGCGATGATGCGTTTCTGCAGTTCCTGCTGGCTGTCCAGCCAGTGCTGGGGAAGCGGGCCGTGCCAGGCGTCCATGTTGGTCATCCTGTGCCAGGAGAGGAAAGAAGGACCGGGGAAATAGGCGCGGGTCTGTTCTTCGCTGAGTCCGAAGCGCATCCATACTTTCTGCCAGACCGATTCCTGTCCCGTGTTGGCAAGGGCGAGCGTGACCCCGTTCATCGCCATCCAGTCAATCAGGCGTTCCCACTGATCCCATTGCCACCAGCCGAGCGTATATCCGTAGGTACAGTAGTTCAGGAAGAAACGCTTTCCAACGATGGCCTTGCGGCGGATGCCGGGATGCACCTCCGGTAGCGTTTCCGGTTCCTTGACGGCATCCCTGGAGAACCAGGTCGGCGTAATCTTGCAATACTCCCTCAGGTACTCTCCAAAGCCGGTTGCCAGGGAATTGACATTGTTTCCGCAGATGTATAGCCTGCCATCCTTCGTTTCCAGGGAATAAAAATCATATTCTTCCTCCTGCAGCGCGAAATCTATTTTTGCCGACAGATTCGGGAAAATCCGGGCGGCAAGTGCCTCCGCTGCCTTTGTGGACGGCAAATAGCGGTCCAGCAGCGGCTTGAGTACGGGAGCCAGGGTATTGGCGTAGGTGGTAAAGCCGATGTCGGTGAAATGGGTGCCTTCAATCGTCCCGACATTATCTTCGCCGAGCATCTTCATCCCGCCGACGAGATAGATGTCCTTTTCCCCCTCGGCCAGCAGTTGCTCGTAGACCTTGTGCAGGGCTTCGTTGCGTACCCGGACGTAATTGTCCCTGCCGGCGTCGAAACGCATTCCGGGGTAGTTCGGGTTTTCCACAAAAACGACCGGGACGTCGGGATGGGCCTTGCGAAGGATGCGGAAAAATGCGGCTTCTTTTTCCAGCGTGAGTTCCGGGGTCCCGTTCGGCATATTGTCAAGGACATAGACGCCAGGGTCCGGATAGGATGCCATTAACTCGGCGATTTCCATATCCAGGAGCGCATTTCCGCTGAAACCGAGGTTGATGACCTGGCGGTTCAGCAGACGGGTGAGCTGGTTCGTCCCCGACATTCCCGGATGGGAGGCGCTGGCCCCCTGCAGGATGCTTGTCCCGTACATAATGACGGGTTTTTCGCAGCGCGGGGAGTTGACCTTCGGCTGTGCGACCGTGCATCCTTCCGGCACGCCTATTTCCAGGGTTTTGACACCGTCGTACAAGCTCAGATACAGCAGGTATTCGTGCATCTGTCCCTTAAGCTTGGAACAGGCGATTTTGGAAATATTTTCTTCATCTTTGCCGTTCGGCCTTCCCGTTCCCACATAAATCCATTCGCCGCCGTCCAGGACATAGAGTGCCAGTCCGTTCACGACGCAGGCGGACATATTGGTGGACTTCTGGTTAAAGGTCGAGGTCCACTTCAGGCTGAATGCTCCGGCATCGGAAGAGAAGCGGACGTATTCCCCTGCGCTGTTCCTGCCGAGTCTCCATATCGCCGGACGGCTGACCGTTTCCAGGTCCTTCGGTAGCCGGGAAAAGGGCTCGAAAGTATCCGGACGGATCTTTCCGAACACCGGTAGGGTGGTGGCGTCCGTATAGACATAATCCTGGGCATAGATGTGGGGACTTGCCAGGAAGAAAACCGACAGCAAGGTAACAAACAGAAGGGAATGACGACTCATACCGTGTGAAATATCGAAATGCTAAGAAAAGGAAATTATTGGATGAAATAGCAACTGTTGGGGCCTCCGGAGATGTCGAGCCTAGTGGCTTCACCGATAACGGAGTACAAGATGTATTTGTGGGACCAGTTGGATGACGTAATGGTGGCTCCGTGGACGGATCCGGCAACACCGGTGCTTTGGATGATACAGTCCGATGTGCCAAGAATCCGCCCGAAGGCCATTCCCGGACGGAGATTGCCCGTTGCGGTATTGCTGATGGTGCAGTTGGCCTGGCAAGAAGAAATATCGGTTCCGCAAGTGCCACCGAATCCAACAATTCCTCCGCTATCAAAGAAACAGCCTTCTCCACCGCCTGAAGTGGAAATATTCCCTGTGTTGATGCAGGATGTCAAAGTGGCTTTTACGGAGTTGTTTCTTCCCAAAATGCCTCCGGTGTCGACGTTAGCAGCAGGAGGGGTAGAAATGGAGTTAGTCAGGGGCCCGGAGTTGCTGCAAGACGTATATGATGCGCCGCTGTAGTCGGTCCCGACAATGCCCCCAACCGATACCGGATTAAGTGCGTAAGTAACATTTCCGCTTGAACTTACCGCACCTGTATTGTCACAGGTCGTAAATGACCCGCCGGCTGCGCTGACAGTGCCGACAATCCCTCCAATGGAGATATCTGCGTATGGCGTTGAAGAGGAATAGAGGGAATTACCGCTGTTCCGGACGATACCCTCATTGATGCAGTCGCTGAAAGTCGCGCCCTGTATTTCCCCTGCAATGCCGCCGATCCATATTCTATTCCCATCTGCCGTATTTTCCAGAAGTGCCGTAGTGGAGGTGGAACAATCGGTGACCTGGGCCAGGGAGGTTAACTTGCCTGCAATCCCCCCGCCCATGATGAATGAGGAACAAGTGCCGGCCCGGTTGGCTACGGTAGCGTTGTTGTCGCATCCTGACAGGTAAACAGGATAGGATGGGCTGTTGGAATACCCGACGATTCCGCCCAAATACAAGGCGCTGCTGATGGTAGCGGCATTTGTAATCAAGCAGTCTCCGTTATTTTTACAGTCTGTCAGATGATGGGACAGCGCGGCGGCGGGATTGAGCGTACCTATGATGCCGCCCACCCGCAGGTCTGAACTGGAAGTTCCTGTGAAACTGACCGTTCCATAATTCTCGCAACCGGAGAAATCGCAGTCAACTCCTCCTTTGGTGGCGCCGATTACACCGCCCAGATGGCAGACGGATGCTGCGATATTTGAAGAAACGGTGACCGTGGCACGGTTGACAAGACCTTCCGCTGTTTGACTGGAGTAATAATAGGCACAGACCCCGCCAATACAGCTGACATCGGTTCCGGTAGCCTCTACGGGAACATAATTGGTGACATTCTTCAGTCGTCCACCGTTCACTTGACCGATGGGTGCCGCATAGCCTTCACCGCCTGAACTATTAGTAGATCGGAAATAGCTGTTGTCCGAACTTGAGCCTAAAGTCAGATCATGGATGAAGCCTGTGACCGTCGAAAAGAAGCATACCCATTTAGCGTTGGTTTCAATCCTTATATTTGTAATGCTGTGACCGTCTCCGTCCAGTTCGCCTGTAAAATTGACTCCGGGCCAATAATCCCCTTCCAGATCAATGTCATCTGTAATCTTGACAAAGTCCCATGCTGTCCATTGGTTACGATTGTTCTTCCACGCAATCAGTTCGTTCTTGGTAGAAATCTCCATCGGTTGGAAGAATTCGCCGAAATTGAGGTTCCCGCCCCGTAAAAGCGTAGTGGAGGCCTCTTTCTCCCTGGTATAGGCCGTATTGATGTTGCTCTTGGTAAAAGAAAAACTGACTCCGCTGACAGTACGGGGAACTACGCTAAGGTAGTAGGTTCCCGGCTCAAAACACGCTCCTTCTGGACGCAGGGTTACGGTCTCTGTGCCGGAGGTGACGGTGATGCCCTCATCCGGATCTGCAGGATCCAGACTCACACTTCCGCAAAGAGGCTGGCCTTCTTCCGTACTGCTGAACGAAATGGAAGTAAGGTCTCCGCGCAGGACGGTCAGTTTGACCAGGCTGACGAGATTTTTCAGCGTAACGTTCGTTCCGCTGCGGAGTACTCCGGCGGCTACGAGCGCTCTGGGTGCTACGTTCTGGCCGTAAGCCAGTGTCTGTGTAGCGGGGATGCTGAGGGTTGCCGTTCCGGCAGCGTAACTGCCTGCCGTGTAATCTTCGTTATAAGGATAGGTGATCAAGAAAGGGTAGTCTCCCTCGACATCGCCGGAAAATACGCCGTTTTCGGCATCAATCAGCCATAATTTGTAATTTCCCGATGCGTTGATGGCGCTGAGGGCGTCTCCCTCCACCCATCTGGGAGTGAGTCCGTCCAGTGTGCTCCGGGACGCTTCCATACCTACCGTAAGGGTCAGGTTCCCTTTGTGAGGCTCAGGCGTTTCTCCGCTTCCCGGAATCACTTGTACACAGGCGGTGGCGAACGCCAGGGTCAAGCAGAGGAAAAGTATGTGAAGGTTCTGTCTCATGGCTTGGTGTTCATTGTGCCCAATCAAAATCCCCGGAGTCGACAAAAACATCCTGATTGACCCCTGTCATATCAAAGGAGTGGCAAAGCAACCCTCCGGAAAGCAAATCCCGGAGCAGAAGGAGGGGAGGGATGTAACCTTTAGTCATTTTTCAATAATTTATCAATATCTTGAGCGTTATTCAACTGCTCTGCCGCAGTCTGCTGCGGATTTTCGGGTTGCGGTTGCCCGTTCATCAGTACGTTTTTGAATACAACCCCTTCCGTGTTGGCAATGGCGTAGGGCGTGTTGCATTCGTCAATCGTAATGTTTTCCAGCAGGACGTTGCGTATGGGATACCCTTCCACCCCTACGGCATAGAAACCGCATTCATCCGTTTTTCCCGCCTTGACATTGCTGATGCGGAAGTCCTCGAAGGTCGTCGGATGGAAGCCGCCCCTGCCGCCGTGATAGTTGTTTTCAAAGCGGATGACGGCGGTGCGGACGTGATCTACCGTGATGTCGTTGACCGTTACCTTGCGGATAAAGCCGCCCCTGTCCAGGTTGGATTTGAAGTAGATGGCGGTATGGCAGTCGCGGACGCGGACATTGTACATATGGACGTTCTCGACGCCGGCGGCCATTTCGCTGCCGATGCAGAGGCCGTTGCACTTGGACCAGAAATCGCAGTCCCGGATGACGATGCCCGAGGTCTTCTGCCCGATTCTCCAGGCATCCTGGTCCCGGCCGGCCTTGATGGCGATAGCGTCGTCTCCCGTCTTGAAGGTGCATTTTTCAATCAGGACGTTCGTCGAGTACTCCGGATCGCAGCCGTCGTTGTTCTTGTTGTAACTTTCGATGGTGATGCCGCGGACGGTGACATTATCGCAGAAGAGGGGGTGGATAATCCAGTAGGGGCTGTCGATGATGGTAAGGTCCTCGATGAGCACGTTCTTGCAGCCGAAGGGCTCGATCATATTGGGCGGCATAATGGAAGACGCGCCGAAGTACCTTTCCCTCACGGGGACAAGGTCGATGCCCATCTGCCGTAGCGTATCCTGCTGTGCAGAACGCTGGGGACGCATTTTGGCGAAGGTTTCCTTCGCATTCCCGTTGATGACGCCCTTGCCGGTGAGGGCGATGTTGTTGCAATGATCCGAACGGATCAGGGAGGAATAGTTATACATTTCCGTCCCTTCCCACACGGTCAGTTCGGCGGGAAGATAATCCAGGGGATCGTTGCTGAAAATCAGTTCGCAGCCTTCAGGGATACAAAGATTGACATTGCTTTTGAGATTGATGCTGCCTTTACTGAAAACCTTGCCGAGCGGAAGCACTACGGTTCCGCCGCCTTCATCGCTGCAGCGGGTGATGGCTTCGTTGATGGCGCTGCGGCAGTCGGTGGCTCCGTCGGGAGCGGCGCCGAAGTCTGCGGCAGGATATTCGGCCGCACGGAACTGCGGTTCGTGGATATTTGCCAGGATTGCCTTAATTTCGGGGGATTCAGGTGTCCCGCAGGAAGCCAGAAGGAGGCCGAGCAGGGGCAGAAGCATTTTCTTCATATCAGTAGTTTTCAATTTCATTTGCAAGCATGATTGCGGCGCCGAGCGCATAAGTCTCTCCGCCGGAGACCGTTCCGCGACCGTAATAGTAGGCTTTGTCGCCGATGCAGGTTCCCGGGCAGATCCGCGTCAAGTGCACGCCGTCGCCACTTTCTTCCAGGCAATGCTGCGTGATGCCGTTCCAGGCCTTTCTGCCGGTGTTCCTGTAACAGGAGGACAGCAGGTGCAGACGGGCTCCCTTCACGGCCGCATAACCGAACATCGCAGAGCAGGAACTCTCCAGGTAATTGCCTTCGTCCTTCGGGCGTGCGGGAAGTTGGAACCAGAGTCCGGTTTTGCGGTCCTGGAACCTTCGTAAACTCTTCATCATTGTCTTGAACATTCCCAGCAGGGCGGGGTAGGCGGCATCGGTTTTCGGTAGATATTCCAGCAAATCGGCGAGCGCCATAGCGATCCAGCCGTTTCCGCGGCCCCAGAATTCTCCGCTCCGATGCAGGGGATTGTCATTCCATCCGTACTGGCAGCAGGCGTCCTGGACGGGCTTGCCGCTTTCCGACCAGCCGTGGTACCAAAGCCCGGTTCTCTCATCCAGAAGATACTTGGCGTGCAGAAGGATTTCACGGGCGGACCATTCCAGATACTTGCGGTCTCCCGTCGCCTTATAACAAGCGATAAAGGCGATGTTGAGCATATAGAGGGTGTCGTCCCAGAGTTCCACCCTGTCGGTCCTGTGCGAGCAGGCGCCGTCCTTGTTCCGGATAATCCGTTCATATTGGGCCAGTACGCGCCTGAGCGCCTCGTCGGTGCCCGGTGTGTTTTTCCCTATTTCCTGAAGAAAGGCAAACCCCGCCGCCGACGCAATGCCGTTGGGATGGGCTCCGTGTGCCCGGGGGGCGACCCGCTCCATCTCTCCGGCGACATAGGCGCTGATTTCTTCCCTTTTGTCAGGAAGGGTCACATACAGGTCGGTCAATGCCTTCAGCAGCACGGCGTCTCTCCAGTTATAGACATAAGTTCCCGGCGGGACATCCTGCCTGACGGCGGTCTCATACAGCCGTTCCAGCGGCGACGCGCTGTGCGCCGCCGCTGGAATGGCCAGAAGCATCAGGATGATTACGGATTTAATCTTCATCATCCGGATCACAGGCGAATCGGAACCCGATGTAATTGCTGTAGGCAACCGGTGCCGTGATGGCGATGGCATCCCTGGCGTTGTTCTGGAAGGTGCTCGCGACACCTCGCTGGGCGCGTCCGCCTCGCAGTACAATCTGTTTGCTGGCGTTCATCGCGTTCTCCTTGTAGGTGGCGTAATAATTGCCCCAGCAGGAAGAGGTCATCTCCTGGGCATTTCCGCTCATGTCGTAAATACCCAGCTGGTTGGGCTGCATCTGTCCTACCCTTTCGCATCGGGGACGGTTGACCCCGTTTGCATAGATAGCGATGTCGTTGAGGTCATTGCTTCCGCTGTAGGTGTACATCGGCACGGAAGGATCGTCTGAATAGACATTGCCTCTGGCCGCGACCTCCCATTGCGCTTCATTGGGCAGATAGCCTCCGAAGAAGGAGCAGAAGGTGACTGCGCCGTACCAGGTGACGCCCACGGCAGGGCAGTCCTCGAATTCTTCATCCACGGTCCAGCGGCTGCCGTCGAAGCGGATATCGGTGTAGGCATCGAACAATATGGCCTGTCCCTGCCAGGTGCCCTCCTTGACGATAGCGCTGCCATAGGCGTTCATGAACTCGCAGAACCAATGGTTGGTCACTTCGTACTTGGCAATGCAATAGGGTTGCATCGTGGCTTCGGAAGGTACCGGGGTCGCACTGCGCCCGACGCTCATATTGATCTGGTAAACTCCGTCGTGCGCCTGGCTGTATTTGGCCGCCATCGAAGGCTGTTCATAGTCGCCCAGCCAGCCGATGAATACGGGATTGACGGGAACCACCTTGATCATGCCGCCGTCGCAGTCGTAGGTAATCACCTTGACACGGGTTACGCTGCCGTAACTGGTACCGGCTTCCCGGGTTTCCGCATAGGGCCGTACGTAGTAGACTTTACCGGGCCGTGCGTCCTCGAAGGAAAGGGTAAAGTTTTCATCCAGCGCCTGGAAGGAACTGTTCTTTACGGTCGGGAACTTGTTGTCGGAGGACCAACAGAAGCCCTGCGAGGTGATGGTGTTGCCCTGCGGGTCGGTAACGCCGGACTTGATGGTCAGGGAGGAGTAAGTATTCTCGAGGATGGCGATGTCTGCGAACAGTACCGGCTTGATATCCAGCGTCATGAAACTCGATTCCGAGGAATAGCCGGCGCCGTTTTCCGTCATCGCATAGGCGCGGATTCGGTAAGTGGTGCCGATGGCCAGGTCGCCGATAGGGCTGGAAAAATCCGTGCCGCTCTTTCTTGCGAGGACGTTGTTCACGCCTTCCTCTCCGATTTCCAGGGTGGCGGTAGCCGATGCGGTATAGACGAACCCGCAGCCGGTGACGGGATAGTCGCCTTCGTCCACCAGCGTACCGTTAAGCGTGGCTTCCGTGGCATAGATTTCCGTCACAGCCCCCACGGAAACCGTCGGAAGGGCGAAATCCGTCGTGGAGAAAGACATTTCCTTGCCATAGACAATCGTCCCGTCTTTCATCACGGCAAAGGCCTTCATGTTGTAACGGTGCATGGGAATCAGTTCGTAGGTCTTGATTTCGAATACGCCTTCTCCGGCATCCGTGGAGACACAGGGACTGTCCTTGAACGAAAAAATTTCGTTGGAAGAGAAGCAGACCCCGCGGCAGAGCATCCCTACGGTGCCCCCCTGTGTGGAGCCCCGCAAAACGGCCGTGGAACTTCCAGCGATTTCCACCGGCAAGGTTTCCACTTTGGGCAGTTCCCCTTCGGAAGGGCCGTTCCCGTTACAGGCCGCGATAAGGACGACGCTCGCAAAAAGTATGAGATATCTTGATTTCATGGCTTTCCATTTTTATTTTTGTCCGGTAAGCGCAAGTCCGACATCCTGTCCGTTGATGGAGAAGTAGGCCTGCTCCCGGTCGGAGAAATCGATGCTGCTTCCATAGACTTGCTTCAGGTCGAAGTTCCAGTAGGCTTCCTTGGTGTATTCCGGCTCGGTGTTCGTGAAAATCCAGCGATTATAGTGCTTTGCCTTGCCGAAGTTCCCCTTGAATCCCAGTTTCAGGCCTTCCGGCGTAGTGACGTAGCACTCCAGACCGTCCCCGATTCCGTAGGTCTTCTGCTCCGGAGCCACCACCTCGGCGGCGATGATGCGTGAACGCAGGTCGGCGAATTTCTCATCCGTATCGATCCCCTTGTCCACCCGCCACCACATAATGACGCCGCCGAGTTCATCGATGGTCGGTGTCGTCTCCTTGAGGGCGGTGGTCAGGCGCAGCGCCGTACCATATACATAATTGGAATTGGTGGCGTCGTAAGTCAGGACCGGAGTCTTGGCTTTTCCGTCCGTCCCGAAGGTGAAGAGGTATCTGACGGAGAAGACGATGTCCTCAATCCTGGAGAAATAGGCGTACCCGTCCTGCGGCTGGAGGGACTTGGCGTTGCCGCTCATCGCGAACCAGTTTTCAACGCGGGTATTGCCTACCCACATCTCGTCCACATAACTGCCCGGGACGATAATGTGGGACATCAGGTTGGACGCCCCACCGGGCATTTCCCGGCCGTTGCCGGCCTGGAGGACGACCACTTCATTGTCGTGCTGCGCACGGGCCCAGGCGTCGCGGAAACAGGTCCAGACGTGTCCGCCGTTATAGGGAATCTTTCCGAAAGGATCGTTGCGCCCTTCCATATAGTGGGCGAAATTGATGATGGAACGATGCTTGTCCCCGGCGACGAAGACGCTCAGCGCCTTCTCCGTACCGTTTCCGGTATAGTGATGTCCGGCGCTGCTGATGGAGAATTTCCGGTCGATGTAATTGATGGCGTTCATCGCATAGAACGACTTCCCGGACTCGTCAGTCCCCATCTCGGGGCCGAAGGTATAGGCAATGAGCCTGGGGTAGGTGGCGTTGATCTGCCTGTCGGCTGCCGAAGGGGTCCAGGCGGCGAGATGGTTATACCAGTACATTCCGTAGCCTAAGATAAGCCCGCCGGCCAACTGGTCGATTTTTCCGCCTGCAGCGCCCCTGTAGTAGCAGCGGGACATCACGCCGCTGGGCGTCTTGCCCGGGGTGAAGTAATTGGCGAAAATCATCGCGGAGATGTAGTTGCAGCAGTTGACGGCCAGTGCCCTCGCTTCTTCGTTCTTGGTATATTTGGCCAGATAGCCCAGATTTTCCGCCTGTACGCCGGTATAGGTCGGACTGTTGTGCTCGTGGATGCCGTAGGCGCACATCAGGTTGTGGAATTCGCGCAGCATCTCGTAGCCCTTCGCCGCAATCTGGGCGGGGGTCAGCCGATGCTCGCAGCCCCAGGTCCGGTCGGGACTCAGGTTTTCGCCCATCCAGATCATGTTCCACACGCGCATAATGTAGATATTGGAATACCATACGGCCACCTGGTCGTGGTTCCAGGAGGCATACAGCGCCCTGTCGACGAAATCGTCGAACAGTTGTTTGTTCTCTGCGGACCACTGCGGGTAGTATTCAATCATTGCGGGTCCGGCGAGTTCGAGGGCAAACTCGATGTTGTTCTCGTCGCTGTAATCGCCGCCCACGTAGCGGGGGACTTTGCCGAGTTGGGGACCCTCCTTGACCTGTGCTTCGGTAAAGCGTTTGAGCGCTACGCCGATGTATTTCTGGTCCCATTCGAGATGGCAGGCCCCCAGGACGAATTCGAAATACTGCGCCGTGTCAAACCCGTTCTCGCTGGCATTGACATTGTCCCAAAGTGCGTCGATGTAAGGGTCGATGTTAAAACCCTTTTCTCCTTTCCCGGTAGGCAATACCGTCGCTTCTTCCTCGCAGCCCATCATCAGAAAGGCGGCAAGCAGACAGAATAAGTAGTGTGCTGATTTCATGGCCGGTACATTTAATTGCCCCATCCTTCGCTTTGGACGAGGGCGGGATTGACATCAATTTCAGACTGGGGAATGGCGTAGCGCCAGTTTCGCTTGGTAAAATTCCTGGTAGAGACCTGCGACAGGGCCAGCGCGACACCGTCATAGCCTACGATGGCCTGATTCGTCAGGGATTCATAATCGAAATTCGCATCGTTATGCGCATACCAGCGCTGCCAGTCGGGATACAGGTGGCCCTCTCCGGCGAGTTCATAGACCCGTTCGTTGCGGATCAGGGTGCGGACGACCTCCTGATCGCCGCTCCGGCTGACCTTGGGCATCTTGGCCCGGCTCCGGATCTGGTCCAGCGCATCGAAGATTTCGGTCGAAGGACCGGAACTTTCGTTCAGCGCTTCAGCATACAGCAGAAGGGCGTCGCCCCAGCGCATTACCGGGATATCTATTCCGGAGTGCCTGCGAATAGTGGTCTCGTTCCCCTGGTTGCAGAACTTCCTCCAACAGTAGTTGGTGTTGGAACTGTGATTGGACCGCAGGCAGGCGTAAGGTGAAGTCTTGGTGTCGTAAGGCGCCCTGTATTCATAGGTGATATTGTCTTTTCCGACAAAGAGGCCGAAGGGACGGATGATGCTGGCATCCAGTCTGGGATCCCTTTTCTTGAAGAACTCATTGACGGCATCGCGGTTGGTCCAGTCCGGGTAGGTGCCGTCGAAGGCTTTTCCGTCTGCCATCAGGTAACTGTCGACCAGTTCCCGGGTAGGAATGGAGGTATTGGTCCCTGCGCAGTTGGCCGAGCGGTTGGAATACAGCAGGTCCAGGCGGCTTCCGTTGCCCTGTGTCGGGATACAGTCAATGACGAATACACTCTCGTTATTGTCTTCTCCGTCCAGGCGGAACAATTTCGCGTAATCTCCGTAGAGGCTGTAGGGCGAACCCGATTTCGCATTTTCCTCGATGAGGCGGGTGAACGTCTCCGCCGCCCTGGCGTAACTGTCGGCATACAGATAAACCTTGCCGAGCAGGAAGAGGGCTGCGGAACGGCTCGCACGGCCTTTTTCGTAGGAGCGCCAGGGCAGGCGGTCGATGGCGATGTTCAGGTCGTCGACCATCACCTTGCGCACGTCGGCCGGCGTGGAGCGCGGCCGGTAGGCCTTGTCGTAGTCCGGCATCGAGGTGTAGAGCGGAATGCCCGGATCCGAGGTCTTGTGCCCGCTGTAATAGGTCAGCAGGTCAAAATAGTATAAGGCGCGGAGGAAATGGGCTTCCCCCACGTAACGCTCGTAGGTTTCGGGGTCGAGTTTGTCCTGCAGGCGTCCCAGATTCTCGATGGCGAGATTGGCGTACTGGACGCCGGTGTAGTCGGCCAGCCATTTGGAACTGAAAACACCGTATGAGGTCGTCGCCGAATTGTTGCAGAAGTAACGGCAGCCGGTATCGTCGAAACCGGTTCCCCAGGCAAACGCGTACTTGGTATAGGTGTCGGTCATGGCGTTGCTGGAAATGCAGCCGGCAGGACTTGCCGGGTCGGCCCCGACAGGGAAGCATTTGATGGGGGAGTATGCTCCCGCAATGCCCAGGTCGGCGTGCTCGGCCGTCGTCCACATCTCCAGCGAACCGATGCCATCTTCCGGAACGGTGTCCAGAAATCCCGAACAGGAAACCGTGGCGGTCGCCGTTATCAGGCAGAGCGCCAAACTTGCGATGCTATGCTTTTTCATGTTCATGCGTATTAGAAAGTGATGCTTAAGCCGAAGATATACCTGGATACGTTGGGATAGTTGCTGGTGGATCCCGTTTCGGGGTCGAGCCCTTCGAAACCGGTCAGCGTCCAGAGGTTTTCACCGGTGAAATACACCCTTGCCCTAGATACGAAAGGTGCGAACCATTTTTCAGGGAAGGTATATCCCAGCGATACGTTACGCAGTTTGAGGAAAGAAGCGTCCTGCAGCCAGAAGTCGTTGGCGACCGTATTCCGTCCGCCGTCGTTGGTCGTGATGGCCGGAATCTTGCTGGTCTGATTCTCGTAGGACCAGGCGTTCAGGAATTTCTTGTTGATGACGGAGCCGTTTTTCAGTACATTGGTGTACCAGGTGCCGTTCAGATACTGCTTGATTCCTGCTACTCCGCTGAAGAGCATCGAGAAGTCGATGCCTTTCCATCCGGCAGACAGCGTCAGTCCGAAGAAGTGGCTCGGGTAACTGTGTCCCTTGATGACGCGGTCGTTGTCGTCGATGATCTTGTAACCGATTTCTCCAGGCTGCTGCTGGTCCTTGTAGATGAAATCTCCCGGCTGCGGCGTGGAGGGGTAGAAAACGTATCCGTCCGCCAGCATACGGTCAATGATGTCCTGCGTGGCAATGCAGTCCACTTCCCGGACATAATAATCGTAGATGCCGTATCCTTCGAGCAGGATGCGCTGTCCGCTGTAGGTCGGGATGTTGCCGTGATATTTGAGGACCTTGTTTTTGACGAACGTGTAATTGGCCCGGATACTGTAGGTGAAGTCTCTGCCGATGCCTCCCTTCCAGGTCAGTTCTCCTTCGAATCCGATATTCCGTACGGACCCTGCATTCTCGTAGGGGGCGTCAAGCCGTCCGAATACGCCGGGAATCGAGGCGCGGATGAGAATGTCATCCGTCTGTTTGTGGAAAAAGTCCAATGTAAGGTCCAGTTGCCCTTTGAAAGCACTGAAATCCACACCGACGTCGGTCATCGTCGTCGTTTCCCAGGTCAGGTTCTGGTTGACGATGGCGGAAATGCCAGCGCCCGGAACCGCCTTGCCGTCAAAGACGTAAGTGTGCCGTTCATACAGCAGCTGGGTGGCGTAATCTCCGACGGCATTGTTTCCCAGTTTGCCCCAGGAAGCCCTGAGTTTCAGGTTATTGACGGAACGGGCTTTGAACCAGGGCTCTTCGGAAATTCGCCAGGCTCCGGAGAAGGAGGGGAAGAAGCCCCAGCGGTGTCCCCGGGCGAAACGGGAGGAGCCGTCTGCCCTGGCGTTGGCTTCCAGGATGTAGCGTCCCTTGTAGGCGTAATTGATGCGCCCGAAGAAAGACATAACGGCATTGTCCGTCGTGTTACCCTTCATTGCGGAAGGCGTGGCGGCGGCATCCATGGTCGGGGTGGATGCGCTGAGTACATCCAGGGCCTGGGCATAGGTCCAGTGGTACCGGCGGTACTCCTGATTGTAACCGGCCGTCAGGGACAGGTCGTGGGCATCGATATTGGGCAGGATGTCATAAGACAGATAGGAATCCAGCATCAGCGTGTAGTCCAGGCTGTTCTGCTCTGTCAGTTGGTTGGAGGTCGTTCCCGTATACAATAGGACGGCGTTGTTTTTCAAGTCCCAGATCGGGATGTTCGGATAATTCATCTGACGGAGGACATAGAAGTCGCCCGTTGCGGCCGCATTGTTGTGCCAGATGATATGCGGGGTGAAACGAATGTCGATGCCCAGTTTGCCGGAGAACTTATAGTTGGACTGCAGACGGTCATAACCGGAATTTCCGGCGAAGATATTGCCCGCCTGCGCATTGCCGCCCGGGGCCCATTCCCCGCCGAAGCGTCCGTCGCTGCTGACGGGCAGGGTGCCCGGCGAGGAGTTGGCGACGGAAGACATCGCATTCGAGATGTCAAGTGCGTTTTTCCGCCCGTAGTAGGCGTTGATGTTTGCCGTCAGGCGTAACCATTTGGTGACGTCTGCACTGATGTTGGACCGGACGGAATAGCGCTTGTAGCCGGTGCCCTTCATGACACCGTCATTCTGCAGGTAGCCCAGGGAAATCAGGTAATTGACGGTCTTGCTTCCCCCGGAGAACTGCAGGTTGTGCTCCTGGAAGAAGGAAGGGTGGAAGACCTCCCGGAACCAGTCCGTATTGCAGTAGATTTCATTTTTCCCGGTATTTTCAGCCCATTCCCGGATGATTTCCTGTCCGAAGGGAGGTACTGAACCGGAATTGACGGAGGCCTGGTTGATGGTGTTCATATAGGTGACATAGTCGTTCACCACGTCAATAGGCATGGCGACCTGCTGCCAACCGGCCTTTCCGTTATAGTTGATTTTGGATTTTCCTTCCTTGCCGGACTTCGTCGTAATGAGGATGACACCGTTTGCGGCACGGGAACCATAAATGGCGGACGAAGCGGCATCCTTCAAAATGGACAACGAAGCCACGTCCGAGGGGTTGACGTCTGAGAGTGCGCCGATGACGCCGTCGATGACGACGAGGGGTGAACTGCTGTTCAGGGTTCCCAGACCCCGGATGGTTACCGAGGCACCGTCATCCCCGGGTTCTCCGGAGGATTGTTGGGCCAACAGACCTGAACTCACACCCTGCAGTCCTGAAGACAGCGAGGTGACTGCCCGATGCTCTCCGGTCTCTTCCAGGTTGACGGCGGATACGGCACCGGAAAGGTTGACTTTCTTCTGGCTGCCGTAACCGACGACAATCGTCGCTTCGAGGAATTCGGTCGCCGGTTGCAGGGTGACATTGATGTCTCCCTTCCCCTGGACGGGAATTTCCTGGGTATGATAGCCGAGGAAGGAGATTTCCAGAATGTCACCGGATACGGCCGGAATGTTGAAATGACCATCCATATCCGTCACTGTACCAATACCGGATTTGCCCTTGATGCTGACGCCTGCGCCGATAAGGGGGAGTCCTGTCTCGTCATAGATGGTTCCGGAAATTCCGGACTTCTTCTCGACATCCTGTATTCCAGTCTCCTTGGGAGCCGGAGAAACCGTGATGTTTTTCCCCTCTACGTTGATGAGAACATCCTGTCCGGCGAAAATCTTTCCAAGGACGGAATGGATATCCTCGTCGCTGGCAGAGACGGTGATGTGCCGGGAAAGATCGACGCCCTCGGCTTTGATGACGACGGAATATCCATACAGTTTCTGGATTTCCGTGACCGCCCTGCTGATGGGAATATCGCGCAGATTGAGACTGATCTGCTGGCCCAGTACCTGTAGGGACAGGGCCAGCATCAGGCACAGCGATACGATGGCTCGTTGGTTATTTCGCATGAGCTGTTTAACTGTTTTGGGTGATGTAATAGATTCCGTTCTGGAGGGATACCGTAAAGAGATGTCCCGTGTTGAGCGCCTCCAAAATCGTCTCCACATCCTCATTGTTGATAAAGGAGGCGTGGTATCGCTCATTTTCCAATGCGGGATCCTGGATGATGATATTCACATTGAAATGCCGTGTCAGGACCTGGACGATGTCATCCAGGCGGGCATCCCGGAACTGAAGTCCCCCCTGGGCGACGACTTCCTCAAAGTAGTTGGCCGAGAAACTCCGGCGCTGGACGTCTCCGTTCAGACGGTTGTGCTTGACAAATTCTCCCGGTGCGAGAAATACGGAACTCTCCTCTCCGGGGAAACGCATCTCGACCGAGCCTTCCAGCAGCGCTACCTCATCTTCTTCATCTTCCGGGAAGGCCGTGACGTTGAATTTGGTACCGTGAACGACCACGTCCATTTTACTCGTGTTGACCACGAACTGGCGCTGAGGGTCCTTCTCGACTTCCAGAAATGCCTCGCCGATCAGGATGACCTTTCGCTGTTTCCCGCGGAATTCGGCGGGATAAAATAACTGGCTGCAGGGGCTCAAACGGACCTTTGTCCCGTCGGAAAGGGTAAGGTCCCGGCTTTCCGAGCGGGCGGTCGTGACGTGCATCCACTCCGTTTCCGGCTCCAGTGCCTTCTTGAGGGAAAAAGCGCAAAGCAGGCTGACGGGCAGCAGCAAGGCGGCGGCAACGCGCAGTGCCCAATGGCGGGCGGTATACCAGCGATGCTGCCGTTTCAACCCGACTTTTCCGGCAAAAGCCGCGTAGCCTTGCTCAGCGAGGGCTGCGCTGCCCTCTGCGGAGGATTCGTACATCCTCCGCAGCAGCGCATCTGTTTCGGGCTTGCCTTCATTGTCCAGCAGCCACTCGCAAAAATCTTTTTCTTTTTCCTTCATTACCAATCGAGTGCGTCATCCTCAAGTTGGTCGCTCATCGTTACGATGTCGTCGTATGAGGTGCAAATCGTAGGTTTCAGGTCAAACATTTCCGCGATATGTGCCTTCGGCGGGAAATAGGTGATATTCTTTTTCATGGCCTCAAGGTTTTTTAGATTTTCATACAACGGACATTCAAACCGAACGAGGTACGGGAACCCTCACGATTCAATGTCTGTGTGGAAACGTTAACCAGCATGGAATAGGAGAATTTGGGGACGACTGACAAGTTGGCGGCCCAGCAACGGGCGGTCACTCCGCCGTCGGTCAGGGTAAGGCCTGACAGGTAACCGCCGGCAGGATAGGTGGTGGTCACGTCTCCGTGGGTGTAGGTGAAATATCCCGTGTAGAAAGTCATATTAGTCAACTTCCACGCTGCATCTCCTCCGGCTGTTGCCCATATGTAACCGTCTTGGGTAGGAACCTGATAGCCGGGAGGGCAAGGATCGTAATTGGTCTTGCTGCCGTGAATCGTGCCGGTGACCCAGAGATTCTGTATGGCAGCGACTTCGTCTGCATTGGAAACCCAACAATAGCCATCTTTGTTGCCCGTGATGAAACGGGTGGGATTGGCGATGGAGTAAGCAATCGTGCCGTTTTCAACCTCCTGAATGGTGTTTTTTATATTTCCGAAGGCTACGCCGGCGTTGAGCGTAACGGCATAACGGTCTGCCGGGAACGGGTCTTTGCGGCCCCACTGATAGTACAGGCCTGCGTCCGTGTCGGACAGGGAACCTACGTTGCGGTTGGCAAGGCACCAGGCACTATTTCGGCTATAAGAATGGGGCGTAAGGGGATCGGAGGTGGTGCACCAGATGTGCCAACTCCATACAATCTTGCCGTCCGGGTCCTTCAGGGCGACTACGGCATTGCATTCGGAGGCGGGTTCCACCCTGAAGTTGATGTTGCCGCTGTTGCCGATGCCAACTTCGCTCACCTTGGGCTCAGCGGTGCTCTGCCATAGCCAGTCGGCGCGATAACCGTCAGTATAAGGTTTAATGCCTTCAAAGACATTCGTTTTGTCAACCCTCTGGGCGGTAAAGCGATAATAGCCGCCTTCGCTGACGATATAGCAGTTGGAGCGTGAACCGCCGTTCATTGATACGAGGTCCACATAGGTGGGAACCCCTTTCCCGGCAGTGATTTTGGCGTCAATCTCCGAGAATTCGAATTTGTAGAGGCTCTGGGAGGCCAGACTCTTCGGGTTGACGGTGAAAGTCACCTTCTGCCCGTTGGTCATTTCCAGGATGAATTTGCAGTTGGCATCGGTCAGGTCAACCGGATTGATGGCGGCCCAGGCATCCTGGGCGTCGCTCATCGCCGCCGTGGAGGGGAAGTTGATGACCAGCGTCTTGCCGCCGTCACCGCTCTCCGCAGAGGTGATATTGCCGGTCTCGCAGTTCAAAATGACATCGCCGACAAAGGCCACGTCCGCCGTCATGGTCAGGGACTTGATGATGGCTTCTTCGTACACGCAGTTGCGGCCGTCGATGTGGAACTGGACGAAGGCCAGGGGGTGATGGAACTGCATCGTGTAGGCGCCGGACTCGCTGTCATAGAGCGTGTTATCCGTCCGCCCAACCATAAAATCGCTGACCCCGATGATGTCGTTGATATCGGTGGTCTGGTTGATTTCAGCGGGAATCGTGAGCGCGACGCTGGTAGGGTCGCTCCCATAGGTGGAAGAGTAAGGGTACACGGAGTAGAGCGTGAACGTACTGCTTGCCGGCGTCAGGTTGCCGGTAAACTGGCCGGTGGAGGTGCCTGCCGAAGCGGCGGTGACGGTGAACTGCTTGTTGGCGTTACCGCTGTTGTCCTTCTCCCAGACGCTCAGTTCGTCTCCGGATTTCCAGTTGATTTCCTTGCAGGCGCAGAGTTCGGTGCGGGAGGTGAAATCATCGGCGGAAGCGATGAGGGAGAAATTGGGCTCCTCCACCACCGCCGGTGTTTCAGGCGCGTTTTTCTGCGTGCAGGCGGCAAGTCCCGCGAGACCTGCCAAGAGAATCAGAAAATGATTTTTTTTCATAATGTTGTTATAAGTGAATAATGATGTTATTCGAAAATGCGCTTGGCTTCATCCCAGCCGTTGACTGACAGGAAGGAAGAACAGAATTTTGAAAAATCCGTGCTGTTGCCCCAGGCTTCCTTCTGCGCGAAAAACCAGGTCTTCTCGGCAAAGTATTCAGGTGTCGTATCGGTGGTGATGTATCGGTTGTAGTAATTTTTCCGTTGGAAAATTCCGCTGACGCCGAGTTTTACGCCCTCCGGGGTGTTGACGTAGCAGGAAAAACTGTTGCCCTCGGCAAAGGATTTTTGTGCCGGGACGGAAACGGTGGCGTTCATCACCTTGTTGCGCAGGCTTGCGAACTGGGTGGCGGTACGGACACAGTCGTCGGCCCTCCACCAAAGGGCAACCCCGGCGAGTTCCGTGCTCCCCATCGAGCCGCTGCTGAGCGTGGTGCTGATACGGAGGGCCCGGTGCGTCCCATCGGTAAGTACATAGTAATTGCGTGTGCTGGTCGCGCTGTCGTCGATCAGGGTATGTGTTGCCGTGTTCCCGTTTTTATCAAAGGTATAGAGAAAGCGGATGGATACGACCACGTGGTCGATCTTGATGAAGAAGCAGTTGCCGGTAGGCGCCGACGACCAGTCCGTGACCTTGGTGTCGTCGACCCAGATTTCGCTGACATTGGTTTTGGGAAGCAGGATATGGGAGGTAAAGTTGGTAGCTTGTGGATTATCCCTGCCGTTTCCGGCTTCCACGAAAACAATCTGATTGTCGTGCTGCGCCCTGGCAAAGGCGTCCCTGATGCATACCCAGGCGTGCCCGAGATAGTAAGAGAACCCGTAAGGATCATTCCTGCCTTCCATCAGGTGGATGAAATTGATGTTATAGGGGTGTTCTTCCGTGCTGACGACGATATTGACGCTCTTTTCCGTCCCGTTTCCGGTGTAGTGGTGTCCGACACTGCCTACGCTATAGTATTTATCCACGTAGGTCATGCCGTTCATTGCGTAGTACTTGCGACCGTCGTTGAATGTGTTCTGCACGTCACCGAAAAGGTAAGAGACCATTCTTGGATAGGTGCCGTTGATCTTCAGGGCCCTCGGCCCCATTGACCAGCAGGCCAACTGCTCAGCGGCGGTAGGACGTTCTCCGGCAAGCATCCAGAGTGCCAGATTGCCAAGTTTACCTCCGCTGGCTCCTCGATAATAGCAGCGGGACATCCCTCCTGAAGCGGTACGGGAAGGCGTGTAGAAGTTCGCGGCAATAAATAATGAAAGGTAATCCCTCAGCTTTTCGGCTTTAGCCTTTGCCGCAGCGTTTTTCGTAAAATTGGCAAGGTAGCCGATGCATTCCGCCTGGACTCCGGTATAGGTGGGGCTGTTGTGCTCGTGAATGCCATAGGCGGCGGTCCGGGCGATGAAGTTGTCCAACAGTTCATAGCCTTTGGCTGCAATGGCGGAAGGTTTCAGCTTCAGGCCCACACCCCAGGTGCGCGAGGAGGAAAGATTCTCTCCCAGCGCCACCAGGTTCCATATATGCATAAGGTATATATTGGAATAGGTGACCGCGATTTTGTCGTGTTGCCAAAGTGCATATACGGCCTTGTCGGCGAAATCGTCGAATGCCGCCCTGGTATCGGCCGACCAGGTGGGGTAGTAACGGATCAGCGCGACGCAGGCCAGCTGCATGGCGAATTCGATATTGTTGGCGTCGGAATAATCCTGTGCACCTTCCTTCAGGGTACGGGGGACGCATCCGGTCTGTTCTCCGGACTGGATCTGTACGGAAGAGAACTTGTCGATAGTCCACCAGGCATAGTCTTCGCTCCAGCCGCATTCGCTGGCCTCGATGATGAAATCAAAGTACTGCGCGGTGTCAAATCCGTCCTCGCTGTTATAGACCGCCGTCCAAAGCGTAGAGGCCCTGGCCGGGTCTGGCGTCACGGAAGCGGATCCCGAACTGCTGAGTTCCAGAGCGGAATCTGTCCGCTCAATGGATTTTTCAGAAAGGTTCGCTTTCTGGCACGCGACGAGGGTGAAGAGAAGCGTGATGGGTAGGAATAAAGTGGTTCTCATACTCTATGAGAACACACAAATCCCCTCTACTACTCAATAGGCTATGAAAAATTTTTTCTTAGTTGTGCAAGGGCAAGGGCAATATGACGCTCGACCGTTCGGACGGAAAGGCCCAGTTGTTCGGCAATCTCTTTGTTGGAAAGTCCCTGCTCGCGGCTGAGCCGGTAAACTTTCTGGCGTTGTTCCGGCATTTCGGCGACCTCTTTTCGGATGATATTCAGGCTGTCACGGGCGAAAATCTCATTTTCACCCCCCCCTATGGCGCAACTCATTGGTAATGAGTCTGTTATGTTTGTAGTTTTTGTGGCGCCGCGGTTTTTGTGGTCGCGGATGAAATTAAGGAGCAGCCGCTTGACGATGACGTAAAGATAGTTTTCGATAGAGAGGCCGGACTGCAAATTTTCCCGGTTGTTATACAGCCGGATAAACGCTTCCTGGACGATGTCCCTGGCGTCGTCCAGATTTTGAAGGATGCAGTCGACAAAATGGACGAACTTCCCATAATAACGGTGAAAAAGGGTTTCGTAACTGTTTGCGTCCCCCTTTTTCAATCCTTCTATGAGTTTGTCGTCTTCTCTCATCGGCAGGCCTTATTCTCCGCGGGAATAATTCGGCGTTTCCTTGGTGATGGTGATGTCGTGCGGGTGGCTCTCCACCATGCCCACCGTGGTGACGCGGGTGAACTTCGTCCGCTGCAGGGCGGCGATGTCCGCCGCGCCGCAGTAGCCCATTCCGGAGCGCAGACCGCCGATGAGTTGGTAAACGGTCTCTTCGAGCGTGCCCTTGAACGGGACGCGGCCGACGATGCCTTCCGGAACCAGTTTCTTGGTCTCCACCTCCTTGTCCTGGAAGTAGCGGTCCTTGGAGCCGGCCGCCATCGCGTCGAGCGAACCCATTCCGCGATAGGTCTTGAACTTGCGTCCGTTGTAGATAATGGTCTCGCCGGGCGCTTCTTCGGTGCCCGCGAACATCGAGCCGCACATGACGCAGTCGCCGCCGGCCGCAATGGCCTTGACGATATCGCCGGAGTAGCGCAGGCCGCCGTCCGCAATCGCGGGAACGTTCGCTTCGTGCGCCACTTTCGCGCAGTCGTAGATCGCGGTCAGTTGCGGTACGCCTACGCCCGCGACGATGCGCGTGGTGCAGATGGAACCGGGGCCGATGCCGATCTTGATGCCGTCGGCGCCCGCTTCGACGAGGGCTTTTGCCGCTTCGGCGGTTGCGATATTGCCCACCACTACGTCGAGATTCGGCCATTTGGCCTTGATTTCGCGCAGTTTGTCGAGGACGCCCTTGCTGTGGCCGTGCGCGGAGTCCAGCACCACCGCGTCGACGCCTTCGGCGACCAGCGCTTCCACGCGCTGGGCCGCATCGGCGGTAATACCGATG
>LXOW01066553.1_pt2 | contig 26994 bp, 20 predicted proteins | sample 1368591 | NCBI WGS metagenome assembly LXOW01 (sample SAMN04884650, study PRJNA319009) | bovine gut metagenome | isolation source: Cow rumen | host: Bos taurus | place: Italy: Legnaro (PD) | collected 2014-07-09
CTGGCATGGTTAAGGTTCATTGCTCGCAAAGGTCTTTGTTGCGGCTGCGGTGCCACCAGATGATGAGGCCGACGAGGATGAGGGCCATGGGGGGCATGATCATCAGGCCGTTGTTCTCGTAGCCGATGCCGTAGAGGCCGAGCTTCTCCATCACGGGGTAGCCCCAGAGGGTGCCGCTGCCGAAGAGTTCTCTTACAAACCCAAGCACGATGAGGATGACGCTGTAGCCGAGTCCGTTGCCGAGTCCGTCGAGGAAACTGGCCCACGGCTTCTGCACCATGGCGAAAGCCTCGAGGCGGCCCATGACGATGCAGTTGGTGATGATGAGGCCCACGAAGACGGAGAGCTGCTTGCTGACGTCGTAGACGTAGGCTTTCAGCACCTGGTCGACCAGCACCACGAGGGTGGAGACGACGACGAGCTGCACGATGATGCGGATGCGCGGCGGGATGGTGTTGCGCAGCAGCGAGATGATGACGTTGGCCAGCACCACCACCACGGTGACGCTGAGGGCCATCACCACGGCGGGCTTCAGCTGTGCCGTCACGGCCAGGCAGGAGCAGACGCCCAGCACCTGCACCAGGATGGGGTTCTCCTTGCTGAAAGGCAGTTTGATTAGGTCTGTGTTCTTCATTGTTGGGCCTCCTCTCTAGTTGAACTAGATGCTCTAGTTGCTCTAGAACTTCCAGTTAATCCTTTATAGTCCTCATAGGCTTTCTGCAGCATGGCGGTCACGCCGTTGCTGGTCATGGTGCCGCCGCTGATGGCGTCCACCTCGTAGGGGTTGCTGTGGTCGGCGTTCTTGGCCAGGTGGATGGCTTGGGTGTCCATCTTCTTGCCGATGAAGCGGGCGGCGAACTTGTCGGTGGCAATCTCGCCGCCGAGGCCGGGCGTTTCGCCCTTGTGGTCGAAGACGGCACCCACGACGGTGCTGGTGCTGTCGAGTGCCAGATATCCCCAAATCGGTCCCCACAGGCCGGTGCCTTTGAGCGGCAGGACGATGCCGCCGGCAAACTGATAGTAGCCGTCGGCCTCGGTGATATGCTTGGCGTAGAGCTCGTCGGCGTTCTCGCGGGTGGCCTCCACGCCGATGGTCTTCAGGATCATCTGCTTGGTCTCGGCCTGCTGGTTCTTGGTCTGCAGGGGCTTGAGGCTCACGCTCACCACTGTGAGGATGAGCGCTGCCACCACGACGAGCACCGCCGAGTAGATGAAGATATAGCGGTTGCTGAACGATTTAGCCATTGCGCACCTCCTTTCCCAGTGTGGCGACGCGTTTTCCGCGTCGCTTGATATTGGCCGCCACCACGCAGTGGTCAATCAGCGGCGCCATGCAGTTCATGAAGAGAATGCTGAGCATCATGCCCTCGGGATAGGCGGGGTTGCAGACGCGCAGCAGCACGGCGAAGGCACCGATGAGCAGACCGTATATCCATTTGCCGGTGTTGGTCTGCGCGGCGGTGACGGGGTCGGTGGCCATGAAGACCGCGCCGAAGGCGAAGCCGCCCATCAGGAAGTGGTAGTAGAACGGCAGCTGCATATAGTCGTTCGCGCCTATGGCATTGAACAGCAGCCCCATGGCACCGCCGCCGAGGAACACGCTCAGCATGATACGCCATGAGGCGATGCCGGTGAAGAGCAGCAGGAAAGCGCCCAAGGCGATGGCGATGACGGAGGTCTCGCAGGTGCTACCGGGAATGGTGCCTATCAGCATATCGAGTGCCGATGCCGACGGGTGCATGCCTGCCGCCAGCTCGCCCATGGGGGTGGCGCCGGCTATGGCGTCGCTGCCCCAGAGGTCGTTGGCAATCCACACCTTGTCGCCACTCATGTGCGTCGGGTAGCTGAAGAAAAGGAAAGCGCGCGCCACGAGGGCAGGGTTGAGGAAGTTCATGCCGCTGCCGCCGAAGACCTCCTTGCCGATAATGACGGCGAAGGCCACGGCCAGCGCCACCTGCCACAGCGGCGTGGTGACGGGGATAATCATCGGTATCAGCAATCCTGTAGCCAGATAGCCCTCGTTCACCTCATGGTGTCTATATTGCGCGAAAGCAAACTCTATGAAGAGGCCCACGGCATAGCTCACCACAATCAACGGCAACATCCGCAGAAAACCGAACCACCAGCACTCCAATATAGTGTGGTCGAAGGTTTGCCCTTCGACACCAAGAAAATGTTGATAGCCGATATTCCACATTCCGAACAGCAAGGCGGGCATCAGCGCGATGACCACGATGATAATGGAACGCTTCATGTCCACCGCGTCGCGGATATGACTGCCGCTCTTGGTAACGGTCTTGGGCGTGAAAGCAAACGTGTGGAACGCCTCGTAGGTGCTCCCCAGCCAGCTCCACTTGCCCTTTGGCTCAATCTTCTCAAACCAGTCTTCGAGCCATTTCATATTCATGAGATAGCCTCCTTTCTGAGGACTTCAAGTGCCTCTCTGATAATCGTCTGTATCTCGGTCTTCGAGGGGTCGATGAACTCGCACAGCGCGAAGTCTTCGGGTTCCACCTCGTAGATGCCGAGCTTCTCCTGTAGCTCCACATCGCCCACGATGCAAGCCTTGATAAGCTGCAGCGGATAAATGTCGAACGGGAACACCCGCTCGAAGCTGCCCGTGAACAGGAACGGCCTCACCGACCCATGCACGTTGGTGTTGAAGTTATAGGAAGGCTTCAAATCGCCCATTAAACCCATTAAACCCATTTTGCCCATTAGCCCCATGAAGCCACTCAAAAACGTCTTGCTATAGCTGAACTTCTTCACCCCCGGCATCAGCCATCCCATGAAGTCATATTTGTCGCCTTCTTCGATGAAGCAGACCTGTTGGTCATACATCCCGAGGAATCCGTCGGCGGCGATAGTGGTGCCACTCAGAGGACTGCCAGAGATTATTCTAGTTTCTCTAGATGCTCTAGTTTCTCTAGATAATCTAGGATAACTAGCATCCATCATCTGTGCCTCACTAATCCTCTTCATGCAAGCCCCGCAAATCACCCTGTAGTATTTCGGGCATTTTGCCGCAGGTCCGCCCACGGAAATCACCCTCTCCGGCCTGTACTCTCCCGTGAGACACCAGCGACCGATATTGGCCACATCCTGCGCGTTGACGCTCCAGATATATTCTCCCTTGTTGATGGGGTCAAGTGCCGCCACGATGGTGCCGATATTCCCGGCAGGGTGCGGCCCCTGGGCCTTCACGCAATGCACAGGGGCAAATGCCTCCAGTGCTTTTACACCCGCCTCAAATTCGTGTTCACGCCCTTTCAGTGCAAACTGCACATCCGGTGCCAGCGGGTTGGTATCCCTCAGGCTGACATAGATTCCCTTGGGCTTGTGGTCAGGGTTGGCGATAGTGCCAAACGGGCGCTCTTTGATCATCCACCAGACGGGCGCTTCGGGGATAAGGTCTTTAAGGTCCTTAGAGTCTTTAAGGTCCTTAAGGTCTTTTTTCACCACCACCTCCATCAGGCGCCTTTTCTCACCGCGCACTATGGCTTCCACCACGCCGTTCACAGGCGACGGCAACGTCAGTCGCGGGTCGTGCTTGTCCTCTACGAGGGGCTGTCCGGCAGTGACCATATCACCCTCGGCGACCAGCAAGCGTGGCGTGAAGCCCACCACATCGGGCGGTTTCACGGCATAGCGCTCCATGCCCCGCATGTCAACGACAAATCTTTCGGCGGTACCGTCGAGAGGAATGTCGAGACCTTTCTTTATCTTTATTGTTTCAATCATATCTTTAATTCTACAGGCTGGAGCATATTCTCCGGCTTGAGGATTTCGTCTAACTGTTCCTTGGTCAGAAGTCCGTGCTCGAGAACCAACTCGTAGACACCGCGACCTGTTTCCGAGGCCTCCTTGGCAATCTTTGTACTCTGCTTGTAGCCGATGATGGGGTTGAGCATGGTTACGATGCCGATGCTGTGCTCCACCAGCTGACGGCAGCGCTCCTCGTTGGCACGTATTCCTTCGATGCAGAGGGTTCGGAGGGTGTCGAAGCCGTTCTCCAACAGATGGATACTCTCGAAGAGGGTGTAAGCGATGACGGGTTCCATGACGTTGAGTTCCAACTGTCCGTTGTCGCTGGCGAGGCTGATGGTCATGTCGTTGCCGATGACGCGGTAGCACACTTGGTTCATCACCTCAGGGATAACGGGATTCACTTTTCCTGGCATGATGCTGCTGCCTGGTTGACGCTCAGGTAGATGAATCTCGTTCAAGCCACAGCGGGGGCCGCTGGAGAGGAGACGCAGGTCGTTGCACATTTTGTTGGTCTTGATGGCCAGACGCTTCATGGCTCCGCTATAGGCAATCATGCAGGTGGTGGCGCTGGTGGCCTCGATGAGGTTGTCGGCCAAGCTGATGTTCCAGCCGGTGATTTTGCGCAGAGCCTTGATGCAGGCCTCGCTATAGCCGGGCTTCGAACAGATGCCTGTACCGATGGCGGTGGCTCCCATGTTGACAATGAGGAACTCGTCGGCGGTGGCACGCAGGTTCTTGTACTCGCCACGCAGCGAGTCGGCGAAAGCGCCGAAAGTCTGACCGAGGGTCATGGGGACGGCGTCCTGTAGCTGGGTACGCCCCATCTTAATCACGTGTGCGAACTCTTTGCTCTTGAAATCAAGGGCAGCGATAATCTGCTCCAGGTGGGGCATGAAAGCCAAATGCTCGAGAGCCAGAGCCATATGGATGGCGCAAGGATAAGCATCGTTGGTCGACTGTGAGGCGTTGACGACGTCGTTGGGCGAGCAGAACTGGTATTCACCTTTTTTGTGGCCCATGCGCTCCAGTGCGAGGTTGGCAATAACCTCGTTGGCAGCCATGTTGGTGCTGGTGCCGGCACCGCCCTGAATCATGTCGATGGGGAACTGGTCGTGATACTTACCTTCGATGAGTTGGTCGCAGGCCCACATAATGGCCTCACCCTGTTCGGGGGTGATCATGCCAACCTCAACATTGGCCATAGCGGCGGCCTTCTTGGTGATGGCCATGCCGCGGATGAAGTTGGGGTAGTGGCTCAGCAGCTGGCCACTGATATGGAAATTCTCCATGGCGCGTGCGGTTTGTACACCATACAGGGCATCGGAGGGAACCTGTTTCTGTCCCAGCAAGTCGCTTTCTGTACGGATCTTTCCGTCAGTGTTATTATTGTTGTTTGTACTCATGATGTTGTTGATTTAAAAGAATGCTTTTCAAGTGTTTGTGTGTTAGTTGTCTTTTTGTTTGGGTGGCAAATATACAAAAAAAAAATAACATGCCATTTAACAAATATTAAACAATAACCGTGCAAAGTGGTTTCATAACAGTGACTTAGATATGTTGATAAATACATTGTGTTTTTTGGATTTCAAGCACAACATTATCTTCCCTTTATCGTTATTAAAGTAATCTTTTATAAAAAAATTGTGGATGAAACCAATCGTCATTGTATGCTGTCTCCTCTGGATGAGCCTTGTTGCCAGTGGTCAGACCAATGTGGAGATTATCGGCACCTCCGAAAAGGCGGCAGGGAAGGGGATAGGCCTCTACGCCTATAGCGACATGCTGACCCAAACGGAGATTCTGCTTGACAGTACCACGATAGGAGACGACGGTTCTTTCTCCCTGCGCTGTTATGCCAACTATCCCCGTCTGGTGTTTGTCCAGGCCGAGGAATATTCGCAGTCGTTCTATATTGAGCCGGGACGGCGCTATGAAGTCTTTCTGCCTGATTTCGACTGGGACCTTGCCGACAGGCGCAATATCCACCTCGACCCTGTGGCGCTGCCGCTTCGCTTCCTCAATGTGGATGACAACGAACTTAACCTGAAAATCATGCGCTTCGAGGAGACAGTCGACAGTTTCATTGCCACCAACCGTGAGAGGCTCGATTTCCACTTCAAGCCCGATCGCCGTGTTTTCGCACAGCTCCAGAGCCTTGTCGACAAGCGTTTCGGTTCGGGAGACGAGACCTTCTTTGAGCGTTATGTGCGGTTCCACATGCTCGAGATGCGTCTGGCCATGCGTATCGATTCGCGCAAGAAGTTGATTAATGGTTACATCTCCCATTCCCCCGTCCGCTACTACGATGAAAACTACATGCAACTCTTTCTTGACCTCTATGCCCATTCCATCTCTTCCGGTACGCGTCGTGTGGGTCAGCACCGCCTTGTGCACTGGGTTCAGACGGGCGATTTGGCCACCTATCTCGATTCCATTGGTCTCGACCCCCTGCTGGCCAACGAACAGATACGTGAATTGGCAGTGCTCCAAGCCCTCAAGGAGTCGTACTACGACCGCAACTACAGCAGTGACGGGGTGCGCCGTATGGTGGAGAAGCTGGCTGGGCAGACCAAGTTTGAAGAGCACAGAATGCTGTGCCGTAGGCTTTTGGATAGTTTTCTACAGGTGGAGCACGGCAACGAGGTGCCCCCGTTTGCCCTACCCGATGTCGACCGTCAGGTGGTGAGCCTCGACAGCTTTCGCGGCAAATGGGTCTACCTGAGTTTTGTGCGTGTCAACGACCCCCATTCGCTGAGGGAGATCGAGACCATGGCACACTTCCACGACACACTTGCCGCCAAGTATCCCGACCTGGTGCTGGTAAGCGTAAGCTGCGACCGTGAGTTTCAGAAACTCTACCATTTCCTCCGTAACAGCCGCCGGGGGGCGCGGTGCAACTGGACCTGGCTCCATTTCGACGGCAACTACCGCCTCCTCGAGCGCTATGGCGTCACCAGCTATCCCACCTTCATGCTCATCGACCCCGATGGAAACCTCTACTACAACTACACACCCGCTCCTGCCAGCGGCATCCTCCTTCACGGTCCCTGGGTCAAGGAGGAGATAAAAGAATATGGCAACGACCCGTTTCGGAATTAAGAATTTAGAATCAAGAGTTAAGAATTAAGAATATTATATTATGAAAAAGATACTTTTGGCGGCAGCCTTCTTTACACTGTTCACTTTCAACTTTCAACTGGCTTTGGCGCAGAAGACCACTCCCGCCGACCGCCAGCGCCAACTCTACCGCCAGGCGGCCGACCTCTTCCAGAAGCAGAAATACGCCGCCGCCCAGCAGATTTTCGACCAGATAGCCTATGGCGCCGCGAACCGTTCCGACCTTACCGTCTCCGATGCCGCCTATTTCGCCGCCGTATGCTCGGAGAAGCTCGACAACAACGACGCCTCCTACCGCCTCGAGGAGTTCCTGCGTCTCTACCCCCAGAGCGGCCGTTGCAACATGGCCCGTTTCTACCTGGGCAACTTCCACTATTCGCGGGGCGACTACGACAAGGCGCTCACCTACTATTGTCAGGTCGACCCCAAGGAGGTGGAGTACAACCACCGCAGCGAGTACAACTTCAAGACCGGCTACTGCTGGTTCCAGAAGGGCGAGATGCAGAAAGCCTCATCCTCTTTCTCGCAGCAGGTGGGTGGCCAGTCCAAGTACCGCAACTCGTCTCTCTATTATTACGCCCATATTCAATATGAAAACGGCCAGTACGAGTTGGCGCTGAAAAACTTCCAGCAACTGCAACAGGATCCCAAGTTCGCCAAGATAGTCCCCACCTACATCGCCCGCATTTACTATTTCCTCGGACGTGAGGACGAGCTGCTCGAGATGGCCCCACAGCTCCTCGCCGACCGAGACGCCTTCCGCAAGAACGAAGTCCACCGGATGGTCGGCGAAGTCTATTTCAACCGCGGCGAATACACCAAGGCCCTGGAACAGTACCGCGAGGTGGAAAAGGGAGTAGACAGCGCTTCCTGCACCCCTCAGGACAACAATTATCAGGTGGGCTATTGCCACTACATGACCGGCAACTACGACTCCGCCGCCACCTATCTGCTCCGCAAGGCCACCTGCGACGACAGCGTCACCCAGAACGCCCTCTATGTCCTTGGCGACTGCTACCTCCGTCTCGACCGCAAGACCGACGCCCGCAGCATGTTCCTCCAGGCCTCGAAGATGGACTACGACCCTGCCATCAAGGAGGATGCCCTCTTCAACTACGCCAAACTCAGCTGCGAGCTCAACCTCAACGCCTACAACGAAAGCATACGCTCTTTCGAGAGCTACCTCAGGCAGTATCCCCACACCGCCCACAAGACCGAGGTGCAGGAGATACTCACCGACCTCTATTGCAGCACCAACAACTACAAGGACGCCATCCGTCTGCTCGAGGAAATCCCCCAGCGCAACAGCACTCTCGAGCAGGCCTACCAGCGCGCCGTCCTCAACCGTGGCATAGAGCTTTGCAACATGGGCAACCGTGAGGAGGGCGAGGAACACTATGCCAAGGCGGTGAGGATTAACGCCGTGCCACGCATCACCGCCGACGCCGCCTATCTCCTCGGCGAGTCCCGCTACCTTGCCCACGACTACGAACAGGCAGAGATGAACATCAACCGCCTCCTCCTCTCCTCCTTCAGCCACACCTCACCTTATGCCGTCGACGCCCGTTACACCTACGCCTACCTGCTGATGCATGGCAAACGCTATGACGAGGCGTTGGAAACCCTCACTGAGCTCGACGGGCTCCTCGCCTATGGTACTTCCGACAAGGAAGTCGCCATGCGCAACGACGTGCACAACCGGCTTGGCGACTGCCTCTATGTCAAGAGCCGCTTCCCCGAAGCCATTGCCCAATACAACAAGGTGATAGCGGCCGACGACAGAGATGCCGACTACGCCACCTACCAGAAAGCCCTTGCCTATGGCGCCCAGGGCAAGAACAGCGAGAAGCTCACTTATCTCAACTATATTTTTGAGAAGTTCGACAATTCGCCCCTCTGTTCCAAGGCCATGCTTGAGATAGCCAACACCTATATGATGTGCGACAACAACGAGATGGCCATGACCTACTACAACAACTTCGTCAAGCAGTACCCCAACAGCGTCTATGTCAAGAACGCCCTGCTTAACCAAGGCCTTATCTATTTTAACACCGAGCGCGCCGACGAGGCGCTGGCCGCCTTCGACCAGCTCCTCACCACCTATCCCGGCACCGACGAGGCCCGCGACGCCCTCGGCACCGTCAAGAACATCTATATTGCCCAGAACCGCATCGGGGAATACTTCCCCTATGTCGAGCGCACCCTCAAGGTGCAGATATCCGCCGCCCAGCAGGACAGCACCATCTTCCTCGCCGTGGAGGAACGCTATCAGGAAGGCAGCTTCGACCTGGCCTCCAAGGGGCTGGACGACTATCTTACCCGCTTCCCCAACGGCCTCTTCGCCCTCAAGGCCCACTACCTGTTGGCCGACAGCTACAGCCGTCTGAACCAGCCCGACAAGGCTCTGCCCCACTACGAGTGGGTGGCCGGTGCCGGAGCCAACCAGTACAGCGAGCGTTCGCTCTCGGCCGGTGCCGACATAGCCTATAGCCTTGGCGACTATGCCAGGGCGGCCGCCCTCTACCAGCGCCTTGCCGCGGGTGCCGAGAGCGACAAGAGCCTCCTCCAGGGCCTTCAGGGCCGTCTGCGCTGTGCCGCCGTCCTGCGCAACCACGACCAGGTCATCGCCGCCGGCAAGGCTATCCTCGACGAGGTGAAAACCACACCCGCGATGCGCGAGGAAGCCTGTCTCTTCATGGCCCGCAGCTGCTTCGACAACGGCCAGCCCGACAGCTCCTTCTCACTCTACACCCGCCTCGTCGGCTCCTCCAACGGTGAGTACAACGGCGAGGCCCGCTGCCGCCAGGCCGAGATACTGATGATGAACCGGCAGTACGACAATGCCGAGAAGATCATCGAGGGCATCGTCTCCGACGCCTCGAGCGACTACTGGCTGGCCTACTCCTTCATCCTTTGGGCCGACATCTACTATGCCCGGGGCAACAACCTCCAGGCCAAGCAGACCCTTCAGAGCATCATCGACAACTACGACGACGCCGGCGCCCCTTCAGACACACCGTCGCTTGTCGCCGTCGCGCGCCGTAAGATCGATGCCATAGTGGCCTCCGAACAGCCCGTCGAGGCTCCCGCCGAGGAGGAAATCGTCATCGAATTGTGAAATAAGAATTAAGAGTTAAGAATTAAGAATAATATATTTATGAAAAAGATACTTTTAGCGGCAGCCGCATTCTCATTTCTCATTTCTCACTTCTCATTTCTCCATGCCCAGGAGGAGGGCACCTACAACGAGAGCGTCCTTGTCCGCGGCTCCTATCGCCCTGTCATCGACGATGCCGAGAAGCTCACCTTCCCCGCCCTGGTCACCGACACGCTGGGACGTATAGGGCACACCTTCACCTACACGCTCTCGCCTTCGAGCATCAAAGCCCCTTACCAGCCTTCGCGCATCAAGGCCGCCCGCATCATCGGGGAACCCACCACCAGGCTTTACAACAACTACCTCCGCCTTGGTTTCGGCAACTACTGGAGCCCCCTGGCCGACCTCTACTGGACTTCCACACGCGACACGCTGAAAACCTACGGCCTCCGCTTCAACCACCGCTCCTCTTGGGGCTCCATCCCCGACTACGGCAAAAACCACTACGGCCTTACCTCCGCCACTCTCTTCGGCAAGCTTATCGTCCGCCACGCCCTCCAGCTCTATTCCGACCTCTCCTTTGAGCACGACCACAACCTCTACTACGGCTTCACCGACGACATGCTGCTCTCCACCCTTGGCCTCGATCGTGGCAACATCTCGCTCTCAGACTACAGAGCCAACTACAACCTCCTTGCCGCCAACCTCGGCCTCCGCAGCCTCCAGCTCGATTCCGACAGGGTAGGCTACGGCCTCAACCTCCGCCTTGCCGACCTCTGGGGCTCGTGGGGTCAGAACGAATTCAACCTCAGCCTCTCAGGCAACCTCCACTATGCTTTCATCCTCGGCAACAGCTATCGCGGCAAAGCCTTCCTCAACGCCCTCTGGGACGGCTACAACCACCGCAACAGCCCCTACATCGAACACCCCTTGGGATACACCCCCCCGTTGTTCACCCCCTCAGGCAGTCAAGAAACCGTCAAGCACTCGCGCAACATCGTTCGCCTCAACCCCTGTGTCGAGCTCGCGGTCGAAGGGCTTCTGTTCCATGTGGGCGTCACCACCGCCTGGGATGCCTACACCAAGAAAACCACCAAAATACGCGTCTTCCCCGACGTCTCCGTCAACAAACAGCTCCTTGGCGGCGCCATGGTCCTCGTCCTCGGTGCCACCGGCGGCATCGACGCCAACAACTGGAACACCCTCCGCACCGTCAACCCCTACCTCACCCCCGACGCCGAGGTGCGCGCCACCCACCACTACGACTTCGCCAGCGCCCTGCGCTGGACCCTCAGCAAAAAAATCGAAGCCAACTTCCTGCTCCAGTACTCCATGTTCCGCAACGACCTCACCTTCACCCTCGACCCCGACTACAGCCTCCAAAACGTCTTCCGTCCGCTCTACCTCGACGACAACCGCCTGACCCTGGGAGCCGACATCGCCTTCGTCAACGACGAACTCCTCACCCTCCGTGCCGCCGCCCACTACTATCGCTACACCTCCATCCACTACAACGATGCCGCCTTCAGCGCCACCCTCACCTCGGTCCACTCGCCCCTCTACCGCCCCGACTGGGACCTCCTCTTCACCGCCGACCTCAACTACCACTCCCGCTGGCTCCTCCACCTCGAAACCCTGCTGCTCGGCAAAATGCCCGGCGACCTCAACAAAGACCTCGCCCCCCGCCTGGGCATCGGCGCCGAAATCGAATACCGCCACAACCGCGCCCTCTCCTTCTTCCTCCGCATGGAAAACCTCGCCTTCCAGCGCTACCGCTACTGGACCAACTACCCCTCCCAGCGCGGCCTCTTCCTCGCCGGCCTGACATACACCCTGTAATACGACTTTACGACCTTACGACCTTACGACCTCAAAAAATGACCTATCAGGAAACAATAGATTACATGTTCGCCCAGCTGCCCATGTACCACCGCATCGGCGCTGCCGCCTACAAGGCCGACATCCAGCCCACCCTCGACCTCATGGACGCCCTCGGCCACCCCGAGCGCCGCTTCCGCAGCATCCATGTCGCCGGCACCAACGGCAAAGGCTCCGTCTCCCACATGCTCGCCTCCATCCTCCAGGAGGCCGGCTACAAAGTGGGCCTCTACACCTCGCCCCACCTCGTCGACTTCCGCGAACGCATCCGCATCAATGGAGAGATGATACCCCAAGACGAAGTCGTCCGCTTCGTCTCAATTCTTAATTCTCAATTCTTATTTCCCAAGAACCTCTCCTTCTTCGAGATGACCGTCGGCATGGCCTTCGACTACTTCGCCCGCGAGCAGATCGACATCGCCGTCATCGAGGTAGGCATGGGCGGCCGGCTGGACAGCACCAACGTCATCACCCCGCTGCTCTCGGTCATCACCAACATAGGCCTCGACCACACCCAGTTCCTAGGCGACACCCTCGGGAAAATAGCCGCCGAAAAAGCCGGCATCATCAAAGAAGGCGTCCCCGTCGTCATCGGCGAAACCCAGCCCGAAACCGAGCCCGTCTTCCGCGCCGCCGCCCGCCATGCCCCCATCACCTTCGCCGACCAGCATAATGTCGTCGACGATATCAGCCGCTACACCGACGAGCTCACGGGCGAATACCAGAAAAAGAACATCGCCACCGTCCTCGAAGCCGTCGAAGTGTTACGCAATAATTCTAAATTCTTAATTCTTAATTCTCAATTACAACGCGGTCTTGCCCGTGTCGTCACCAACACCCACCTCCAGGGCCGCTGGCAGACCATAGGGGAGAACCCCCTCACCATCGTCGAAACCGCCCACAACGAACCCGGCATCCGCGCCATGCTCGGCAAACTGCAGACCATGGAAATCAGCCACCTGCATCTGGTCTACGGCTGCGTGGGCGACAAAGACTACCGCCACATCCTCCGGCTCCTCAATTCTCAATTCTTAATTCTTAATTCTCAATTCTCACTTTACTTCACCCAGCCCTCCGTGCCGCGGCGCCTGCCCGTGGCCGACCTCGTGGCCGCCGCCCGCGAGCTCGGCATAGAAGGTGGCGCCTACGACAACGTCAAAGACGCCCTCGCCGCCGCCCGTGCCGCCGCCGGCAAAGACGACCTCGTCCTCGTCACCGGCAGCATCTTCCTCGTCGCCGACGCCCTGGCCAGCATCGGGAAGTGAGAAGGGAGAAGGGAGAAGGGAGAAGGGAGAAGGGAGACCGCAAAACTACCTTCTCCCTTTTCACTTCTCCCTTTCAGTATCCGTATTTCTGCCCCCAGTGGTTGTGGAGGGTGCGGAGGGTTTCCTGTTCGCGTGGGGTGTTGCCCGGGGTGTAGAACCGTGAGCCTTCGAGGCCGGCGGGGAGGTATTCCTGGGGGGCGAAGCTGCCCTCGTAGTCGTGGGCGTAGCGGTAGCCGTCGCCGTAGCCCAGGTTTTTCATGAGGCTGGTGGGGGCGTTGCGGATGTGCAGGGGCACGGGGAGGTCGCCGGTGCGGCGGACGGCCTCTTCGGCGCGGTTGAGTGCCATGTAGGTGGCGTTGCTTTTGGCCGAGCAGGCGAGGTAGCAGGCACACTGCGAGAGGTTGATGCGGCATTCGGGGTAGCCTATCTTGCTGACGGCGTCGAAGGTGGCGTTGGCCAGCAGGAGGGCGTTGGGATTGGCGTTGCCGATGTCTTCGGAGGCGAAGATGAGCATGCGGCGGGCGATGAAGAGGGGGTCTTCGCCGCCGGCAATCATGCGGGCGAGCCAGTAGACGGCGCCGTTGGGGTCGGAGCCGCGCATGCTTTTGATGAAGGCCGAGATGATGTCGTAGTGCATCTCGCCCTGTTTGTCGTAGTAGGCGAGGTTCTGCTGGATGACGGTGGTGACGGTGGTGTTGTCTATTACATTAATGCCATTGTTGACTACCAGCTCTATGGCGTTGAGGAGTTTGCGGGCGTCGCCGCCGGAGATGCGCATGAGGGCTTGGTCTTCTTTTACTTCGACGGTGATGCCCTGGGTGGCGTAGTGTCTGACGGCCGAGGCTATGAGCCGACGCATGTCTTCTTCGCCGAATTCTTTGAGGACGTAGACCTGGCAGCGGGAGAGCAGGGCGGAGATGACCTCGAAGGAGGGGTTTTCGGTGGTGGCGCCGATGAGGGTGATGGTGCCGCGCTCGACGGCACCGAGCAGGGAGTCCTGCTGGGCTTTGTTGAAGCGGTGGATTTCGTCGATGAAGAGGATGGCGCCTTCTTCCTCCTGGGCGGCGCCGATGACCTCGCGCACCTCCTTGACGCCGCTGCTGATGGCCGAGAGGGTGTGGAAGGGGCGGTGGAGGGTGTTGGAGATGATCATGGCCAGGGTGGTTTTGCCGATGCCCGGCGGCCCCCAGAGGATCATGCTGGGGATGTTGCCGCTTTCTATCAATGTGCGGAGTACGGCCCCCGGTCCTATCAGGTGCTGTTGCCCGATGTAGTCATCCAGGCTCTTCGGCCTCAATATTTCCGCTAATGGCGTCATCTCTCTAAAGTTGTCAGTTTTAGGAGATAAGGAGGTAAGGAGATAAGGAGGTAAGACAAATGAATCTGTTGCTGTGTTTGCTCGTCATTGTTGCCAGTGGTTGTATTGTCTTATCTCCTTATCTCCTGTCTCCTTATTTCTTATTTCCTCACACAATCAGCATGGCGTCGCCGTAGGTGGAGAAGCGGTATTTCTCTTTGATGGCGGTCTGGTAGGTCTGCATGAGCAGTTCGGGACCCGCGAAGGCGCTGACCATGATGAACTGGCTGCTCATGGGGTGGTGGAAGTTGGTGACCATCATGTCGGCGATGGTGAAGTCGTAGGGGGGGAAGATGAACTTGTTGGTCCAGCCGTCGTAGGCGCAGATTTTGCCGGGGATGGTGACGGCGCTCTCGAGGGCGCGCATGGTGGTGGTGCCGACGCAGCAGATGTGGTGGCCGCTTTCCTTGGCATTGTGGATGACTTGGCAGAGGTGGTCGCTGATGTGCATCTCTTCAGCGTCCATGCGGTGTTTGGAGAGGTCCTCGACTTCGATGGCTTTGAATTCGCCCATGCCGGTGTGGAGGGTGAGCTCTTCCCATCTCACATCCTTGATTTCCATACGTTTCAGGAGTTCGCGGCTGAAGTGCAGACCTGCTATCGGTGCCGCGACGCCTCCTTCCACTTTCGCATACAGTGTCTGGTAGTTCTCGGCGTCGCTTTTTTCGATATCGCGCAGGCGACGCAGCTCGTCGGGCAGCGGTGTGCGACCCATGCCGCGGATGATGGAAATGAACTCCTCGTGCTTGCCGTCGAAGAGGAAGCGGATGGTGCGTCCGCGGCTGGTGGTGTTGTCAACCACCTCGGCCACGAGGGCGTCGTTGGTGCCGAAGTAGAGCTTGTTGCCTATTCTGATTTTTCTTGCAGGGTCGACAATGACGTCCCACAGTTTCATGTCCTCGTTCAGTTCGCGCAGGAGGAACACTTGGATGTGGGCGCCGGTTTTTTCTTTTTCGCCGTCGAGCAGGGCGGGGAAGACGCGCGTGTTGTTGGCCACCACCACGTCGTCTTTGTCGACGTAGTCGATGAATTCCTTGAAAACGCGGTGTTCTATCTGTCCACTCTCGCGGTGCAAGACCAGCATCCGCGCTTCGTCGCGGTTTCGCGGAGGTTTCTCCGCAATCAACTCTTTCGGCAGGTTGAACCTGAATTGCGATAGCTTCATCTATATTTTTTTTCTTGGTAACGTAAAATTTTGTCTGTTGGTATATACACTTGAAATTTTTTTTATGGGTGTCAAAAAAAGTTGTATCTTTGCAATCGCTCTTTTCTTAGGGAAGGAGGTGTAATTTAACCTGTAAATTGTTATTACAGAAGTAGTTCTACAATTAAAAAACCAATCAAATGGAAGAAACCAACGAACTGCAGAACACCGTCAACGAGGTGCTGCAACACTCTGAACCCGAAAACGTCGCCCCCGAGGCGATGGAAACCCCTGCCGAGACCGTGACTCCGGAAACCACGGAACCCGCCGCTGCCACCCCCGACTATTCTGCCTTGGGACGCGAGGAACTTGTCGCCGCCATGCGCGAGCTTCTTCAGCAGGATGTGCAGAAGATTCGTGAAAGCGTGGTTGCCATACGCAACCGTTTCAACGACCTTAACCGTGAGGTGCAGAATGCCGCCTTTGAGCAGTTTCTCGCCGACGGCGGCAACAAGGACGACTACCAGCCCGCCAACGATGCCGTGGCCGACGAGATGCATCATTTGCAAGACAAGTACCGCGCCATGCGGCAAAAATATATGGAAGACCTTGAGGAGCAGAAGAAGCGCAACCTCGAGGCCAAACAGGCCCTCATCGAGGAAATGCGCGGACTCATCGATTCGGAGGAAGAACAGGTGCGCGCCTCGCTCGACAAGTTTAACGCCATTCAGGAGCGCTGGAAATCCATCGGAGAGGTTCCCCGCGAGCAGATGAACGACCTGTGGCAGAGCTACCACTTCCAGATTGAGCAGTTTTTCAACAAGCTGAAGATTAACCGCGAGTTGCGCGCCCTTGACCAGAAGCGCAACCTTGAGGAGAAGATAAAGCTCTGCGAAAGTGCCGAGGAGCTTATCATGGAGCCCTCTGTAACCAAGGCTTTCAAGGGACTTCAAGATCTCCGCGTCCGCTGGAAGGAAGTGGGGCCTGTGCCCGCCGAGCAGAACGAGGAGATTTGGCAGCGCTTCTGCAATGCTGCCAACCAGATTGACGAGCGACGCAAGGAATACTATGACCAGCGCAAGGAAGAGATGGACAGCAACCTGCTGGCCAAGCAAGCCCTTGTCGACAAGGCTGCCGAGTTGACGGAGAAGCATCCTGAGAGTACCAAGGAGTGGAACGATACCACCAACGCCCTCGACGAGCTTTTGAAAGTATGGAAGACCATCGGCCCCGTGCCTCGCGAAGTGAACGAGGAGATATGGAACAAGTTCAAGGGCATGATCGACCGTCACTACAACGAGAAAAAGGAATATTTCGGCGCCATTCGCGACGAGCAGGAGGCGAACTACCAGAAGAAGGTGGACCTTTGCCTCAAGGCCGAGGCCATTGCCAAGCGCGAGGACTGGAAGAAAGCCACCGAGGAACTCCTCCAGCTCCAGCAGGAGTGGAAAGAAATTGGTGCCACGAGTCGCAAGGTGAGCGAGAAGGTGTGGCAACGTTTCCGTAAAGCTTGCGACGAGTTCTTCGCCAAGAAGGGCGAGTTCTTCAGCGAGCGGCGCACCTCGGAGCACGAGAACCTGGCACAGAAGGAGGCCATCCTGGCCGAACTCAAGGCACATCAGTTTGGCGACGACCGCGAGGAGAACCTCAACGCCATCAAGGACTTCCAGCGCCGCTGGGCCGAGGTGGGCTTCGTGCCCATGGCCGACAAAGAGCGTCTGCACAAGGAGTTCCGTGCCGAAATCGACCGCATCTTCGAGCAGCTGAAAATCAGCGCCCGCGAAGCCGAAGAGACCGCCTACCGCGAGCGTATCCGCAATGCCGGCGGCAATGCCCGCAAATTCGTCAACAGCGAGAAGCAGGAACTGCAAGAGAAGATAGAGAAACTGCGCAGCGACCTCAGCCTTTGGGAGAACAATCTGGGCTTCCTCGCCAACTCCAAACAGGCCGACCTCCTGAAACAGGAGTTCGAGAAAAAGATGCAGGGCGCACGCCAGCAGATAGCCCTCATGCAGGCCAAACTTCGCATCCTCGTCGACGCCGAAAAGGAAGAAGAGGAGAACGGTAAGGAATAAAGAATGGTTGTTGATGACAAACGCCACTCCCGGATATCTGTTCCATAGCGGCAAGAACTCTAAAGCTGGCTACTTCCTGAAAGCCGGCTTTAGAGATATGTTGCCCGACGCCCTTTTCGCCCGTCGTCTTCAGCGCGAGATGGACCAGTGCCGCCGACTGTACGACGAGACCTATATAGCCGACCGGGTGGACTATTACTGCCGCTTTGACCAGCATCGCGACCTGGGTCCCATGGCCCGTCCCATTGGCGAGCTGCACAAGACAGGCCACGGCACCAGCACCTACTATTACGACAGCCGTGAGCTCCTCCAGTGGTTCAACCCCTCGTTGCGATGGAACCATATCTTCGGCGACGTGCGCGACATTCCCGCATACCCTGCCATTGTCAAGACTCGCGGTCTTGGGTGCGACAACAGCAACAGCGTGATTCTGAAACTTGACAAATGCCTCCACTACGTCTTCCTCAAAGACCGCAAGACCTTCGAGACCAAGGCCGACCGTGCCATCTTCCGTGGACAGGTGGGCAGTCGTGAAAACCGCATAGCCTTCTGTACCCTGTTTTCTGGCAATCCGCGTTTTGACGTAGCCAATACGACAGCCCATTACACCGTTGGCGACAGCCCGGTGAACACCTTGCCGCGACTCTCGCTCTATCGGCACCTCGATTACCGCTACATAATGTCTCTCGAGGGCAACGATGTGGCATCAAACCTTCGGTGGGTGATGTCAAGCAACTCGCTGGCCGTCATGCCCAAACCCACCTGTGAGTCGTGGTTTATGGAGGAGCGCCTGGTGCCGGGAGAGCATTTCGTACTTGTAAAAGACGATTTCAGCGACCTCGAATCGCAACTCGACTATTACAGCAGTCATACGGCCGAGGCCAAGGAAATAGCCCGCAATGCCAACAAATATGTATCCCAGTTCCGCGACAGGCGCCGCGAGCGCTACATTGGCCTCCGTGTACTGGAGAAATACTTTAAATTAACTAACCTATGAAGCTTGTCCTAAGATTCTTTCCTATTGTTTTAATGCTTCTGTTTTCAGCTTGCAGCCGAGAGACTGAGAGGGTGGAAATACGCCGTTTTGAACAGTTGCTTTTCCAGACTCCACCCGAAGCATTGAAGGAAACCTTGAAACACGAACAAAAGCGCTTCGACTGTCCCGTGCTCAATCTCCAGCCTGACAATCCCAACTACATGGCCATGCTTCAGGGTTTTGTCACCGATCCATTGATTCTCCGTGTCTGGCATAGTACGGATAGCTTGTATCACGACCTCGCCTGGCTCGAAACCTCCTTAGGGACCGCCCTTGCAAAAGCCCGTCGATGTTGTCCCGAAATCGAATACAATCGTGTATTCACCCTTATCACCGCCGATTTCCAAAACTACGACAATCGAGTGTTCTGCTACGGGAAAGACATGGTGATATCCATCGACCGTTATGCTGTAGGGTCGATGCAGGACCTGCAATTTTTTGGCATGCCGGCCTATCTTGTCAATCTCTGTCGCAAGGAAAACCTCGTGGCCGACTGTATGGCTGCAGCGGCACGCGCCCATATTGTGATGCCCGAGGGAGACCCCACATTCCTCGACTATGCCATTGCCGAGGGCAAGGTGCTTTGGCTCCTCGACCAGACTCTCCCCGATACTCCTGACAGCGTCAAGATTCGCTATTCCGGCGCCCAGTTGCAGTGGATGAGAGACAACGTGGAGAATGTATGGGGATGGTTAATCCAGAACAAAGTGCTTTATAGTAGCGACCTCGCCCAGCTGCGCAACCTCATCGACGATGCCCCCAAGACCAATGCCTTCGGCGAAGGCTCGGCACCGCGCACCGGTGCCTTTATCGGGTGGCAGATAGTGAAACAATACATGAAAAAAAGCGGCGTAACGGCAAGCCAACTGTTTGCAGAGACTAATAGCCGCAAACTGTTGGAAACTTCAGGATGGAGACCGTGAGATGGGAGAATTGAGAAAGGAGGAATATGAATCATATCGGATATAATACCTACGTTTATCTGCTCCACAAGCTACTGTTGGCTTTCTGCTCTTTGATGGCTATGCAGGCGCTTTTCTTGGTAGCCAACGACCATATTTTCCGCCCTGAAGGTTTAGTCGAGTGGATGGGAATCCTGTGGGGCAACATTGTCTTCGGATTGGTCACTGTCTGCACCCTGTTGCTGCCTTTCATCATACTGATGCTGCTACCCGTTGATTTACGCTGGAAACGTTGGTATCGCGTTGTCACCGAGACGCTGTATATTTTACCGTGGTTGATAGTGTTGATAGCCAGGGGGGCCGATTCGGCCTACTTTCAGTACACCTACCGGATGCTTTCCAATGAGATTTTTACCTATCTCGGCAACAGCGGCCCCATGGACAAACTGATTCCTCACTTCGTTGTCAACTATTGGTATGCGTGGGTCTTTGGCATTCTGATAATCATTGCCTTCCTTGTTATTAACCACCGCATCAAACTGGGACCGCCGGAGGCTCATTCGCGCAACCAATGGTTTGGATTTGTTGCGGGTATGCTTCTGGCTTTTTTCTTCCTGCGTGGCGGCTTTGGAGGATTTGTCCAGCTCACCGATGCTGCCCGTTACTGCCAGCCGAAGAACATCCCTGTGGTGGGTAACAGCGGCTATAATATTTTCCGCACCCTCTTTCAGCCCCAGCTGGAGGCCTACGAATACATGAGCCGTGAGGAGGCCGACCGTATCTTCGATCCTGAAACCACACCGTTACCCATTCAGGCCGAAAGTTCGGTTGCCGATACAGTCCCCAAGTGCACCAAAAACGTGGTGCTTATTATTGTGGAGAGTCTTGGACAGGAGTATACCGGCTGCTATAACAAAACACCCGAAGCAGATACTCGAACCCCCTTCCTTGACTCTTTGGCACGCCACAGTACTCTCTATCAGGGTCGCGCCAACGGCAAACGCTCCATCGAGGGCATCACCGCCATCCTCACCGGCATCCCCACGCTGATGAATGTGCCATTCGTCAACTGCACCTATCGCAACGACTCCATCGTCGGCATCCCCACCGTCTTCAACCGTCACGGCTACCATACAGCCTTTTTCCACGGCAGTCACAACGGTGTGATGGACTTCGACAAACTCTGCCAGCGTATTGGTTTCCATGAATACCTCGGCCTCAATGAGTTCAGCGCTGATGGAAAAGCCCGCGAGGCAGACTTTGACCATGTGTGGGGTGTCTATGACGAACCCTTCCTGCAATATGTCGTGCGCCATACAAGCACGTTCAAGGAACCGTTCCTCGCCACCGTCTTCACCGTTACCTCGCACGACCCCTTCCCCCTGCCCGGTCAGTACCGAGACCGTTTTCCCGAGGGGAAGCACCCCATACTGAAGTGTGTGGAATACATGGACCACTCGTTGCGCCGTTTCTTCGACGAAGCCCGCAAGCAGCCATGGTTCAGTAACACCCTCTTTATCATCACCGCCGACCATAGTGGTCCGGGCCTCTCTGCCGAATACCTTGACTACGACGGTTCCTACCGCATTCCCATGTTGGTCTATGACCCGCAGAATCCGGTGGGAAGTGTGAAAGAACGCCTCGTCCAGCAGACCGACATTTTTCCTTCGCTCATCGACCGGCTGGGGTGGGACGACCGCATAGTCTGTTTTGGCCAAAGCATCATGAGGAATCCTCAACGGGGTTGGCAAGTCTATTTCGGCAACGACTACTTCTGCATGGTCAGCAACAATCCTGATGACCCTGCAAAGCACGATATTGCCGTCCTCTGCGGCAATCGTGATTATTACGGTACCAAGGATAATACCCGTTTTCTAAAGGCCTTTGTCCAGCAATATTTCAGCCGTGTAATGAACAACAAGTTAGTAGTTAAGTAGATAAGACTGTTTCCAGTATGAAAAAGAAAGTCCTCTTCGTCGTCAACCCTGTTTCGGGTGTCGGCAAGCAGAAAAAGATAGAGACTCTGGTTCAAGAGAATCTCGACCAAGACCTTTTCGACTACACCGTGCGCTACACCGAGCACATCCATCACGGCACCGCCATTGCACGCGAAGCCGCCGAACAGGGTATGGATATCGTCGTGGCTGTGGGAGGCGATGGAAGCGTCAACGATGTGGCCCAGGGACTCATGGGAACCTCCGTCGCCATGGGAATCATCCCCTGTGGCAGCGGCAACGGCTTGGCGCGCGGACTGAAAATTCCCCTCCGCCCAGCCTCCGCCATACGCGTTCTGAACAGCCTTGTCGAGCATCCTGTCGACGCCATCCTCGTCAACGGCACCCGTGTCTCTGTAAATGCCGCCGGAGTGGGCTTCGACGCCTACATCGCCCGCCTCATGAAAGCCGCCAAAACCCGTGGCTTTGCCGCCTACACCAACCTCATCCTCCGTGAATACGCCTCCTACAAATGCAATGATTACCATATTACCATCGACGGTCGTACCATCGAGCGTAACGCTTGGTTCATCGCCATCGCCAACGGCAGCCAGTTCGGCTACAACCTTTCAGTGGCACCCAAGGCACATCTAAACGACGGTCTCATCGACATCACCATCCTCGACAAGATTCCCCTCGACCACATCGCCATCACCGCTCCCCTGGCTTTCATGCGCCTTCTCGACCACTCCCAACATGCTGAAATGTTCCGCGCAAAAGAAGTGATTCTCGAGGGCAATGTCCATAAATGGGTCAACATCGACGGCGAAGGCGAAAACCTCGGCAACAGTCTCCACTTTCAAGTCCTCCCGGGCGCCTATAGAATCATCGCAAAATGAACATTGTCTACTCCACCAATCCCGACTACCGTTCCGACTACGCTGACACACAGGCCGAAACCCTGCCTCCGGGGCGGCAAAAATTGCATGTCAGTGTTGAGCGCCACCATCGCGGCGGCAAAACCGTTACCCTTGTCCGAGGCTTCATAGGCTCAGACGACGACCTTCAAGCATTGGCAAGACATCTCAAAAACAAGTGTGGCACCGGAGGATCCGCCAAAAATGGCGAAATAATCATCCAAGGCGAAAACAAAGAAAAAATAGCCCAGCTCCTGCTCCAAATGGGCTACAAAGCCGTAAAGTCTTAAAGTCTCACTCCACCTTCCCCCCTTTATAAAAATGCTTCTTCCAGTAGCTGTCATCCAGACGGCTTACGCTCACTCCGTTACTCGTCGAAGCATGGGCAAAAAGTCCCTCTTTCAGGTAGATGCCCACATGCGACACTTTCCCTTTGCTGTTGGTGAAAAACACCAGGTTGCCCTCCTTAAGCTGCGATTTTGAGACCAGTTTCACATCCTTCAGCATATCATAGCTTGTGCGGCTCAGGTTAACCCCGTACACCTCACGGTAGACAACACCCACGAAAGCCGAACAGTCGATGCCGTTACGGTCGGTGCCTCCATACTTGTAAGGCACCCCCAGCCACGAATTCACTGCCTCGTAAAGTCTCCTGTTGTCGTCCCGACTGTAGGCCAGCCCCAGGGCATTCTCCTGCTTCCCGCCTTCCGCCTTCCGCTTGCCGCCTATCACCGGCGTCTCCCTCACCACCTCGTCGGCATACAGCTGCCCGATGATGAAATCCTCCTCCTCCAAGTCGCGCGACAGAAACCCCTTCACCGACTTGCACCCCGTCAGAAGCAAAGCGAGAAGTGAAAACAGTAAAAAAATCTCAATTCTCAATAACAAAGATATCCTCATCCTTACGTTTCATATAGTAATTCTCACGGCCATAGTGCTCTATGGCGTCCAGATTGTCGCGCAGCGAAGCGTCGTTCACGCTGTCCTGCACAATAGCATCCCTCAGTGCCCGCTCCTCGTCGTGCAACTGCCTCACCTGTCCCTTGAGCCGCAACGTAACCAGCAGATTGTTCTCGTCGACAAACAGCACCACAAGCACAAACACAGCCGTCGCCACCCAGTACTTTAACCCTTTGATATTTTTAATTCTTAAAAACAGTCGTAAAGTCATAAAGTCATAAAGTATCACTTCTCATTTCTCATTTCTCACATCTCACTTCACCTTTAATCTGGTTCCAACGTTGATTTGGTCCTTCTTGAGACCGTTCATGCTTTTCAGCTTCTGAACGCTCATGCCATATTGACGCGAAATCGACGACAACGTCTCACCCCGTTTCACCGTGTGGTAGCGTTTTCCGCCTCTTCCTTCACCCTTCCTGTTTCCCGCCAAACTCTTTCCCCTCACGGGTTCCACAACAATGGGGCGCCGCGCAAGGCTGTCGGCCGAGCGCGCATAGACAGAATCCTGGTTGGCGATAAAAAGCCCCACCTTCGATGTGGGGAGACACAGCGTGTAATGCCCTGACGAGCCGGGAATGAAACCGGCGCGATACTGGGGGTTGAGCGTGCGCAGCTCGTCGCCGTCCATCTCCAGACATTGCTCCACAAAAGTCATCAGCACATCCCCGTTCACCACCAAAGTGTCGGTCCTTACAGGCATTTTAATAACCTCAGGGCTGATGCCGTGCTCCCTGTAGAACGCCATCACATAGTTCACCGCGATGAAAGCGGGGATATAGCCCCTGGTCTCGCGCGGCAGGAAAGGGTAAACCTCCCAGAAATCGCGTTTGCCACCCGAGCGGGCAATAGCCTTGTTGACATTGCCGGGACCGCAGTTATAGGCCGCAATAGTCAGCGTCCAGTCGTTGAACACATTGTTGTACATCTCGCTTAGATAGCGTGCCGCGGCGTGGGTGGACTTGTACACGTCGCGCCGCTCGTCCACCACCGAATTCACCTCCAGCCCGAACAGCTTGCCCGTGCTGAACATAAACTGCCACAGTCCCGCGGCACCCACTCTCGACGTCGCCATCGGGTTCATTGCGCTCTCCACAATGGCCAGATACTTCAGTTCCGACGGCACCCCGTAGCGCTCCAGCACATCCTCGAACATGGGATGAAAAAACTCGCACAAACTCAGCATCACATCCATGCGGCGCGACATATATTTGAGGTAGAAGCGGATATATGAGCGCACCTCGCTGTTAAACGTCATCGGAACCGCCGTGCGCAACCCCTGCAGACGCGAGGCAATCACCGAGTCGGGCAAAGCGTCAAACGCCTCCTCGGAAAACGCCGCCCCCTCGCCGCTGGCGCCGCCGTGCGCAAACTGCCGCAGATAAAAACTGTTCAGCAAACTGTCGTAGGCGGCGGAAAACTGAGGCTCCTGCCCATAGGCAGCCGTGGCCCACAGCACAGGGAAAACAGCCGCAAAAAAACACACCTTGAACTTCATAACACCCTTCTAACGAAAAAAAGAGGGCTGTAGTATACAGCCCTCCGAAAAAAAACAACAGTCTTCCTTAAAGTGAGAAGTGAGACCGCAAACCACCGTCTCACTTCTCACTTCTCAATAATCCCTCACCAGGCGCACCGAACAGGCCCTCGAACACTCCATATTCATAAATCCAACCACCTGGTCAGACCTGATGTTCACAGTGAAACTCTTCGTATTCGTCGCATTCGTCGCCGTCCAGTAATATCCAAACGAGCCGTCAATACTCGTTACATACCCCTGTCGGATACCTGCCATCGGGAGGAATACCGCACCGGCGGCCTCAAGGGCCTCCCAGTCGGCAAGATTGAAGATGTTGTCTCCCGCCGGCAGCGTCTGGTTCACTGTCAGGTTAACTCCCGTGGGGCACTGCCAACTGTCGGGCAGCAGTATGAGTCCACCAACTCCGTTCACTGTGGCCATCGTGCGCAGGTTGGCATAGTTGGCACGATAGAAGAGGAGGTAGTCCCATTCGTCCTTGGTCAGGGTGCGCCATTGCGAATGCTGGTTGGATCCGTTGACGATGGTGTTGTAACGGCCCCAGTCGGCATTGGCGTACATGCCCGTCAGCGGGTTGCCGTTGACGATGTCAACCATGAAGTCCTGGTCGGTGGTGCTTGCGTCGTATGGCATCTTTTTCTCGCGTCCGCCGTCCCACGTGCTCGTGCCGTAGCCGAAGAGGTCGAGCCATTTGTTGCCGATGTTCTTCAGGCTGGCATTGTTGTTCTCTTCGCCCACAATGTCATACTGGTGCTCGGCAAACCTAAACACGTTCATTTGTGGGTGGTATTGGAGGTTGCCTTTCGAGAAGAGGATTTTTTTGCCGCTGTTGTTCACTGTGAAGTATCCGTCTAGTTGGCCCTCGATGGAGGGATGCTGGACGGACAACAGGACGCTGTCCAGACTGTCGATGACGTTTCTAAGGCTGTCGATACGGGCGTCGCGCAGGGCCAGTAGCGAGTCAACGTAGTGTTTGTTTGCCGCATCGTTCGATAACAACGGGGTTACGACGTTGTGAATGTGGAGCGCGGCGGGCGTTGTCCCCACATAATGGGCGGTGTCGACCCAGGCAGGTCTTGCCAGGATGCTGTCCCAATGGGTATAGAGCGAGGAGCGGTGGAGGAGGATGGTGTCTTTATGGTTGTGCAGGAAAAGTGTGTCGTGGATTTTCACATTCGCGAGGTCGTCTGTCAGTTTTGGGTCGCTTAACTTTGTGGGGCGTCCGGTGATGCTTTCCCATGGCAACGAGGTGACACGCAGCGGTTTCAGGTCAACGGTGTCTGTCGCGGTGGGGAACAGGAAGAAGAGCGTGTCGTTCTGTAGACTGGGCGAGAGGTGCAGATCGTTGAAAAAGTAGGAAAGGTTGGCAGGACGACTGGAGATGTCTTGCCAGGATACCGGATTGTTGCGGAGAGGCCTCAGGTCGACCCACAGGGTGGAGTCGGTACCGCCGAGGAACAAGGTGTCGTGATAGAATGTCAAATCCAGGTCGTTGCGGAAGCCACGGAGCGAGGTGGGACGGAATCGAACGTTTGTCCACAGGGTGTGCAATGTACTTAGGTCGACGGTGTCTTGTGTGACGGGTATGCAAAGTTTGTCGTTGGTCAAATTGGGATTTAAATGCAGGTCGTTGTTGAACTGGCTTAGTTTAGTGGGTCTGCCGCTAACGCTGTCCCATGCGATGGTGGTGGGCTTGCCCGTTATGCTGTCCCATACGATGGTGATGTTGTTGTTGAACTGGCTAAGTTTGGTGGGCGCATTGGTGATACTGTCCCACTTGATTGTTGTGGGCTTGCCCGTGATGCTGTCCCATGCGATGGTGGTGGGTTTGTTAGTGACGCTGTCCCATTCAATGGTGGATGGGGCTCCCGTAATGCTGTCCCAGGGCAGGGTGTGGTTGACCAGGCGTTTGAGGTCGACGCTGTACATACTGTCGGCGCCGAAATATAGCGTGGTGTCATTACCGAGCATCAGCGTGTCGGGCTTGGCGGTGACGCTGTCCCAGGGCAG
>LXOW01123944.1_pt1 | contig 26982 bp, 22 predicted proteins | sample 1368591 | NCBI WGS metagenome assembly LXOW01 (sample SAMN04884650, study PRJNA319009) | bovine gut metagenome | isolation source: Cow rumen | host: Bos taurus | place: Italy: Legnaro (PD) | collected 2014-07-09
CCACCACAGAGGCTGGTGTTGCTGGCAAAGACGATAAGTGCCACTTTCTTCACCTGCCGTTGCTGGGTGATAACACCCTGAGCGTCAATGTCGGCTGAAAGGAAGGACTTCAATATCGACTCAAGCATATTCTCATAGGGCAACATGTTTTCTATCATCTGCTGCGCATGATGAAGTTTGCTCGAGGCCACCATCTTCATCGCACTCGTAATCTTACGGGTGCTCTGTACGGAGGCTATGCGCGATTTTATTTCTTTAAGACTGGACATTGTTTCGAATTGAGAATTGAGAATTGAGAATTATGATTACTGCAGCCCACGATGCGGCGCAACAGCATACTCACACCGCGTCAGCCTTAATTCGCTAATTCATTAATTCGTTAATTCGTGAATTTGTTGACTTATTTATACTGCCCTGCTACTCCCGCCATTGTTTCGGCAATGGTCTGCATGGCTGCATCGTCAATGTTTCCGGCCCCGAGGAAGTCAAGGACATCCTGATGCTGAGCACGCATTACGTCAAGGAAAGCATCCTGGCAGTCACGCACCTTATCCACAGGTACAGGTCCCATCAGACCCTTCGTGCCGCAATAGAGGATGGCAATCTGCTCACCTACGGGCATAGGGCTGTACTGAGGCTGTATCAGGAGCTGGTTGTTCTTACGTCCGCGGTCAAGGGTCATTGCCGTTACGGCATCCATATCCGATGAGAACTTTGAGAATGCCTCCAGCTCACGATACTGTGCCTGGTCAATCTTGAGCGTTCCAGCCACCTTCTTCATTGACTTGATCTGAGCCGAGCCACCTACACGCGATACTGATATACCGACGTTGATAGCGGGGCGGAAGCCCTGGTTGAAGAGGTCTGACTCAAGGTATATCTGTCCATCGGTGATGGAGATAACATTGGTCGGGATATATGCTGACACGTCACCTGCCTGAGTCTCAATGATTGGCAGGGCCGTTAGTGAGCCGCCTGCCTTCACTTTGCCCTTAAGACATGCTGGAAGGTCGTTCATCTGCTCAGCCACCTCCTGCTGCTCGTTAATCTTTGCGGCACGCTCCAGCAGACGGGAATGCAGATAGAAGACGTCACCCGGATAAGCCTCACGTCCTGATGGGCGACGCAGAATCAGCGACACCTCACGATAGGCTACGGCCTGCTTTGAGAGGTCATCATATATTACGAGTGCATGCTCACCGCGGTCACGGAAATACTCACCTATCGCAGCTCCCGCAAATGGTGCGTAGTACTGCATGGCAGCCGGGTCGGCAGCCGTTGCTGCTACGATGATGGTATAGGGCAGCGCTCCACGTTCCTTGAGGGTGGAGACGAGTGCAGCCACCGTGGATGCCTTCTGGCCTATTGCCACATAGATGCAATATACGGGTTTGCCTGCCTCATAGAATGAGCGCTGGTTGATGATTGTATCAACGGCAATGGCAGTCTTTCCTGTCTGACGGTCTCCGATGATGAGCTCACGCTGTCCTCTTCCTATTGGAATCATAGAGTCAACAGCCTTGATACCAGTCTGCAGTGGTTCTTTCACTGGCTGGCGATATATCACACCCGGGGCTTTACGGTCAAGAGGCATCTCGAACGCATCTGTAAGGTCAATATCTCCCTGTCCGTCAATGGCCTGTCCGATAGGATTGATGACACGACCGAGCATATTGTCGCTGACACGAATAGAGGCGATGCGTCGGGTGCGCTTTACTACCTGTCCCTCCTTGATTCCTGCTGTAGGACCGAGAAGGACACAACCCACATTGTCTTCCTCCAGGTTCATGACGATAGCTACGGTACCGTTTTCAAATTCAAGCAGCTCATTGGCCTCGGCGTTACGGAGGCCATAGATGCGTGCCACACCATCGCTGACAGTCAGCACCGTGCCCACTTCATCAAAGTCGGCAGAGGAGGTGATGCCCTTGAGCTGGTCAAGCAGTACCTGAGAGACTTCGCTTGGTTTTATTTTGTCTGACATAATGTTAACTTAGTTTCTTTTGTATGTTATTGAGTTGTGTCTTTACTGACGTGTCAAGACGGTAGGTGTCATACTCAAGGATAAATCCCCCGAGGATGGTAGGATCTGTCTCCGTGGTAAACTCTACATGTCCGTTGGTGCGTCCCTTTACCATGCTGAGCATTTTTTGCTGGACGCTGTCGGTGACGGGCACGGCAGTAATTAGTTTCCCGCGTGTGATGTTTTTCTGCTGTCGGTAAAGAGTGACGTAGGCATTGGCAATGAACTGTGTCATGTTCTCACGGCCCTCCTTTAGGATAAGGTCAATGAGACGCTCTGTCATCGACGTAATGCTACTACTGCCTGCAGCACTCTTGAGTAGCTTTGCCTTCACCTCTTTGGCAATCATGGGATTGTCGACAGTGCGGCGCAGCTCAGGCACCTTGATGTAGCTCTCTGCAAGAGTCTGCATCTCGTTGTATACCTGCTCCTCAATGTGTTGCTCGGTGCTCCCCTTGAGGAGTGCCCTTGCATACCTTACTGATATAACTCCTATGTCCATATTACTTGTCGACAGAAATTTCATCCAGCAGTTTGTCAATCAGCTCCATCTGAGATTTGTCGTTGCTCAGATTCTGGCGAACCACCTTTTCGGCTATCTGCACGCTCAACTCCGCCACCTGTGCGCGTATCTCACGTATAGCGGCAGACTTCTCAGTCTCTATCTGTGCCTTAGCCTCTGCAAGCAGTTTGTTAGCCTGCTCGCGTGCATCGGCATCGGCCTTGGACACGATGCTGTCGTGAGTCTGCTTGGCCTCCTTCAGTAGTTCGGCCTGCTTCTCACGTGCTTCCTGCAAGAGGGCTTCGCCTTCCTTTTGTATGTTGGCCAGTTTCTCTGTTGCCTCACGGGCTTTCTGCAGAGAGCCATCGATATATGCCTTGCGCTCGTTGACCATATTGACAATGACAGGGAAGCCCCACTTCCACAATATTGCCAACACGCAAAGGAACACGACAGCCATCCAGAAGAACAGGCCAAAGTCGGGCGTTATTAATGACATAATTCTGAATTTACGTTATTGTTGTTTTTTACACGAAGAGTGCAAGGAGGGATATAATCAGGGTGAAGAATGTAGCACCCTCTACCAGAGCCGCTGCGACAATCATCGAGGACTGCAGCTTTGACTGCATCTCAGGCTGACGTGCCATAGCGTCCATTGCCTGTCCGCCAATCTTACCGATACCGATACCTGCGCCGATTACGGCGAGACCACCACCTACTGTAGCACCGAGTTTTGCCAGTGCGTCAGCTGCCAAAAGAATTGCTAAACTTGTCATAGTTGTAATTTGTTTGTTTAAGTTTATTGTTTAATGAATTATTCTTATTTTATATCTTTTCCCAAGCCAGATGATTATTCTGCGTGAGAATGTGACATATTAATGTATATAGCGCTGAGAAGTGTGAACACCATAGCCTGGATGTAGCATACAAGCAACTCGAGGAGCATCATGAAAATGCTCATCAGTACGCTCACCGGTGTCATCACGCCTCCTAGCAGGTTGCCCATCCATCCTCCGAGTGCGAACATTATGAATATGATGCATGAGAGGGATATCGCGATGGCGTGTCCTGCCATCATGTTGGCGAAGAGTCGCACCATGAGCACTATCGGCTTGATAAACACTCCGAAGAGCTCTATCACTGGCATCAGCGGCACTGGGCATTTGAGCCATGTGGGCACCTCTGGCCAGAATATCTCACGCCAGTAGTGGCCGTTGCCTGTAACGTTTGTGATGAGGAAGGTGCACAGCGCGAGGAATGCCGTCACGGCGATGTTACCCGTGATGTTACCTCCTCCCGGTGGGAAGGGAACGACACCCATCAGGTTGGCGAAGAAGATGAAGAAGAAGCACGTCAGGAGATAAGGTGCGTATTTGTCGGCCTTCTCTCCGAGAGTAGACTTTATGAGGTCTTCATAGGTAGACATTACAAACATGTGCATGAGTCCGGTGAAGCCCTTTGGAGCCGGGTCGTCCACCTTATGCTTTCTGCACCAGCGTGCAGGGATGAGTATGCACAGTAGCAGCAGCAGCGCGTCGATGAACAGTATGCACACCTGCTTTGTTATGGAGATGTCGAGGCATACTGGCTCAAGGCTGTTGCCCACCTGCTCTACGATGCGTCCCTTTTCGTCTTCCGCTCCCTGGATGAAGAATCCGTCGGGACCTTTTCTCAGCAGGTTCGCATCGGGTTCGTGGCTGAACTGCGAGCTGCACATCACATGGAAGCCGCTATGGCTGCTATAGAAGATAATTGGGAGATTGATAATCACGGGATGGCCATTGAAATCTGTGATATGCCATTGATAGGCATCCTGCACATGGCCGAAGAGTATCTCCTTCAGGTTTACGCCGCCTTTCTCCTCAGCCTGTGCCTCTTGGGCGAAAGCGGGAATGGCGACAAGAGCCATCAGCACTACGAATAGTATGTTTCTGAAGTATTTCATCAGGATGACGGTTAGGAATTGGAGTTGTCTATTGTCTTTGATGAGTGATAGAAATAGGCTGTGTCAAACGTCAGCAACAACAGGTATGTGGCTATGACCACAACGGTGAAGATTTTTACCTGTACTATATCTTGCCGTATGAGCAACAGTGAGATAGCGAAGAGAGCCACAGATGCCACGAGCCTTATCGCCGCTGTTGTGAAGAATAGTTTCGGGAGCAGTTGCGGATTGTCCTTCAGCACTTTTTTCCACGTAAAGAGCGAGCCGACGGTGAGCACGGCATGGAACAGCAACGTTATGGAGATGAGTGTTACAAGCATCTTACGGTGTGTCCTGCTCTATGCAGAGGCTTACTTCATTTTTCAACACTTCAACAAACCCGCCAATCACCTCTATCATGGTGCGTCCTTCGGAGGTGGCATATTCCACCGTGCCTCGCTGCAAGGCCGAGATAATGGGTGCGTGATTGTTGAGTATTTCGAATTCGCCCATAACGCCAGGAACCTTGACCAGCTCTACCTGTCCTTGGAAGAGGGTCTTCTCGGGGGATATGATAGTTAGTGTAAGCATGTTGGGTTGTTTGTTCTATTGAAACATTGTCAGCATGAAACTGTGCTATGTTTATCCCTGAGCCTGTGCAAGGAGCTTCTTACCTTTTTCTATAGCCTGTTCTATCGTTCCTACGTTCAGGAAGGCCTGCTCCGGCAGGTCGTCCAGCTCGCCATTGAGAATCATGTTGAAGCCCTTGATGGTATCTTCTATCGATACCATCTCCCCTTTTACGCCCGTGAACTGCTCTGCTACGGCGAATGGCTGCGAGAGGAAACGCTGCACACGGCGTGCGCGGTTTACGGTCAGCTTGTCCTCATCAGAGAGCTCGTCCATACCGAGGATGGCGATGATATCCTGCAGCTCTTTGTATTTCTGCAGTATCTGCTTTACGCGTTGTGCACAGTCATAGTGTTCCTTGCCTACTACGTGTGGGTCGAGGATACGTGATGTGGAACCCAAGGGGTCTACGGCTGGGTAGATACCGAGCTGTGCAATGTTACGAGACAGTTCTGTCGTTGCATCAAGGTGTGTGAACGTTGTTGCAGGTGCTGGGTCGGTAAGGTCGTCGGCAGGCACGTATACAGCCTGTACTGATGTGATAGAACCCGTCTTGGTAGAAGTGATACGCTCCTGCATGCCACCCATCTCCGATGCCAGCGTAGGCTGGTAGCCCACTGCCGATGGCATACGTCCGAGAAGTGCCGACACCTCTGATCCTGCCTGTGTGAAACGGAAGATGTTATCGATGAAGAAGAGGATGTCGCCGCCCTGATCGCGGAATTCCTCTGCTACGGTAAGTCCCGACAATGCCACTGAGGCACGTGCGCCAGGCGGCTCGTTCATCTGGCCATAAACCAGTGTGGCCTGCGATTTCTTCAGCTCTTCCGGGTCAACGAGTGAGAGGTCCCACTTGCCCTGAGCCATTGCTTCCTTGAACTTCTCACCATATTTTATTACGCCTGACTCAATCATCTCGCGAATGAGGTCATTACCCTCACGGGTACGCTCGCCGACACCTGCAAAGACGGAGAATCCGTTATGGCCCTTTGCGATATTGTTGATGAGCTCCATGATGAGCACCGTCTTACCTACGCCGGCACCTCCGAAGAGTCCTATCTTACCACCTTTGAGGTATGGCTCAAGAAGGTCGATGACCTTGATACCCGTAGCGAGCATCTCCTTCGATGTTGAGAGCTCTTCGTATTTTGGTGCCTCGCGGTGAATGGGATATGAATTCTCCTTTGTCAGTTCCTTCATGCCGTCAATAGGCTGACCTATGACGTTGAGCATGCGTCCTTTAATCTGTTCGCCCGATGGCATGCTGATTGGCGCTCCAGTAGGCTGCACCTCAAGTCCGCGCTGCAGGCCGTCGGTATTGTCCATCGCAACGGTGCGCACGGTATCTTCGCCAATATGCTGCTGTACCTCTATAATAAGGTCACGCCCATCGGCACGTTTCACTACAAGGGCATCATGAATCCTTGGCAGAACTTTTTCTGCTTCCATGCCCTGGGTATCAAAATGGACATCTACGACAGGCCCGATAATCTGGGATATGTGTCCGGTAATCTGTGGCATAATATTATTGTTTAGAGTTATCGTTAGTGGTGTAAGTATTAGGATGTTTCATTGTCGATATCCTCTCGTAAGAGCATAAAGACGTTGCAAATTTAATAAAAACTTTCCATTCCGCAAATATTTTTGCTGTTTTTTTTCATTTTTTCCATTATTTGTTGCAAAATAGAACAATTATATTTAACTTTGCCCTCACTTTAAGATTTCGTCTTTTTTTATTTCCAACGAAATCGCCTCGGGGTCGGGACGTCCTGTCCTGACCCCATTTGGGGAATTTCGATATAATCTAAGGGACAAGAAGATAACAAACAAACTCACCAAGACTTTGACAATACTCATTACCTCCATACTCATCATCAGCCTGTTTCTGATAGCCACAGAGCGTCAGACGAATATCAACAAGGCCGCTGTGTCGGTATTTGCATGTACACTGGGGTGGGTGCTGTATGTCTCCTTTGGTTCTGACTTCGTAATGAGCCAGCATCCTCAGGGTTATCTGTCGTTCTTGCAGGGCTTACAGCCCAACAGCGTGGCCGTGAAGGAATACATTGCCCGCGACATTCTTCTTCCATACATCGGTCATGCTGCCGAAGTAGTGCTCTTTCTGCTCGCTACGATGAGCATCGTCAACATCCTCTATTCCAACGGCTGCTTCGACTTCCTTACTCTATGGGTGAGAACCCAGAACAGCAAACTGCTGCTTTGGAAGCTGACGGCCTTTGCCTTCATCATGTCGCTGAACCTCGACAACATCTCCACCATTGTGCTTATGCTCACCGTCACCAATGCCATCCTGCCACGCACGAGAGACAGGATGCTCTACGGCTCGATGGTGTTCATAGCCGTCATCTTTGGGGGAGCCCTCACAGTTATCGGGGATCCTACAGGCCTGGTATTATGGAACAAAGGCGCCATCACTGCCTCTTCCTACACGCTATCAATGGCCCTGCCCTGCTTCACTGCATGGATACTGCCGACGCTCATCGTCAGCCTTCGCCTGCCTGACACCGTGGAGATAGAACGCCCCACCCTGCCCTATCGCGGCGACGACACCAACATGAAGCTCTGGCAGCGCGGCGTGATGTTCCTCGTAGGAATAGGCGGACTGTGGTTCATTCCGACCTTCTCTTCCATCACCAAGCTGCCTCCGTTCCTCGGTGCGCTCTGCGTATTGAGCCTTCTGTGGATTGTCAATGAGGTGTTCAACCGCACCATCTTCGTTCAGAACCGCCGCATGAGGATTGACGACATCCCGCAGCGCATACAGTACAACACCATTCAGCAGATACTATATATAATAGGTGTAGTGCTGGCTGTGGGTGTAGTGACAGAGACGGGTGCCATGCATTGGTTCTCTGATCAGATAGACATCGTGATAGGCAATGTCTGGATAATAGGTGTCATCACGGCTATGATAAGCACCGTGCTCGACAGCTTCGCCACATGCATCACAATGGTGTCACTTCATGAAATCACGCCAGACATTCCTTACTATGCCGTCAACGGTGCTTACTGGAAGGTGCTGTCCTTCGGTACGGCAGTGGGTGGCAGCATCCTGGGCATCGGCAGCATCAGCGGCGTAGTGATGATGCAGAGACAGGGCATACCTCTCTCCTGGTATCTCAAGCATATCGCACCCCTGACATTGATGAGCGGCATCATCGCCTTCGTCATACTGTGCATGCAGCTGTCACTATAAAAGCAAAGGGAGATAGGAAATCTATATGATATAGAACTATAGAAACCAATAAAGGGAAGCTTTTGAGGCTTCCCTTTATTGGTTATACTTATGGCTGTTCGCGCAGGTTTTTACTGATGCTGTTCGCGGAGCAGGTCGTTGACAGTCTTTACGGGGTTGAAGGTGCCGAGTGGCACTTCTACGAATACCGTTGACCAGTCAGACATCGCACCATTCCAAAGTCCAGGTAACTCGAGGGCGCGTAGCTCCTTGCCGTTCTTAGATTTACTGGATATGAAGCCTGTAGTAACGTCAACATAGTCAGGCAGGTTAAAAGGCTTGCCTTCAGCATCCTTCACCGCGCATACGAGGTCCACAGGGTTGAAGTGTGTACCCTCTGTGAACATCTTCATATACTCCGCATTGCTCTTGTCAATCTGCGATGACTCCAATATCTGCAGACTCACCGTGCCGTCCTGGTTGTATGTAAGGAACGGCCCGCCACCAGGCTCACCGACATTCTTCACTACGCCGCAGACACGCATTGGGCGATTGAGCTTCTGCTTGAGATAGATGACCAGCTCTGCATCCTCAAGGTCCTTGATGTCAGACTTACGGCAGCACAGATCCTGCTGTACGAAGCGAATGATCTCCTCCAGCTTGGCGTGGTCATACTTGCCGCTGTTCAACACAGCCATATATTCGAAGGCCTTCTTCTGCAGAGATACCAGCACACCTGCTATGACCTGCTTCCACTGTACCGTCTCCGGCTTCAGTCTATCAGGCACCACATTATCGATATTCTTTATGAAGATAACGTCAGCGTCAATCTCGTTAAGATTCTCGATGAGCGCACCGTGACCGCCTGGTCGGAACAGCAGCGAGCCGTCGCTGTTGCGGAACAGGGTGTTGTCAGGATTTACCGCTACGGTATCTGTTGAAGGCTTTTGCTCCGAGAATGAGATATTGTATTTCACGCCATACTTGTCGGCATACTGCTGCATCTTGTCAGCCACCTTCTGTTTGAAGAAAGGCAGGTGCTCGTGTGATACCGTGAAGTGTACGTTGGCTTCACCGTTGGAAGCGGCATAGAGCGCTCCCTCCACAAGGTGTTCCTCCATCGGGGTGCGTGGACCCTCAGCATACTTATGGAACAGCAGCATGCCCTTTGGCAGCTGGCCGTAGTTCAGTCCCTCTGCCTTCAGCATGTTGGCGGCAACAGCCTTGTAGTTGCCCTCAGCGATGAGTGCCTCGATGCCCTTGCCCTCATTCTTCTGACAGGCAACATCCAGTTCGTCGTAGAAGGCGAACTTCTTCAGGTCGGCGAAATACTTCTTCTCAAAGTCTGTCGTGGGCACGTCATAGTCAGCGTCCACAAAGCTGAAGATGTCTTTGAACATACGGCTTGCAGCACCTGATGCAGGAACGAACTTAACGATATTCTTACCCGAAGCCTTATAGTCTTCCCAGGCCTTCACATACTGTGCAGCCTCGTCGGCTGATGGGGCTACGATACCCTTGCCAATCGATGCAGGAGCCTCAATCTTCAGGAAAGGGAACCCTGTCTTGAACTGTTCTAACTGTGTTTCAATCTGCTGCTCGCTGATGCCTTTAGCCTTCAGCTGCTCTAAATCTTGCTGTTGCATATCTGTGTCTTGTTTATTTTGAACCCACCTTTATTCTTTCTTTGCAGCCGCTTTCTTGGTCGTGGCAGCCTTCTTGGTCTCTGCCTTTGTTGCTGGCTTTGCAGCAGCCTTCTTGACGGCTGGCTTAGCGGCCTCATACTTAGCCAACTTGGCCTGCAGGCGCTCTATCTCCTTGGTCTTTGTCTCGATTTCCTTACCCTGGTTGGTGATGGTGGTGAGCATATTGTCAAGCTCCTCGTTGTCGATGCCGCCATAGAGGGTGCGAACGCGAGAGATGAAGTCACCGAGAATGTTCATATAGTTAGTGAAAGCGTCGAAGGCACCATCATAGATACCGCGGTCTATCCACCAGTTGCTTGGCTTCGTGGTCATGAAGCGGAAGTTGTTTGATGCCTGCAGATAGTCCCAGTCCTGCAAGAGTCGTGGGTCTTTGGCTATGAGCAGACGGTCTGCCACGCTGTAGAGCTTGCTGAAGGCCTCACGCTGCATCTGGTTGCCGAGCCATACGGAGCAGTCACGTTCCTCGTCCACCCATGAGAGGGAATCGGGCACGTCGATAGCACCTACTGATGGGAAGCGATCCATCACCTCCGATGGTGTGGCCCATTCCAGTCCTCTTTCCTTTGCACATGCGGGCAGGGCCTTGAAGAACTCCAGGATATTGCTTGACAGAGGCTGTGCTATGCCCAGTGCCGAGAGCTCCATGAAGATGTTTACCACCTGCTCCGTCTCCGGACAAGCTGCGATGTTGTTCATGTAGGTGTCGGCGAAAAGCGGATAACCCTCCCATGATGTGTTGGAGAATCGCAGCGAGATATCGTCAGAGAGGTTCACGTCGCGCAGCAGGAGCTTCAGCGATGGAGCCATGTTACAGTTGTAGACGAAGTGTGGTGACTTCCATCCCAGCACGTGCTTGGCGCCCTCGGTGAGCATGCCCTTGTATCCCAGCGCAGCCACCTGTGCACCGATGTCGTCGGTATAGATGAGTGATGAGTTACGCATCACAGTTGGGCGCTTGCCGAAGTACTGCTCAATCTTGTCAGACATCTTCTCGATGTCGCGCTTGAACGACTCCTCGTTGGCAAGGCCGGCGAGACCGTGAGAGTAAGGCTCGGTGAGGAACTCCACGCAGCCTGTGCTGTTGAGCTCCTGCAGCTTGTCGAGCACCTGCGGGGCGTGCATCTCCAGCTGCTCCATGCCCACGCCTGATAGAGAGAAGGCCACCTTGAACTCCCTGTTGCTGTTGTTGATCATCTCCTGAATGGTGTTCAGGGCTGGCATATAGGAGTTCTCGGCAATATATGTGATACTACGCTCGTTCTCGTAGTCATCATAATAATAGTGGTCGGTACCGATGTCGAAGAAACGGTAGCGCTTGAGATGCGTTATCTGGTGTATCTCAAAATATAGACATATTGTTTTCATATTGTAGATGGGAATTGGTTTATTATTAAATTATTGTTGAGTTTATTTCTGCCTTTGATGGGAGTTAGTTCGGAATATAGTTACGCTGATATTCCTCGTGGTCGAACCATCCCTTTGCCAGGAGCTGGTCATAGCACTGGCGTATGCGCAGTCCTACCTTCTCCCATGTGATGCCGGCAACCTCCTTGATGCCTTCCTCGGCCAGATAGTCGTGCAGGCTCTGGTTCATGCAGACAGAGTAGATGGCATCGGCCATAGCGTGGATGTCCCAATAGTCCACCTTAAGTACGTTGGTGAGGATTTCACCGCAGCCTGACTGCTTAGAGATGATACTTGGACAGCCGCACTGCATGGCCTCAAGTGGCGCAATGCCGAACGGTTCCGATACCGAAGGCATCACAAAGACGTCGGAGTTCTTGTAGCACTCATAAACCTGCTTTCCTCTCTGGAATCCTGGGAAGTGGCAGCGGTCTGCAATACCGTAGGCGGCAGCGAGCTCTATCATCGCAGTCATCATGTCGCCTGAGCCGGCGAAGCAGAAGCGTATGTTCTGCGTACGCTGCAGCACGAGCTTGGCAGCCTCGATGAAGTACTCAGGACCCTTCTGCATCGTGATACGCCCCAGGTATGTCACCACCTTCTCGTTAGGTATCTTGTGCGGCACGATGTCGAGGTATTCCTGCGAGAGAGGATATACCGCATTGTGCATTGCCACACACTTGCGCGGGTCCTGATGATACTGGTTGATGACGGTCTGTCGTGTCAGCTCCGATACACACATGATACAGTCGGCATGGTCCATACCGTTCTTCTCTATAGAATAGACGGTTGGGTTCACCTTGCCGCGAGAACGGTCGAAGTCCGTGGCATGCACGTGGATACAGAGGGGCTTGCCGCTGACGAGTTTGGCGTGCACTCCTGCGGGGTACGTCAGCCAGTCGTGGGCATGTATCATGTCAAACTGCTCCGAGCGGGCCAGCACACCGGCGATGATGGAGAAGTTGTTTATCTCATCATGCAGATTGCCGGGATAGCCTCCGGCAAAGCCCATACAACCCATATCGTCCAGACCCTGCATGTAGTTGAAGTCGGCATAGATATGGTCGCGGAAACGGTAATAGTCTTCTGCCGTATGACCCACGAAGCGGTGCTTGATGTCGTCATACTGCACGTCGCGCCAGGCTATGGGCACCTGACTCATGTTGATAATCTTGAGGAAGCGTTCCTCTTCACCGCATGGGCGGGGCATACAGAATGTCGTCTCCACGTCACCCTGGGCGCTGAGGCCCTTCGTGATGCCGTAAGAAGCAACAGCCAGTCCGCCATATATCTTGGGAGGGAATTCCCATCCAAACATTAATACTTTCATATCTTGTGTTTTTTGAGTTTCACTTACACTATCACACGTTGTAACGGTCTATGAGCTTCATGGTGCGCAGTATCTCTGCCACATTCATGGCGAAGGCCATAGCACCGCGTCCGTGGAACGGCGGGTTGCCGTCGAAGAGCTCTGAGATGGTGCCCAGGGCGTGATACATCATCTCGTCCTCGAAGCCCACCATCTGCCTCTGCACGAAGCTGAGGCGGGAACGCTTATACACCTTCAGGCAGGCCTCCATGTAGAAGCCGCCCAGCCAAGGCCACGCCGTACCGTTATGGTAGGCATAGTCGCGTACCACCTGTGCACCCACATACATCGGGTTATATCCGCCGCTCTTAGGAGAGAGCGTGCGCAGTCCCTTCGGTGTGAGCAGCTCGCGGGTGCAGAAGTCGAGCACGGTCTTCTGCTGGGCTGTCTCGAGTGGAGAATAGTCCAGCGCCACAGCGAAGATCTGATTAGGACGCACGTTCCAGTCCTCAATGCCGTCTTCCTTATAGTCGAAGAGGTATCCGGCAGGAGTGATGAATGTCTGCTGGAACGATACCCTTACCTTTTGAGCCAGTTCCTCGTAGCGTGCCACAGACTGCTGGTCGTCCTTCTGCGATGCTATCTCCACGAAGAACTTCAGGGCGTTATACCACAGGGCATTGATTTCCACCACGAAGCCTGTGCGGGGCACTACGGGCTTGCCGTTGGCCGTGCTGTTCATCCACGTCATCGGCTTGTCGCGGCCCTCCGTGTGAAGCAGGCCGTTGTCGCGAAGCTCTAAGTTGAAGTGCTTGCCGCTCTCTATGTATGTTATGATGTCGGTCACCAACTTGCCGTAGTCCTCTACGGCCGTTGGTAGTCCTACTTTCTTGGCATATTGCTGGATGGCCCATATAGCCCACAGCATCACGTCGGGCTGCTCTATCTCGTAGATTGAGACGGAGAGCGGCTTGCCGGTCATGAACTCATAGAGGCCCTTCTCGGCGGTCTTCATGGCCGACTTGAAGTATCCCTCCTCATCCACCGTGAGCGTCAGGCCGGGTAATGATATAAAGGTATCACGCGCGCGTACCTTAAACCAAGGATAGCCTGCCAGCAGATAGTGTTCCTTCTCTTCCTCCGGCACGCTGTCAGGGTTCTTCGTTCCCTTCTTCACCTCCTTGTAATGGAACTGGTGGGCGGCAGCAACGAGGGCGTTGTAGAAATTGTCGCGAGGCCTGCGCACGTCCACCTCTTTCTGGAAGAGTTTCTTCAGTTCCGTGGTCTTGATGTCAGAGAGCGATGCTGTGAAGACCACCTCATCGCCCTTCTTCATCTGCACCTCGAAGTATCCGGGCACGTAGAGGTCCTCTATGAACTCATAGCCTCTGTCTGCCTCCTTGTAATACTCCAGATTCTTATACCAGTTGGGGCTGAAGACAAACTCGTTCTTCTTCGACAACTGCATGTATAGCTCCGGATACTCTTCATACATCGTTGTCTTGATGCCGCCGCTGATGGCCTTGTAGTCGCGCAGGGCCTTATAGTTCTCGTGCGTCAGCTCGTCGCAGCGGCGGAATGCCAGGAAGGGGCGCAGCCTGAGCGTCACGGGCGAATGAGCATCGTCAACGGTGTATCTCACCAGGATGCGGTCGTCATAGTTCTGCATGATGGTTTCCTTGCGCAGCAGTACGCCTCCCACACGGTAAATGGTTGTGGGGACCTTGTCGCAGTTATACTCACGGATGTACTTATGGCCGTTGGGGCTACATACTCCACCCTTATACAGATGAAGCCCCAGATTAAACTCTGCGCCGTGCTGCACCACTGAGGCGTCGAGCGATGAGAGCAACACATGATTCTCATCGTCGATGCTTGGAATGGGCACCACGAAGAGACCATGATACTTGCGCGTGTTACAATCTACTACGGTACTTGAAGAATAGGCTCCAGAACGACTAGTACGAAGGTACTCCCTGCAAAGAGACTCCTGCAGGTTAGTCATCAAAGCCTTTTGGAACTTTAGGTAACTCATAGGTTATTTTAAGGTGTTAGATAATAGACTTGATTACTTTCTTATCCCCCCATTATGAGGGTTGCTTTGAATTAATGGCAAAGTTAGCAAAAAAAAGTGCAACGGCAAAGGTTTTAACGTTTTTTTATATTTTAAAACCGTATTCTCGGCAAAAACACATGAAAAGCACACACTTTGGGGTTCACTTCAAATCAGGGCATCCTTTTGAGTCTTTCCTCGCAAGAAGACCAGATACCCGAATCAGGTATGTTGATGCAAAACGGGTTAACGTTACTCAACTTTCGCAAGTAGAGGAAAACAACTATGATGGAAATAATAACGACAACTATGACAACAAGGACAACTTTTTATTCCATGCGGCATGCAGGTTTCTCTTTTTCATGCGCCAGCCTAAGTTGTCATAGTTGTCCCAGTTGTCTCCTTGAAAATCAAACTGTCGGTTTTCATGTCGAAAACCTTACAAAGTGTCATTTCGAGTTTTCCCGCCTTTACCTTCAAAATAGAGCGCAAAAAACCGATGTAAGGACCATTTTCGGCCTCTCAGAACACGTACATATATGTTTGAGGCGACACGGAGGCTCTATTAGGAGGTCATCGACACTCCATTAGGGCCTAACGGAGACTCTGTTAGAGCGTTCCGGAGTGTCCGTTTTTGCGAATTATTTGGCAGTTTCTGGACTTTTTGAGGCTTAAAACAGCACTTTCGGAGCACCAAAGAAGCGCCCTTTAATGCAACTCTCAGAACAACAAACACTTACGCATTCGTCCTCTACAGCTCGATATTTACGTCCAACTTCACTCTCGCTGGCAAATTCTGCGCCGTAGAGCACGAATCGAAAATCACTTTGTAAGGTTTCCGGCACAAAAACCGACACTTTGATTTTTAAGGAAATAACCAGGGTGTAAAAAAGAGGTCGCACTGATGATGTGATGAAAACTCCTTTGTGAAATGTTTCAGGGGCTCCCCGCTGTTGTAATCCACCGGCCTTGCGGCTTGGTCGTGACGACTTATTTGTGGCCCGCCATTAGCAAAGGAGACGTGTCCTGGGGTTTTCGATTATTTGATGAGTATCCCTATCGAACCAGTACGACCTCGGGTGCAAAGGTAGTAACATTTCTATAATTTGGCTATATTTAGCAAGAGTTTTTTCTTTACACCTCTCTTTTAACGTCATTTATTTGCACAAATGACAAATTTGTATTACTTTTGCACGCGATAACGGCTGCTTGCCCTCGTTACAAGGCTCAGCCACCTTATATGCAAAGATATTTTTCAGGATTATTTCATCATGTCATTTATTCAGACAAACAACATCAAAGGTGATATCTTCGGTGGTATCACTGCAGGCATCGTGGCCCTTCCGCTGGCCCTTGCCTTTGGTATTCAGGCCTTTGGCGGCATCGACAGCCCCGAGGCTCCGTCAATGGGTGCGCTGGCCGGACTTGTAGGCGCTACGCTGCTGGGATTCCTGGCAGCCCTCTTCGGCGGCACACACTCACAGATTTCCGGTCCTACAGGACCTATGACGGTCATCACGGCCTCTATCGTCAGCGCAGCCTGGACGGCCAGCAGCGGCAACTTCAGCGCTGTACTCATAGCGATGGCGATGGCGGGAATCTTCTGCGGACTGTTCCAGATTTTCTTCGGTCTGATACGCATCGGCAAGTATGTAAGGTATATCCCCTACCCCGTCCTCTCGGGCTTCATGAGCGGCATCGGCGTCATCATCATCCTGCAGCAGATCTATCCTCTGATAGGCAAGAAGTCGCCTGTGAGCACCATCGACATGATAGTAAATTTCCCCGCAGCATGCTCTGATAATGTCAGCCTGATGGCCCTGCTGCTGGGAGTGGGCACCATAGTGCTCGTCATGGCCGTTCCCCGCCTTACGAAGAAGGTGCCTTCGACGCTCGTGGCGCTGATTGTGATGACCATCATCTCCGTCATCTGCTCCTTCGATGCTGCGCTGACCATTGGCAATATCCCCGCCGGTCTGCCCATGCCGCTGTTTCTGAAGGACAGCATGGACCTCAGCGGCATCGACTGGCTGCAGGTCATCGAGGCATCGGTCGTTCCGGGCCTCACGCTGGCCGGCCTGGGCAGCATCGACACGCTGCTGACGTCCGTTGTGGCCGACAATATCACCAAGACGAAGCATAACAGCAACCAGGAGCTCATAGGCCAGGGCATCGGCAACGCCTGTGCCGGGCTCTTCTGCGGCATTGCCGGAGCGGGAGCCACGATGCGTACGGTGGTGAACGTGAAGAGCGGTGGCCGCTCGCAGATATCAGGCATGGTGCATGCCCTCTTCCTGCTGGCCATACTGCTGGGACTGGGTTCGCTGGTGAAGTACGTGCCGTTGTCGGTACTGGCTGGCATCCTCATCACCGTAGGATGGGGCATCATAGACTTCCGCGGATTCCGCGACCTGACACACATCCCCAAGGCTGACGCCTTCGTGCTCATAGTAGTGTTCCTCATGACCGTCTTCGTTGACCTGCTCACCGCCGTGGGCATCGGTATGGTGATAGCCTGCTTCCTCTTCATGATGCGTGCCGGCGACCTGATAGAACAGCAGTACAAGGGCGGCGTGCTCACCGACGGCTTTGACAAGAATACCCCCTGGGAGGACGAGACAGGCGTGACAGAGGAGATGAAGAAGCATATCTACATCCAGCGTCTCAACGGCCCCGTGTTCTTCGGTTCCATCACAGGCTTCAATAAGGTGATGCACGACGTGCCCGAAGGCATCAGCGTGGTCATCATAAGGATGAAGCGCGTCACCTTCATGGACCAGTCAGGAGCCTACGCTATGGAGACCGCCATCAAGGACCTTCAGGCCAAGGGCATCGAGGTACTGATGACCATCGTGCAGCCTCAGGCTGACGCCATCATGCACAAGACGCACATCATTCCTACCCTCATCCCTGAAGAGCACTCCTTCAAGACCTTCGAGGACTGTATTGAGTACTTGAAAAAGAGTGAAAAGTGAAGAGTGAAGAATATCCTTATAGAAAGGTAATCATAATTTGTTAATTGGCTTACGCCGACCCGCTCAGGATGCTCCTTGAAACGACAAGCGTTTCATAGTCGCCTCGTTCGGGGTTCGTTAATTCGTTAATTTGTTAATTCGTCAATGCCTCGCTTATGGAACGCCAATTATACTAAGGTATGGCTGGCTAACTTCATGATCTTCTTCTCTTTCATGCTTGTCATGCCTATCCTGCCCCTGTATCTCTCGGAGCAGTATGGTGCCGGCAAGCATACCATTGGCGTGGTACTTTCCGGATACACTATCACGGCGCTCGTGGCGAGGCTCTTCAGCGGATATATCGTCGACACCTATAACCGCAAGACCGTACTGCTGCTCAGCTACGGGCTCTTCGCCACGTTCTTCTTAGGATACCTCATCGGCGGTTCGCTGATACTCTTCGCCGTGATACGCACCTTGCACGGGGCGCCCTTCGGCACCACCACCGTGAGCAACAGCACCGTAGCCATCGACGTGCTGCCAGCAGAGCGCCGCGCAGAGGGCATAGGCTACTACGGCCTGAGCAATAACCTCGCAACGGCCATATCACCAACGGTGGGTCTGGCCATATACGAGACATCGGGCAACTACGACCTCATCTTCCTGCTTAGCTTCCTCACGGCACTCGCGGGGTTTCTCATCAACAGCACCGTGACGGTAAGAGAGACAACGAAATTATCTGCCGTGAAAGATGCCAAGCAGACGTTGGAAGCCGCCCATGACGCCAATGAAAAAGATTTCGGCAAAGATGCCGAACATGCCCGGCACATACTGTCGCTATACCATCACGACCTGTTGCACTACCTCAAGACCCTCGACCGTTTCTTCCTCGTCAAGGGTTGGAGCGTAGGACTGATGCTGGCCTGCCTCTCGTTCTCCTACGGCGTGCTCTCCACATACATCGCAATCTATTCTAAGGAACGCCTGGGCATGACCAGCGGAGCAGCAGCCTTCTTCCTCGTCTTGTCGCTAAGCCTCATGGCAGCACGCCTCATGGGCAGCAGGTCGCTGCGCAGGGGCGAGGTGGTGAGGAACGCCACGCTGGGCATGAGCATCTCCGTCTTCAGCTATCTGGCCTTTGCCGCCATCCACAACTATTGGGGCTTCTTCGCCTGCGCCGTCATACTGGGACTGGGCAACGGCCACATGTTTCCTGCCGTACAGACGATGTTCGTAAACCTTGCGCCGAACAACCGCAGGGGCACGGCCAACTCGTCAATGCTCACCTCATGGGACGTAGGTATCGGCCTCGGCGTCGTTGTGGGAGGCATCATATCGGAGATATCAGGCTACTATGCCGCATTCTGGACAGCCTCCTTCGTCAACGCCGTGGGCGTAGCATTCTACTTCGCCTACGTCAGACAAAGCTACATGAGAAACCGCCTGAGATAATAGGCTACAAAAAAAGAGTCCGACGACGTAGTGTCATCAGACTCCTCTTGGCGGAAGGTGAGGGATTCAAACCCCCGATACCCGCAATGGGTATACCGGATTTCGAGTCCAGCGCATTCGGTCACTCTGCCAACCTTCCGAGTAAGCGAGAGCAGAGCCAAACATGTTTGAGCTCTGCCGAGCGAGAGGAAGGTCAAGGCGAAGCATTAACCTTCCAAACTATTATTCAAGTTCCGCTTTTCTGCTGCCCTTACAGGGCGTATCCTCTGCTCGCATCTACACCCAGGGCGCTGCCCCGGGCTATATGCTGTTGGCCTTACAGGCCGTAAGCCAGCTTGCGGAACTTCCGAAATTAAAACCTTCCATTTGGAATTTCGAGATGCAAAGGTATGAAAAATCTCGAAGACAAAAGATGAAAGCCATACTTTTAACACAAATTTAACGCTACACACACCATCAGAACGACATTTCACCTTATTTCATTAGGTGGAATGAGATTTTTGTTGTACCTTTGCATTCCAAGAGTGCTGCCAACGACGGCGCAACCCCTTGAACACATCATCGAAAATACATCGCAAACACTTGAACGCTTGAACTAACAATACAAAACAACCAATGGTAAAAATCACAAAAGATGCCGCCCTTGAATATCACAAGAGTGGGCGGCCCGGCAAGATTGAAGTAATGCCGACAAAGCCTTATCGCACGCAGACGGACCTCAGCTTGGCCTATTCCCCTGGCGTTGCGTTTCCTTGTCTGGAGATTCAGGATAACCCCGACAAGGTGTATGACTACACCGACAAAGGCAACCTCGTTGCAGTAATCTCCAACGGCACCGCCGTACTGGGACTGGGCGACATCGGTGCCATGAGCGGCAAGCCCGTGATGGAGGGTAAGGGCCTCCTCTTTAAGATTTACGGCGGCATCGACGTATTCGACGTTGAGGTGGCCGAGAAAGACCCTGAGAAGTTCTGCGAGGCAGTGGAGAAGATTGCCCCCACTTTCGGCGGCATTAACCTTGAGGACATCAAGGCTCCGGAGTGTTTCTACATCGAGGAGCGCCTGAAGAAGACTCTCGACATCCCCGTGATGCACGACGACCAGCACGGCACAGCCATCATCTCCAGCGCCGGACTTATCAACGCCCTGCAGGTGAACGGCAAGAAGATAGAGGACGTGAAGATCGTGGTGAACGGTGCCGGTGCTGCTGCCATCTCGTGCACGAAGCTCTATGAGGCGCTGGGTGCGAAGAGAGAGAACATCCTGATGCTCGACTCGAAGGGCGTCATCACGTCTGACCGCGAGAACCTCACCGAGCAGAAAAAATACTTTGCTACCGACCGTCGCGATGCCCATACACTGGAGGAGGCCATCAAGGGTGCCGATGTGTTCCTCGGACTTTCGAAAGGCAACGTGCTCAGCCAGGATATGATACGCTCGATGGCAAAGGACCCTATCGTCTTCGCCCTCGCAAACCCTGTGCCCGAAATTTCTTATGAAGACGCTATGGCGAGCCGTCCTGACGTGCTGATGTCAACAGGCCGCTCCGACTACCCCAACCAGATAAACAACGTCATCGGTTTCCCATACATCTTCCGCGGTGCGCTGGATGTTAACGCCAAGGCCATCAACGAGGAGATGAAGCTGGCTGCCGTGCGTGCCATAGCCGACCTGGCCAAGCAACCCGTGCCCGATGTGGTGAACCAGGTATATAAGGTAAACAACCTCACCTTCGGGCGCGACTACTTCATTCCGAAGCCCGTTGACCCACGCCTCATTACCGAGGTCAGTGCCGCTGTGGCCAAGGCTGCCATAGAGAGCGGTGTGGCACGTAAGGAAATCACCGACTGGAACGAGTACAAGCGCACCCTGCGACGCCGCATGGGACTGGAGACGAGTGTGGCACAGAACCTCTTCGAGACCGCCCGCAAGCATCCGCAGAGAGTGGTGTTTGCCGAGGGTCTGCACCCCACGATGATCAAGGCTGCCGCCGAGGCAAGGGCCGAGGGACTGTGTACGCCAATCCTGCTGGGCAACGAAGAGATGATAGAGAAGAAGGCCCAGGAGCTGGACGTATCGCTGGAGGGCATCGAGATAGTGAACCTGCGTCACGACCGTGAGCGCGAACGCCGCGAGCGCTATGCACAGATTCTTGCAGACAAATGCTGCCGTGAGGGTTACAACTTCGAGGAGGCCAACGACAAGATGTTCGAGCGAAACTACTTCGGCATGATGATGGTGGAGACAGGTGAGGCCGATGCCTTCATCACAGGTGTGTACACCAAGTTCTCCAACACCATCAAGGTGGCCAAGGAGGTCATCGGCATCCGTCCGAAATACAACCACTTCGCTACGGTGCACATCCTTAACTCCAAGCGAGGCACGTACTACATTGCCGACACGCTCGTCAACAGCGCGCCAGACAAGGAGACCCTGAAGGACGTGGCACGACTGACAGCCGATACGATACGCTTTTTCAACGACGAACCGAAGATAGCTATGATCAGCTATTCGAACTTCGGCGTTGACAAGACCGGCTCTCCAAGACTCATCCACGATGTGGTGAAAGAGATGCAGGACGAATATCCCGACCTGAAGATTGACGGCGAGATGACCGTAGACCTCGCCCTGGACCATGAGCGCCGCGACGAGAAGTATCCGTTCCTCAGACTGCATAACGAAGTGGTGAACTCTATGATTTTCACAAACCTCTCAGCAGCCAACTCGGCATACAAGCTCATCAAGCAGTTCTCGCCCGACACGGAGGTCATCGGCCCTATCCAGATGGGTCTGAACAAGCCTATACACTTCACCGACTTCGACTCCAGCGTGCGTGACATTGTCAACATCACGGCTGTAGCCGTCATCGACGCTTACGTCAGCAAGCTGAGACGCGACTAGTTACGAGTTACTAGTTGACAGTTACCAGTTACTAGTTGCTCGTTTTGCTTTGAAAGCGTGTATTATTTACCAACCTGATAACACTCACTCCTTTTCTATGAAAACAAGAGTTCTGACTATAATATTTGCACTGGCGGCCACAATGGCTGTCGGTGCAAATGCGTATAATAACGAGACGCTATACCTCTCAGGCCACGGCCCTGAGGATGCTGTGAAGTGGGACTTCTGGTGCTCTGACGGCATGCGTTCCGGCAAGTGGAGTAAGATTGCCGTGCCGTCATGCTGGGAGCAGCAGGGCTTCGGTGGCTACACCTATGGCCGCTACTACATCTACGACCGCGGTGAAAACAAGAAGTTTGCAGAGCTGCGCGAGCATGCCTTCACGAAGGAATACGGCAAATACCGCCATAGCTTCAAGGTACCCCGCGAATGGCAGGGACGCAGAGTGGCCATTGTCTTCGAGGGCGTGATGACCGATGCCGAGGTGAAGGTGAACGGACAGCTGGCCGGAGAGGTGCATCAGGGTGGTTTCTACCGTTTCAGCTACGACATCAGCGACAAACTGCAGTATGGCAAGAAGAACCTGCTGGAGGTGAAGGTGGATAAGCAGTCAGCCGACAAGTCGGTGAACAATGCCGAGCGCAGGGCCGACTGGTGGCTCTTCGGCGGCATCTACCGCCCCGTATACCTTGAGGCCAGACCCGCAAAGAGCATAGAGCACGTGGCCATCGACGCCCGTGCTGACGGTACGCTGCGCACCGACCTGCGCTGCGTGGGACTCGAAGGCGGCGAGAAGGTTGAGTTTGTCTTAACGGGAACGGGAACGGCAACGGGAACGGTTGTTGGCAAGCAGGTGAAGAGCCTTGCAGAGAGCATCACCACGAAATGGGACGGCATCAAGCTATGGGATACAGAGCACCCGAACCTCTACAACCTTACGGTACGCCTCCTGTCGAAAGACGGCAAGACGCTGCATGAGGTGAAGGAGCGCATCGGATTCCGCACCATAGAGTTCCGCCCACATGACGGGTTGTACCTCAACGACACGAAGCTGCTGGTGAAGGGTACGAACCGCCATTGCTTCGACCCCAGGACGGGACGCACCGTGAGCCGCGAGCTGAACGAGTTGGATGTGTGTCTCATCAAACAGATGAATATGAACGCTGTGCGCTCGCACTACCCACCAGACACGTATTTTCTNNCGCGACGTGAACCATCCCTGCATCTTCCTTTGGAGCAACGGCAACGAGGGTGGCTTCAACACTTCCCTTGATGCAGATTTCGGCAAGTATGACCCGCAGCAGCGACATGTGGTGCATGCATGGGCCGACTTCGACGAGCTGGACTGCCGCCACTATCCCACTACGCAGGATCAGGTGTATCGCCTCGACCACGGGCAGAGGGTCTTCATGATGACGGAGTTCCTGCACGGTCTCTACGACCGCGGACAGGGAGCAGGACTGGAAGGGCTGTGGAACAAGTTCCGCCGCTCACGACTCTTTGCCGGAGGCTTCATCTGGGCATACGTGGACGAGGCACTATGGCGCACCGACACGAAGACGATGGACACCTATGGTCCTAACGCCCCAGATGGCATCGTCAGCGCTGAGCGACAGCCATTAGGAAGCTTCAATACCGTCAGGCAGGTGTGGTCGCCGATACAGATACGCGAATTCGAAGCGGGACGCTCCTTCAGGGGCTCCTTCCTCATAGAGAACGGCTATATGTTCAGCCGCCTCAGAGAAGCGAAGATGCAATGGGAGGTGGTGAGCCTGCCTAAGAGCGGAGAGCGCGTGATGGCCGAGGGTACCGTAACACTTCCCGACATCGCACCGGGAGAGACGGGACACGCCACCTTCACCCTGCCACAGGACTATCTGCAGGGCGACATGCTCAGGCTGCAGGCATATAACAGCAAAGGCGAGAACGTATGCACATGGACATTCCCCATCAAGAGGCCGAAGGAGTATCTGAACGGGAAGGGACTGCGTACCTACGAAGACGAAGCGGGACTTACATCCCTACGAAGCGGCCTGACGGCCTACGAAGGCGAAGGCAAGGGCGGGAACAATGCGAATGTGACAGAGCAGGACTCGCTGATAGTGCTTAGCGCTAACGGCGTTACGGCGAAGCTCAGCAAGAACAGCGGTCTGCTGGTATCGCTGCAGAAGGGCGACAGCATCGTGCCCATCACGAACGGTCCGTTGCCTGTGGGCATCAAGGCCACGCTGCGCGAGATGAATGTTAGGGCTGACGGACGTGTGGTGGCAAAATACGACGGCGGCATCGACACCATAGTATGGTGTATGACCCCCGACGGCAAGCTGGGAATGGATGCGCTGGTGCTCAACTGGCGCAGCGACAATAAGTTCGAGGGTGAATACCTGCCTTCAGCCTGCCGCAACCTGGGCTTGACATTCAGCTATACCGAGGAGAACGTCAGCGGCATGCGATGGTTTGGCAGAGGCCCGTACCGCGTATGGAAAAACCGCATCCCGGGAACACATCTGGGCATCTGGCAGAAAGACTATAACAACACCGTAACGGGCGAATACTACTATCCGCAGATATATCCTGAGTTTAAGGGCTATCATGCCGATCTCTACTGGGCTACGCTGCAGGGCAAGAATGCTCCGTCGATGACCGTCTCCACCGAGACCGACGGCCTCTTCTTCCGTATCTTCACAGCTGAGGAGCAGCGCGACCGTGAAGGACGCGGACATAGTGTGGCCAGCTGGCCAGAGGGTGACCTGTCGTTCCTCCTTGAGATACCTGGAGTAAACTCACAGGGTGCTGACGGCGATGCCGCAATAGCACGCATAAAGAAAGACGATGCGGGATTCCACATCAAACTATGGTTTGAGGCGGAATGACGAATTTACATATTCACAAATTTACGAATTAACAATTCAAACTCCTAAACCTCTAAACTCTTATATGCTTCGACCTATCCTGACAATACTGACCTTGCTTACGGCGATAACTATCAATGCCACTGAGATTACTTCTCCCACGTATAGAGTAAGCAAGAAGACCGATGCCGTAGTGCATACGGCCCTCCAGATGTGGAAGGGCGACATGCAGCAGGTTCTCGGCGCAACACCCTGTGCCGCCAATGACGCAAACATACGTATCGTGCAGCTGGACCGCGACGCTTCGGCACTCAAGGAGCTACGCAAGATGGGTGTGCCTTTTTTCGTCTCCAAACATGAGCCATGATAGTTTATAGTGTGGTTTGCAGAATTTTAGGTGATTAAAATTTGTTAATCCAAGAAAAAGTATTACCTTTGCAGCGAGTATTCAAAAAAACAGATAACAATTATCCAAAACCGCAACAGCGGCATATCAATATTCAATATTATATTCAAGATAATGAAGAAAAGACTCCTTGCTGCAAGTGCAGCCCTGCTACTGTCCGTCAGCTCATTTGCCGGCGGCTTGATGACCAACACTAATTATCACATTGCATTCGACCGCATGATGGCCCGTGGTGCTACGTTCGACATCGATGCAGCCTACTCCAACCCAGCCGGTATGGCCTGGGCAAAGGAAGGATGGCAGTTGTCGCTTAACTTTCAGAAGCCTTGGCAGAACCGCGACATCAAGTACGCTGGCACGACATACGAAGGCGTAGCCTCAGCGCCTATCGTTCCGGCATTGTTTGTGGCTTACAAGCATGACAAGTGGGCCATCAGCTCAATGATAGGCATCGTTGGCAGTGGCGGTGCGGTGGAATATGATAACGGTGTGCCTATGTTCAACGTTTTGCTGGGCAGCACCATCACCTCCATCACCAAAGGCCTGAGTGATGCCACACAGGGCTTTATCCCCGTTGTGACGCCCGATGGCTTTGACTCTAAGATGAAGGGCAAGCAGTACATCTATGGCGGCCAGGTGAACTTCACCTATAAGATTCTTGACTGCCTCTCTGCTGCTGCAGGTGTTCGCGTAAACTACTATGACGGCTACTACCGCGGCCATGTCATTGCCAAGCATTCTACGATAGGCACCCTTGCAAACCTCTCGCTTGATGTTGACCAGAAAGGCTGGGGTTTCGCCCCGATGGTCAGCGTGAACTATCACAAGGGTCCGCTCACGCTGACAGCACGCTATGAGTTCCGCACCAAGATAAACACCACTAACGAGACCAACTCCCTTAATGCATCCCTCAACTCAGAAGATCTGGTAGAGGCTCCGCTGGCAAAGCTGGTTGCTGCAGGTGCGATGACTCCTGAAGCCGCCGTTGCTACAGCCACACAGATAAAGACAACGGTAGAGACAGGTCTGGCCACCTACACCGCTCCTTATCAGGATGGTGCCCGCACGCGTTATGACATGCCTGCCCTACTCTCTGTTGCTGCAGGTTATGAGTTCACGCCGAAACTGCGCGCCACACTTGAGTATCACTTCTTCGACGACAAGAACGCCAAGATGGCCAACAACCGTCAGAATGAACTGACCCACGGCACCCACGAGATTCTTGCTGGCGTAGAGTACGACATCAACGACAAGTTCACCGTCAGCTGTGGCGGTCAGCGCACAGACTACGGACTCTCTGATGGCTATCAGCAGAACACCTCCTTCGCCTGCGACAGCTATAGCGTAGGTCTGGGCGGAGCATGGAACATCAGCGAGAAGATACGCCTCAATGCAGGCTACTTCATCAGCATCTACAGCGACTACGAGAAGCAGGCCGCCTATGGCACCGAGACCTACTCACGCACCAACAACGTAGTGGGCCTGGGTATCGACTACAAATTCTAATATCTCCTGCCTTTATATTAAGGTGGGTTCTTGCGCTCCGTAGGTGCTCAGGCGCGAGCGGAACTATTAATTCCCACCGTAGTGTTTAAAATAATTATGGGTTTGACGTTTGGCTTTGCCTTCCTCCTTCGCACCTCGGCAATTCAAGCAAGCTTGATTGCTCT
>LXOW01117104.1_pt2 | contig 26977 bp, 14 predicted proteins | sample 1368591 | NCBI WGS metagenome assembly LXOW01 (sample SAMN04884650, study PRJNA319009) | bovine gut metagenome | isolation source: Cow rumen | host: Bos taurus | place: Italy: Legnaro (PD) | collected 2014-07-09
CCGCCACATCTCCCAGATGCAGGCGGGCGCATCGAAGCCTTTCCGCTGGCTCAATGTCCTCACGGGGCAACTTACGCCCGGCGCCCTGGCGGGCGTCTACGGCGGGCCGGCCTTCTTCGAGGGCGACGCCGTGGTCACGGAGACGGCGCTGAGCGCCTCGGGACGGGGCCGGACGGCTGATTTCCTGGAATATTACCGCGTGAGTTTCGCCGCAGGCGACACCCGCGACTTCTGGCGCTGGCGCTATGGTTCGCAGCGCTGGTACACCCCGGATTACTACCGGGCCGGCTACGTCGCCGTCGGCGGCATCCGCGCCACCTTCGACGTGCCGGACCTGAGCGCCCGCTTCTACCGGCGCGTCGCCGAGCACGGCGGCGTGGCTTTCTTCAACTGGGACAAGACCGTGCGCGAAGCCACGGGCCTGCGCTTCAAGGATGCCTTTGCGGCGGTGTGCGACACCCTGCAGCGTTTCTGGGCGGCGGACGAAGCCGCCCGCGGGCCGTTCATGCCCTCGCTGGCGGTTTCCGCCGTGCCGCGCCGCTTCACCGAGTACGAGGATCTGGAGAGCATGGGAGACCAGCTGTATGCGGTCCGCAGCGGCATCACGCTGCCCGACCAGCTGGTCCGGATCAGCCCCGACGGGCGGGCGAAGCCCGTTTCGCTGATGGGCCTGAAGACCTCCGGCCCCCTGTTCAGCGAAGCGACCGGGAAGCTCTACTGGAGCGAGACGGTGCGCGACGTGCGCTGGCCGCTCCGATCCTATTCGATCATCCGCAGTTACGACGGCGTGTCTGTCCGCAAGCTGACGCGCAAGACGCGCTATTTCAGCCCGGCCCCCGCGCCGGACCAGCGGGTGCTTTCCGTGACGGAATATCCGGTCGAAGGCGGCAGCCGCGTCGTCCTGCTGGACGCCGCTACGGGCGAACGCCTGCGTGCATGGACCGCCCCGGACGGCATGCAGGTCGTGGAGACGGCCTGGGTGCGCGGCGAGCTGTATGCGAGCGCGATCACAGAAGCCGGCGCCGGTCTGTACCGTGTGGCGGACTTCTCTCCGGTGCTGCGTCCCACGCCGGTCAGCATCACCTCGCTGTGGGAGCTGGACGACCGGCTGATGTTCTCCAGCGACCTGTCCGGTGTCCGGGAACTTTATGCCCTGGATCCGGCCGACGGCCGGGTGGAGCGCCTGACGAATTCCCGCTTCGGCGTGGACAATTTCGAGGCCGCGGGCGATACGCTCTATTTCTCCGCCCTGCAGCCTGAAGGGCGCCTCATCCATAAGGTCGCATTCGCGGACCTGCAGCCGCAGGAGGCTGATTTCTCGCAGCTTCCGAAGTTCCCCTTCGCGGAGGAACTGGCGGCCGGCGAGCCGCAGGAAATCGACTGGACGGCGCCCGTGGAGCTGAGCGACCCCAAGCCATACAGTAAGCTGGGGCACCTGTTCCGCTTCCATTCCTGGCTGCCCTTCTATTTCCATTACGATTCGGTGGACGACCTTTCCTTCGAGAAACTGCAACAGGATGCCGGTCTGGGTGCGACCGCCTTCTGGCAGAACGACCTGGGCTCGGGCTACGGCTTCTTCGGCTATCATGCTGCACCGGTGGACGGCATCTGGCGGCATTCGCTGCAAGCCAACTTCACGTACACGGGGCTCTACCCGGTGATCGAGGCCTCCGTGGACTTCAACGAGCGGGACGCTTTCGATTACTGGATCGAGCGCAACGAAGAGAAGCAGACCATCAGCCTGAAGGCGATTCCGCGCGGCGTTCCCTCCCTGTCCGGCAACATCAAGACCTATATCCCCTGGAATTTCTCTTCCGGCGGCTGGCAGCGCGGACTCATACCCACGGCCACGCATTACTTCAACAGCGACCGCTACTCGGATGGCCGCCTGATGCACCGCACGATCCTGAGCCTGCGCGGCTACATCATGGAGAGCACGGCGGATTCCCGCGTCTATCCGCGCTTCGGCGTCGGCGCCGAAGTGGGCTACAGTTTCCGCTGGATTCCCGGATTGATCGCGCCGTCGGCGTATGCCTATCTTTACGGCTATCTGCCCGGCCTGCATCAGACGCACGGCCTGCACTGGAGCGCCGTGTATTCCTCCAGCTTCGACGGCATGTTCAGCGAAGCCTTCGCCACGATGGCCCCGCGCGGCTATTCAAGCGCGGTCACCCGCTGGCTTGCCAGGTACCCCTCGCTGGTCAAGGCCTCGCTGGATTATAAACTCCCGTTGATTCCCGTGGACCGCCGCGTGTTGGGTCCTGTGGCCTATCTGCGCAACTTCGAACTCACGCTGCACGGAGACTATAGCGCCTTCTCCTCCCAGCAGGAATCCGGCTCGCTGCTGAGCGCCGGCGTCGACCTCGCCGCCGTGCTGGGCAATTTCTTCTGGGTGCCGTTCCCGACCCGCATCGGCGTGTCGTACAACTACAACGGCGGTCCGTCCTACGCGACGCTCGCCGCCCAGGAGCTGCCGGTGCAGCGGCACAGCTTCTCGCTGATCTTCTCGGTGGAGATGTAGATTCGCCGGTCGGGGCCGGCGAATGACGGGGTGTGCGTCAGAATTCTATGCGCCAGCTGAAATTGGGCAGGATGGGGAGCAGAGACATTTCCTTCCAAACTCCGTCCTTCGTGTCGTAATAGACCGTGTAGGGATTGAAATGGTTCAATAGATTGCAGACGCCCAGGTTCAACTCGTTCGCTACCTGGCCCCAGTGCCATTTGAAGCAGTATCCCGCATCAAGGCGGATGATCGGCGGCATCTGATGGTTATTGACGGAGGAGAAGTAGTCGAGCGCTACCAATTCGCCGTCAGGAAGGGGCACGGTGTAGTGCTCACCACGGCCGTTCACCCAGTTGCCGTCCTGGTAGATGAACGATAGGCTGATGCCTTTCCATTCCACCGTCACGTTTCCGACCCAGCGCCGATCGAACGCGGCATGAAAAGGTCGGCCTTCATTGACGGTCGGGAACTCCTTCCGGGAAGACTTAGAAAGCGTTGCGGAGGCCTTGGCGTAGAAGTCCCGGCCCGAGTACTCATAAAGCAGTTCTATGCCCCGCGCGTCACCGTTTCCAATATCCACCGCATCCGCCCACGCCGTCTGGATGCCGCTGAACAGCTCACCCGCATCCTTATAGTAGATCAGGTTCTTCATTTCTCGCGTGAATGCGCCCACTGTCAACTGATTCTTCCCGAAGGTCAGCTCCAGCCCCACATAGCCCTGCAGCAACTGTTCTGCCGGCATTTCGGCCGATGCCGGGACAATCAAATCCATTGTCCAACCCAGCGGGAGGCCCTCCAGCGTATGGTAGTATTGCGATATTCTGTCAAAGGTCCCCTCCAGCGCCAGAAATGGGAACGGACGCCATTTGGCAGAAACATTGAAATCCGGTGTCCCGACTCCCCGGAACAGGTTCAGCCGCGTTCCCGCCGACGCTTCCAGATGGTTGGATTTCCATGTGCCCTGCAGCCAGCCGGACAGCAGAAAGGTTGTCGTCCGGTCAGACGTCATCGCAGCCTTGGTCGGCGCAAACAGGCCCATACGGCCCGAGATTCCGGTATTCAAGCAGCAATAGCGCCCCAGCTGGAAGAATCCGTCGGCCGACAGACTGATTTCATCCAGGGTGGATGAAATCAGGAAATTGTAGCTTTTGGTCTGGAATGTTTTCCGCTGCTCCTGGGAGCTTCGGTATCCGTTGTAGGAGGCAGAAAGGTCAATATGGTTGCGACCGAACTCGTGGAGAGAATGCACAGAGGCGATAGTATTACGCCAGCCCATCCGCTCGTCCGATCCGTCCGCGGTCAGGAGGGAATAGCGATCCATGCTCTCCAGGATCGATGCGCTGATTCGGTTCCTCTCGTCGAAACGCCAAGTGAATTTGCCATACACATCGAAGACAAGGGCGCCGAGTCCCTGCAGGTCGCCCAAGCCGCCTTGCATCAGTCCTTTGAGTGCCCGGTATTCCAGTGAAAGCGGGGAGATACGCCCGGCAGCAAGCACGGACCCCTTCTCTCCGACCGAAGCGGAAACACCGACGCCCATTAGGAAGTTGTTTAGGGTTGCGTTAATCTTCCTGGGTGCACCGGCGGTCGGTGTGGTGGTTTGAAGCGCGATATGTGAAGATGAGAAATTCCCCTGCGCGCCCCCGAAGCCACCCTTGACAAAACGGGCAGATTCGATTGCGTCCGACGGCAGGATGGAGGTGATGCCCAGCACGTGAGAGTAGCCATAGACGGGAATGCCGTCCACGGTCAATAGGTTGCCGCCGTTATTGCCGCCGCGGACATAGAAGGCCGATGTGCCGTCCGCCCCTGTCGCTACGCCAGGTAGCGACTGCACCCAACGAAGCGCGTCGCCTTCTCCCAGCGGCGAGGCCGTCGCCCGGATGTGCTCCGGCGAGGTCAACATTTCGCCCACATCTCGCTGCATTCGCCGCATTGCTGTGATTCGCGCTGCCTCCAAAGAGTCGCGAAGTTCCACCTCCTGGGCAGACATAGGGAGAAACAACAGAGATAGTATGAATATTAAGAGAATTGAGCGTTTCATCTCGGCACGGTGATGCATTTGCTATAACCACATGATCGGACGGTCATTCCATGGCAACTTTTGGTCTGTACGAGCGCCAAAGACGCCAAGACCGTTCTTGATATTCGTATAGATATTTTTACGAGAGAACAGGGAGGCATAATCCCCGACGGCTTGTTTCTGCATCTTCACCGTGCTTACTTCTTGCAGATACCGATCGTATTCTTCCGAAGGAGAGATGAACAGGACATAACCGTGGTGGTCTTCCAACGGGGCGATTCCTCCGTTGAAAGCAATTGGATAGTATCCGGTCTTGAAATAGCCGGCGACCGAAAAGAAATTGAAATCAAAAGCCTCAACGGTATTGTTCACCAAGTCGTGGTTTTCATAATGCGCTGTCGGTTCTTTAGCAACACGTTGTTTTTCTTGAACCGACGGAATCCGGAACATTTTGTCATACAAAGGTTGTCCTTCCACAAACCAATAAAAGATATTATTGCCGCCCGTCGGGTCTAAATATTCCGGAAAAAAATCTTCGACACGAAAGACTTCTCCCGTCACATTGAACGGGTCAACCATCGTAAGGCTGGTCGCCATCTTTTCTGCAACTTTGCGTTCTCCGCCCGTTATTCGATTCATGCCCATTACCCAAAGCGGCCCTTCAGGCAGCGATGCAATATCATATTCTGCGGTTCGATTATTGTAAAAACTATACGTGATTTCACTCTTTGACGGCATAGCGGTCGTGGCTGAAACTTCCTCTCTGCCCGGAATAGTTAGAGTCAGCAGATAACGGTGTTCCGGGATGGCAGTGTAATGCAACAGCCAATCATTTCCGTCCCCTTTCTGAAAGAGTCCTGCCTCCTGCCCAACCGTTTCGTCAAACAACGTGATGACAGCTAAGGACAAAGCTGTCCGGTCTTCTTGCGGAGCGATATCCGTCAGATCCAGCGTAAGTGTCTGTGTCGCCTCCTCCGTCAGTACACACACAACAACGACCTCGCCACGTCCTTCCGGCCGCAGGTCCGTCACGCGGGTGCAAGACACATCGAAGAGGGCCGACGCGAGTAGAAAAAAAGAAAAGATTCGGGTGATTAATCTGGCTGTCATCGTGGTTAATTGGTCATGAATGCTATTCCTCTACAATGATAACGATTATCGCTGAAAAAACTGCCTGATTCGTCCCGAAATATATAGGTTTTTCTGGACAACCCCTCAGATTTGAAAGGGGCTGTCCAGAAAATGCCGGGGTTTCCGGGATGAGATTCGCCGGTCAAGCCGGCGAATGACGGGGAGGGTCCGGCGGATGACGGCAGGCCGTGCTATTCCAGGCCGGCGCGGTCCAGGAGGTAGGCGTGGAGCTTGCGGTAGCAGTCCTTGCGGTTGTAGGCGGCGTCGTAGAGGAGCGGATATTTCCCCTTGCCCAGCCAGGTGTTCTTGTCGCTCACGCCCCAGAAGGTGATGCCGCCGCGCTGCGCCTCGGGCACGATTTCCAGATACAATTTGAAGATGGAGACGATCACCTCCGCCTGGTTTCTGTCCGGGATGTTACCCTGCGGGACATCCAACTCGGAAATGCGTACCTTCTTGCCCGTTTTCACCATTCGTTCGAGCATGTTCCTGATGCCCGTTTCCGTCAAATCCGTGTTGCAATGCATCTGGGAGCTGACGCCGGTCACGTCGGGGTTGCCTTCGGCATAGCGGCACAGCGCGTCCAGCTTGGTGGGATTCCACTCGAGGTTGAAATCGTTGATATAGAGGTCGGCCGTCTTGCCGTGTTTCTCCAGGGCGTTCCGGGCCGAGCGGAACGCCGCATCGACGAATCCCTTCATGCCGTCCGGGTAGTAGTCGCCCCAGAGGAAAGTATGGTAGTTCGCCGGTGTGATGGCGGCGCTGCGCCAGCTGCCGTCCTCGGCGAACACTTCGTTGACGACATCCCAGCCGTACACGTCGAAATGCGCCACCATCCTGTCCACGAAGTCGGCGTGCGCTGCGCGGACGGCAGCCGCTGCGGCATCTGCATCCGCCGCGCCATTGATGATTTTCTGCAAATAGTCAGTCTGTTGCTGGGCATGCCAGCCAAGCGTGTGGCCGAAGAGCTTCACGCCGCAGTCCTTCGCCCAGCCGACCATCCGGTCCACCCAGGCGAAGCTATATGTTCCGTTCGCGTCCACGATGTTGTCGTGCTTCATCTCGTTGCCGAAAGTGACGGCGTCGAAATCCCGCTTCAGCACCACCTTCAACGAGTCGTCCATGGTGTATTCGCTGTACGTGAACGCCGCGCCGATGGTCAGGCCGTTGGCCTGCGCCAGCTCGCGAAGGCCGTATTTGTAGACGGACGGCGGGTTGGGATCCGGCGGAACGTACGGCCCAGGAGACGGGCTGGGCTTCAGCGGGTCCGTCCCGCCGCAGGCACTGAGCAGGACGGCGAAAATCGTAGGAAGAAGCAGGCGGATTTTCATAGCTGTTGGAGATTCGCCGGTCGGGGCCGGCGAATGACGAAACGGGAGGCCGGCGAATGACGGAAATTAGTAGAACAGGCTTCTGTCGATGCTCTTGCCCATCAGCTCATAGCCCTGGGCGTTGAGGTGCAGCCAGTCGTTCTCGAAGAGGAAGGCCGGGTTGATGCGCGTGGGGTCGTCCGGGCCGGCGGTGATGGCATCGAAGTCGATCACGCCGTCGAATTCCCCGCTCTCGCGGATCCATTTGTTCAGGGCCTGACGGCCCTTCTCGTGCTCACCGGCGCGCTGGTAGAAGCTGCCCACGGCGGAGGTCACCGTGGCACCGAACACCTTGATGCCGCGGCTATGCGCCTCCCGGATGATGTCGCGCCAGACGGCCTGGATGTCTTCGGCCGTCTTCACGCCGTCCCGGCTGCCGCCGAGGTCGTTCGTTCCCTCGAAGAGGATGATGTACTTGACGCCGCAGGGGCTGAAGAGGTCGCGCGCATAGCGGCTCTGGGCTGTGGGGCCGTTGCCGCCCCGCAGGATGCAGTTGCCGCCGAGGCCGAAGTTGAGCACCGCGAGGTCGCGCGTCTTGGGGTCGGCGAGCAGCGAGCGGGACAGCTGGTCTGTCCAGCGGTCCTGGCCGTTGGTGGTCGTGCCGCGGCCGTCCGTGATGGAGTCGCCGAGCACGGCGATGGCGGCGCTGGGGCGCAGCGGCATCACGTCGATGGCGCTGATGGTGTACCAGTGGTCCGTCGTGGCCACGGGCGCGGAGAAATCGGTCGTATTGCCCGCGGCGATGTAAGAGGTCGTGCGGGAGCCCGGATGGCTGGTCAGGCGCGTCGCGGAAATCTTCCCATAGTGAATCGTGATGGCGAGGTTCTCGCGCTCGGCGAGCGCGAAATCGACCGGGTCGGAGACAGCTTCTTCGCCGGGCGCCATGGTGAAGGCGCGCGCGCCGCCGAAGGTCAGCTCCACCGTGGAGCCGTCCACGATCTCGGGGCTCGCGCCCATCGTGGCGGCGCGGGCGATCTCCACGCCGAGGATCTCGGTCTCGTCCTCATTGAAGCGGTTCGAGAGGTGCAGGCGCAGGGCCTTGCCGCCGATCGACACCTGGACGATCTGGCGGAAGGAGTTGTCGGCGAGGCCGGGTGCGGGCGGGTTGTTGTGGGGCTCCGCGATCTGCAGGGCCGTGGCCCAAGTGGTGGTCCAGTCGGGGGTCTGTGCGCAGCCGCTGAGGCTCAGCGCGACGGCCAGGAATAAGGGGTATAGGATCTTTTTCATATTACGGACGGCGGAAACGGGGGGCGACGATGATGGGACGATTGTTCTCGTCATGGATCGGCATGCCAAGGCGGTCGGAGCGGACCTGACGGTAGATCAAGGAGTCGATGGGCGTGTCGAGCGGACGCACGTCGGCGGGCAGCGGCAGACCGTTGATCTGCTGGAAGTAGCCCACGTTGGCGTCACGCCACCATTCGCCGTCGTGCTGCTGGATCTCCAGCTTGCGGGCCGTCTCCTCCCAGAGGGCCGGGGCCACATAGGGCTTCAGGCCCGCCCAGGTCTGGCGGAAGGCCTCCACCTGGCGGATGCCGGCGTCGTAGTGCAGGCAGATCTCGTCCCAGACCGTGCGGCCGGAAGCCATCTGATAGTCCCACGGCATATGGTGGAACCACAGCAGGAGGTTCTCCGGGCAGGTAGCGAGGTCGTTGTACTGCGAGGCGAGGGGCTCGTTGTACTGGTCCACGTTGTCGGAGCCGCTGCGGGTCCGGTCAAAGCCGATCCCGGCGCTGTCCGCCTGATGGTAGTACGCCGGCGTCCAGTCGGGACGGCCGAGGCGGTCCCACGGCGCGGGGCCGTAGTGCGTGCCGCCGAAGAGGTGGTGCAGGCCCACGGGCATCTCATAGTCCACGACCGCTTCGCGGGAGGCCATGAGGATATCGCGTACCGGCTCGATGAACTTGCCCTCGAAGGCCTTGTCCGTCATGCCGTCCGGCTTGAGGAAGGTCTGGCGGATCCACTCGTCGGCGATCTGCTCCGCGCTGAGCTCGGGGTCCCAGGCCAGACGGCCGAAGGCGTACCAGTTGGCCTGCGCGAAAACGTAGCCGCAGAAATTGGCATCCTGACCGGTGTTCGCGACGCCGGCGATGGCGGAAATCGTCTTGGAGACGGGCGTGCCGGGACCGTCGCGGTAGGTGTCGGACTGCAGGCACTCCTCCCACATCGTGCCCAGGTAGGCCAGGTGGTTGGAGAAGCCCAGATATTCCTGCGTGATCTGGAATTCCATCATCATCTGCGTGTCCTTCAGCTGGCCGAAGAGCGGGCTGAAGGGCTCGCGCGGCTGGAAGTCCACGGGACCGTTCTTGATCTGCACGATCACGTTGTCGGCGAACTTGCCGTCCAGCGGCAGGAACTCCTCGACGGCCTGGTTGGCGCGGTCGGGGCTTGTGGGGCTGTAGACGAAGGCGCGCCACATCACGATGCCGCCGTAAGGCGCCACGGCCTCACCCAGCATGTTGGCACCGTCCGCGTGCGTGCGGCCGTAGTCCTGCGGACCGGCCTGGCCCTCGGAATTGGCCTTGACGAGGAAGCCGCCGAAGTCGGGAATGGCCTTGTAGATCTCCGCGGCCTTGTCCTTCCACCACTGGCGGACCTGGGGATTCAGCGGGTCGCCGCTCTTCAGGCCGCTCAGCGCGATGGGGCTGGTCCATTTGATGGAGAGGTAGGTCTTGATGCCGTATTCGCGGAGGATGTCCGCGATCTTCGCCACGCGGGCGATGTGCTCCGCGTCGAGGATCAACGGATTGGAATTGACGTTGTTGAGCACCGCGCCGTTCAGGCCCACGGAGGCGCAGAGTTCGCCGTAGCGGCGGATGCGCGCCTCGGGAATCGTCGGGGAGGTCCACTCCCACATGGATTCGCCGGCGTAGCCGCGCTCGACGGTGTCGTCGAGGTTGTCCCAGTGGTTGAGCAGACGCAGCGCGTAGCGCGGCTGCTCCTGCACGTCCATGCCCGGGCCGGCCTGGCCCAGCACTTCGGCGCGTTGCAGGGCATAGACGCCGTAGCGCAGACCGGCTTCGGAGCCGGCCGCGACGTGGCGCTGCCCGTCGGCGTCATAGATATGGAACGCCTCCGCCGGAAGGGCGGGATCGATGGTCGTCTCGACCGAGGCGAGGATGTCGGCATAGGGCCGGCCGGCGGCCAGCCAGAGGTCCGAGCCGTCCTGCGCCACGGGGGCGGGACGGCTGCAGGCGGCCAGCAGCGCGGCGCCGGCCAGGACAGTCAGGAAGAATGATTTCCGCATAGGGGTCTGGTTATTTGTGCTTTGTACAAAGATACGAAATTCCCCGCTGCGATGCGGGAATTGCGTACCATATACTGTCGATTTCCGCCCATCCGGGCTATTCCGCCTGGGCGAACGGTTCGCTCTTCGCCTTGAACATCCGTTTCGCATCCCGGAGGGTCATGCCCGTGGAGGAGGACGCCAGGTCGGGGATGTTGAAGGACTTCAGGTTATAGACGTAGAAGTGCGCGGACTTCTGCGGCAGCACGAAGGGTTTGGTCGTGCGGCCGTCCGCGTCCAGGTGGCAGAAATAGGGCTTGCCGTAGGTGCCGTCACCGCGCTTGCTGGCGAAGACGAACCAGCGGCTGTTCGAGGACCAGCTGTGGTAGGTGTCGGACTTGTCGCCCTTGATCTCGTCGAGGGGCCGGACCGCGCCGGTCTCGAGGTCCACCAGGTGGAGGGTCGACTCGGCGTGGAAGAGCGGGAAGGTGCCGTAGTCCGCCACGGTGAACAGCAGCCAGCGGCCGTCCGGGGAGGCCTTGGGGTGGCAGGCGGAGCCGTGATGGGCCTGGGCGCTCCAGACCGTATCGATCTGCTCGCCGATGTGGCCGTTGGTGGCGTCGAAGTCGGCGCGGACCAGGTCATAGCGCACCTGCGCCACCTCCTGCGGCACCTGAAGCGAGTCAGCGACGCACCAGTACACCGAACTCCCGTCGGCGGAGAAGCACGGGAAGGTTTCCCATTTGTCCGGCTGCGCGACGTGCGGCAGGTTGATCATCAGGTTGTTATCGAAGTCCGCTACGGTGAGGTCGGACGCGGAGTCATAGACCTCCATGCGGCCGCCCGCCATCGCGTGGAAGCTGGGCAGGATGATGTTGGTGGAGAAGACGCCGAAGCGGCCGGAAGGATGCAGTTCGCCGTACACGGTGCCGGAGAGCATGCCGGGGGCGTTCAGCGTGAGCTTGCGGAGCTGCCCGTCGCGGTTGAGGATGGAGCCGCCGCCCGCGCCGCGGATGTAGTAGAGCGAATAGTCCCCGCGCTGCTGGCCGTGGACGTGGCAGTTCATGCAGGAATTGTCCGTGACTTCATGGCTGCAGATGGCCGTCTCGTCGAAATTCTCGATGCAGCGCTCCATGATGGACACTTCGTTGAACATCTGGTAGGCGGGCTCGATGAGACGGTAGGTCAGGTAGCCGTCGATCGCGTCCTCGCTGACATAGAAGGACCATTGGTCGGAGACCCGCTGCCCGTCCACGACGGCTTCCGCCGACACGGTCACGGTCTGCCCGGCTGCGTCGGACATGAACGCCTTCCAGGCGCCCAGGCGCCATTCAACCTCCTTGCCCTTCAGGGTGACGCTGCGGTCGCCCAGGGTGAAGGTGGTCTTCGCCCCGCGGATGTCCTTCATCGCGTAGCGGAAATTCAGCGGCGCGATGTTGGCCGGGACGGTCACTTCCTTGTAGTCCGGCCAGATCACCAGCGGGCCCTCGCTGCCGTCCACGGCATCCGCGAGCTCCCGTCCGCTGCAGCCCAGCAGCATCAGTGCCGCCGGGATCAGGATCCAAAGCAGTCTGCGTGTCATCATTCTTCTTCGCGCATTAATGCGTCCATGTAGTACGCCCAGTAAGTGTTCCAGTATTTTTCCGGATTGCGGAAGAACCAGTCCATCAGGCTGGTGGTAGATTTGTCGATGCCGTAACGGTTGAAATACTGCTCGCCCAGGGTTCCCTGCTGGCTGAGCCAGATCAGGATGGCCTCCTGGTAGAGCCGCCCCTTGAGCATGCGAGGCTCATAGTCCTGCATGAAGAGCTCCAGGTTGTAGGACATCAGGTCGAAGCAGAGCAGGTAGGTGCGGGCCAGATCGTTGTCCGGATTGGCCTCCAGCAGCGTCTCCAGGACGCGGCGGGGATTGTTGGAGTGGTGCACGAAGTCGGTCCGGGCCAGCCGCGAGCGGGCCGCGGCGAGCTCGGCGCGCGTGGCTTCGTCCTGCCGGCCGGGCATCATGCGCCGCGCCCAGTTCCGATAGAAGAGCGTCCTGGCGAGCAGGCTGAGGTATTTCTGTGCGGCCGCGTCCTCGCCCGAGATCAGGTTCACCCGCGCCAGGCGCACCAGGAAACGGGCGCCGGTGTGTTTCGGCGAGGCCTGGAGTGAGCAGATGGCGCTCTGCTCCGCGACGGTCATGTCTCCCAGCTGGAACCAGGCTTCCCCGGCCAGGCTGTTCGTGAAAAGGCTGTTGTCCACGGACACCGTGAACAGCAGGGTCCGGTTGTGGTTCTGCGCATAATTGAGCATCGCGTCGCCCAGGTCGCCCTTCATGGCGTGCGCGAGGTTATAGCAATAGCTGGACTCCTCCATGCGGAGGTCCCGCCGCTTCGACATCTTGATGATCCTGTCCCAGTCCTCCCGGCCCGCCAGCACGTCCAGGCCGATGACCTGGTCATATTGCAGGCGCGGGACGCCCCAGGCCTTGCCGTAGTACTTGTGGACGGGGGATCCGAGCGCCCAGCAGCCGACGGCGAGCAGCAGCGCGCCCGCGACGGGGCGGCGCCAGCCTTTCCCGCAGCGCAGGGCCAGCAGCACGAGCGAAAGATAGGCAAGCACCACCACCGTGTAGCGCGTGATGTAGAGATTGCCCGTCTCGCGCAGGAAGGACCAGACGAAGACCAGCGCGGCGATACCCAGCGAAGGCCATTCTTTCAGGAAATGGCGGCAGATGCGGTAGACGGCCGCCCCGATGCCCACGAGCAGCAGCGCCACGATGAGCGGCCCCGCCACGGGCAGGTGGAAGAACTGCTCCAGGAAGTCCGCCACGAAGCGCGCCAGCCAGCCGGTGCCCCGGTAGGTCTGGCGGATGTAGTCCCAGTCATAGACGAACAGGTTCATCTGTTCGCGGCGCATCAGGTGATACGGGTACGCGAACTGGAAAAAGCCGAACGAGGCCAGCAGGCCCAGCCCCGCAGCGACATAGCCGATATGCGTCTTGATCCACTTCATACTCAAACACAAAGATGCGAAAAAAAAACGAGAAAAGGGCGGCCCTCACGGGGCGCCCTTTCCTTCCAACCAAAAAATTTATTAAAAAACCAAATGCTTAATTTGCTTTTTTCGTCGGATAACCGGGGTTCTGGTATGCGGCCTTGGCGGCATCATCCATCTTCATGTTATTCAACTGACCTTGCGGAATCGGACGGAGGTAATGATAGGTCTGGATGTTGCGGGTGACCGTGGCCGGGCCGGCCTCGGAGCCGGCGGCGACGCGGCCAGCCAGAGCTCCGTTCCGTCCTGCGCCACAGGGACGGGACGGTCGCAGGCGGCGAGCAGCGCCGCGCCTGCCAGAACGGTCAAAAAAAGGTGTTTCCGCTTAGGATTTCGGGTTTTGTACTTTGTACAAAGATAGTGATTTCCCGGCTCCTTGCGCGTTGTCGTGTAACAAATCTTGTCGATTTCCGCCCATCGGCGGCTACTCCGCCTGCGTGAACGGCTCGCTCGCCATCTTGAACATCCGGGCGGCATCCCGGACGGTCAGGCCCGTGGAGGCCTTCCCCAGGTCGGGAACGTTGAACGACTTCAGGTTATACGTATAGAAGCGGGAGGATTTCTGCGGGAGCACGAAGGGCTTGGTCGTGCGGCCTTCGGCGTCCAGGTGGCAGAAATAGGGCTTGCCGTACTGCCCGTCGCCGCGCTTGCTCGCAAACACGAACCAGCGGCTGTTCGACGACCAGCTGTGGTAGGAGTCGGACTTGTTCCCTTTGATCTCGTCCAGCGGACGAATCTCTCCGGAAGCCAGATCCGCCAGGTAGAGCATGCATTCGGGGTGGAAGAGCGGGAAGGTCCCGTAGTCAGCCACGGAGAAAAGCAGCCAGCGCCCGTCCGGTGAAACCTTGGGATGGCAGACGGAGCCGCCGTTGGAGCGACCGCTCCAGACGGTGTCGACCTGTTCGCCGATATGGCCGGTCTCCGTGTCGAAGTCGGCCCGCACCAGGTCGTACATGACCTCATGGATGCGCTGCGGAACCGGCAGGGTGTCGGCCACGCAGTAGAAAACCGATTTGCCGTCGGCGGAGAAACACGGGAAGGTTTCGAACTTATCCGGCCGGGCGACGTGCGGCACGTTGATCATCTTGTTGTTCTCGAAATCCGCAACCGTCAGGTCGGAGGCCGAGTCGAACACCTCCATGCGCTTGCCCGGCAGCGTATGGAAGCTCGGCAGGATGATGTTGGTGGAGAACACGCCGAAACGGCCGTCAGGATGGAGCTCGCCGTAAACCGTGGCGGAAAGCATACCCTCCGCATTGAGCGTCAGTTTGCGGAGCTTGCCGTTCTGGTTCAGGATGGAGCCGCCTTTTGGACCGCGGATGTAATACAGGGAATAGTCTCCGCGCGACTGGCCGTGGACGTGGCAGTTCATGCAGGCATCGTCTGCGTGCTTGTAGTCACAGATAATCGTTTCATTGAAATTCTCGACACAGCGTTCCCGGATCGACACTTCGTTGTACATCTGGTACGACGGTTCGATGAGGCGGTAGGTCAGCCAGCCGTCCATCGCATCTTCGCTCACGAAGACCGACCAACTGTCGGTGACCGGCCTTCCGTCCACGACGGCCTCGGCCCGCACGGTGATGGTCTGCCCGGCCGCTCCGGAGAGGAACGCCTTCCACTTGCCCAGGCGCCATTCGACCTCGCTTCCCTTGATGGTAACGGATTTGCCATCCAGGGTGAAGGTGGTCCGCGCCCGGCGGACATCCGCCATCGCGTAGCGGAAATTCAGCGGTGCGATATTCGCGGGAATGGTGACGTCCTTGTAGTCCGGATAGATCACAAGCGGACCCTCGCTGCCGTCGGTGGCAGTAAAGTTGTCCCGACCGCCGCAGCCCGGCAACATCAGGCACACCAGAAAGGCTAACAGTATGTATGATAATTTGTTCCGCATGATTTATTGCTGCTCGTACATCGCTTTCAGATAGTAATACCAATACGTGTTCTTCTGCCCGGAAGGATTCCGGCCGAAACGGTTCATCCGGTCGACAGTCGAAAAGTCCACACCATAGCCGGAGACCTGTTCCGGCGTCAGCTGCTCGTGCTGGCTGAGCCAGATAAGAATGGCCTCGTGGTAAAGGCGGGCGTTGATCATATTCGCTGTATAATCCTCCATAAACGTATCCAGGTCATAGCACATCAGGTCGTAGCAGAGCAGGTAATTCCGGGCCATGTGGTTGTCCGGATTTGCCTCCAGCAGACCCCGTAGGATCTCCCGGGGCCGTTCGCTCTGGTGGACAAAATCTTTCCGGAAAAGCTTGGCCCGCGCTTCTTCGAGCTGCGCCCGCGTTGCTTCGTCCTGGCGGCCCGGCATCATGCTTCGGGCCCATTTCCCGTAAAACAGCGTCCGGTCCAGGTTGTTGAGGTATTTCTGTGCCGCCTCGTCTTCCCCCGAAATCAGGTTGATCCGGGCCAGGCGGACCAGAAATCGTGCCCCGGTGTGCTTGGGCGAAGCCTGCAGCGAAGTGATGGCACTCTGCTCCGCCTGGGTCAAGTCGCCCAACTGGAACCAGGCCTCCCCGGCCATGCCGTTGGTAAAGATCGTCTGCTCCATGGCAGCAGGAAACAGAAGGGCCCGCTCATAATTCTGGGAATGGTTGAGCAGGTCGTCGCCCAGGCGGCCCTTCATCGCTATCGCAAGGTTATAGCAATAACTTGCCTCTTCCGTGTAGAGATCCTTCTTGGAAAGCTTCAAAACCTTGTCCCAGTGCTCGCGAGAGGTCTCCACATCCAGGGCGATCACCCGCTCATGGTCGAATTTGGGGAAGTTGATCGCTTCCCCGTAGTTTTTGTGAAACGGGGACGCGAGCGACCATGCTCCGAATCCAAGTAACAGTACGGCCACAAGCGCTTTCTGCCATCCTTTCCTGCATTGAATCGCCAGCAGGATCAGGGAAAGATACGCCAGCACGACCACCGTGTAGCGCGTGATGTAGAGGTTGCCTGTCTCACGCAGGAAAGACCAGATGAAAAACGCGGCGGCGACAGCCAGGGACGGCCACTTCCCCAGAAAATGCCGGCAGATCCGGTACACGACCACGCCGATACCCGTCAGCAGCAGCGCTACGATCAGCGACGCCGGTACGGGGGAAAGGTAGAACTGCTCCAGGAAATCGCTCAGGAAACGCGCCAGCCAGCCGGCGCCCCGGTAGGTCTGACGGATGTAATCCCCGTCGAAGAGGAACAGGTTCTGCTGTTCGCGGCGCATCAGGTGATACGGGTAGGCGAACAGGAAAAAACCCCACGAACCCAGGAAGGCCAGCGCCGTGACAATGAGGCCGGTACGTGACTTTGACTCTTTCGTAAGCATATTACAAATATGCGTATTTTTTCGCACTTCTCAAAAGAAGAAAGGGCGGCCCTCGCGGGGCGCCCTTTCCTTTCCAACCAAATACTTATTTAACCAAAAACGTGTTAAACTATTCAAGCCAGTAACCAGGGGTCTGGTAGGCCATCTTCTCCTCCTCCGACATCTGCATGGCGTTGATCTGGCTCTGCGGGATCGGGTTCATGTAGTTGAGCTCGATGATGTCGCGGGTGTTCACGACAGGCGTGTGGGTCTTCTGCGTCTCCGTGATCGTATAGGTCAGGGCACGCTCAAGCCACTGCTGGGTACGCGCCAGGTCGAACCAGCGCTTTCCCTCGCCGTAGTACTCGCGAAGCATCTCGTCCAGGAGGAAGTCGATGGTCACGGTGCTCGGGGTCTTGGCCGTCAGTTCGGCGCTGAAATCTGCCTTGTACACCTGCTGTTCGTTGTTCTTGAACTCCCACTTGGCGGCACGGGCACGGATCACGTTGATGAGATCACGGGCAGACTTGCCAGCCTGGGCGCTGGCTCCCTTCACGGCCGCCTCAGCGGCGATGAAGTACAGCTCGGAGAACTTGTAGATGATGTACGGGCGCGTCGAACCGACATTCGCTTCGCCGGGGCCGGAAGGAGAACCGGTGTTGGTACGGTACGGACCCTGCTTCCAGAGACCCGGATAGGTGAAGCGGTTGATACCGCGCAGGTCGATAACATAGGAATCCATGCCTTCCTTGACGCCGAAGCCCTGATCAACGAGGTTGCCGGGCAGGCTGGCAGGATACTGCACGGTCTCATCCACGTAGGGAAGGAAGGTCAGGAAAGCCTCCTTGGCGCCGATATGGTTGCCATGCGGGCCCTCATACCACTTGATTGCGTCGTTGCCGAACTGATCGAAGTTGGCGCGGAAGATCCAGGTGAAGGTGCCATCGAAACGGGAATCCATGTCGATGTCCGTGAAGGTGTGCAGCGCCTCGTGTGTCGGAGCCAGACGCGTCCAGGGACGGCCCATGAACTGGCTGTCGGTACGCTGCATCGGGATGGTCACAGCGCCGGTGTTGTCCTTGCACGACGCGGCAGAGTAGTTCCACATATGGAACCAGCAGACGAAGTTCGTTCCCTGATCCCAACCGGTGACAGGCGCGCCGTTGTACTGCGCGGATTTCTCGGTACGGTCGGAATAGAAAACCTGCTCCTTGTTGTAATCGTTCTCGCCAAGGGCCACCTTGTAGAAGGAGGATTCCAGACCGAACGGACCGGGATTCTCAATGCCTTCGACTGCGAGATCATACGCTTTCTGGAACCAGGTCTTGGCCTCGCCGGCGTTGCGGGGGCACTCAGGATAGGTCTTCAGACCCTTCGGGTTCTCCAGCCACCAGCCGTAGGTAAGGTAGGCACGGGAAAGGAGGATGCGGGCAGCCGTCTTGGACAGGGCGCCACCGATACGCGGAGTATCGGGAAGTTTCGACACGGCAAACTCCAGATCCGGGAAGATGCACTTCTTATACACCTCTTCGACCGTGTTGCGGGTCGAAACGCGGACAGCACTGGAGTTGAATTCCAGTTCGCCGGAGCCCAGGTCGAGCGGCACGCCGCCGAAAATACGGACCAGGTCGAAGTAATAGAAGGCACGGAAGAAACGCGCCTCTGCGATCAGGGACTCCGCCATGCCGCCTTCGGTCGCATTCTTGATGATGCCGTTGGCAGTATTGATGTAGGTGAAGTTCCAGAAGCCGGACTTCGGGCAGTTGTCGGCCGTCACGTGGGCGCCGGTGGAGAAGTCGCTCCCACGGAAACCGCTGTTCGAGAACGTGAGTTCGTCGGTGGCACCCTCAAGGTCGGACCAGGTGTACGGGTCGCCGTACACGTCGCGCAGGTGGGAATACAGGGCGGTCAGACCGCCTTCCACGCCGGCAGGCGTTCCGAAATAATCGGGCGTGTAGATCGTCTTCGGGTGCTCCTCAAGAATCCCGTTGCAGGAAGCGAACAGGAACAGCGAGCCGCCGAGAACCAGCATAAGTTTGAATATCTTTTTCATATCGTTGCGCTGTTAGAAAGTCAGATTGATACCGAGCAGATAGTTGTGCGTCTGCGGGGTGCTGTTGGAGAAGCTCGCCATGCGGCCGGAACGGGCGTTACCCTGGTGGATGAGACCGGTCTCGGCGGTGAAGGCGGAATAAATCACGAACGGATTCTGAGCGGTGAAGTACACGCGGAGGTTGCTGATGCCAAGGCGCTGGAAGAACGGAATGCGGTGCATCGTGTAGCCGAGCGTGATGGTCTGGATCTTGGCGTAGGTGCCGTCGAACTGACCCATCAGGGACGCGTACTTCGGCGAGTCGGTGACGATCGTGGAGCCCGGGCGCGGGTACTTGACGTTCGGTTTCTCCGGCGTCCAGTAGTCGACGTCGATCTGGCCGCGGCGGCCGCTCATCAGGTTTTCATAACCCGTGTGCAGCGAGGACATGAAGATACCGCCGACCTGGAAGTCACCGATAATGGTCAGGTCGAGGTTCTTCCAGGCGAGACGGGTGTTGAAACCGCCCATGAAAGTGGCCTCGGCGCTGTACGGCACCTGGTCGTTGGAGTTGATGGCGCGGGTCGGGGAGCCGTCGGCGTTGTAGTCGCCGTGGTACTTGACCTTGATCATACCGAGCGAACCCTTGTAGCCGGTAACGGCATCCACCTTACTGGGCTCGAGGATATCCATGTACGGATCACCCTCCTGCCAGAGGCCGTCATACTCATAGTCGTAGATGCACTGGAGAGGATAGCCGACGAACCAGCGGTTGCCCTTGTCCTCCTTCGTGCCGTCCGCGAGGGCGACGAGTTGGTTGCGGTTGGCATAGATGTTCAGACCGGCATCCCACTTCCAGTCACCCTTCTCGAGGATGGTGCCGTTGACCGTGAATTCGATACCGCGGTTGCGCGTGGCACCGATGTTGGCGGTGGTGCGGGACACGCCGGCAGAAGCAGGCAGGCTCAGGCTGAGGAGGATGTCCTTGGTGTCGACGCGATAGTACTCGATGGTACCGCGCAGGCGACCCTTGAAGAAGGAATAGTCAAGACCGAAGTTCCAGGTGTTGGAGTACTCCCAGCCAAGGTCGATATTGGGAAGCGCGGAGACGTAGTAACCGGTGGCGTATTTTTCTTCGTTGAAGTTGTACACCTTGGTGGACAGGGAACCGAGGGTGGAGTACGGAGACACGGCCTGGTTGGAGGTCACACCGTAACCGACGCGGAGCTTGAGTTCGTCCATCCAGCGGGCAGCGCCCTGCATGAACGGTTCCTTGTGGATGTTCCAACCGATGGACACGGCCGGATAGGTATGCCACTGGTGGCCGGGGGCCAGACGGGAAGAAGCATCGGAACGGACAGCCGCGGTAATCATGTAGCGGTCGTCGTAGGAGTACATCAGACGGGCCATGTAGGACATCAGCCCGGACTGCGTGTAGCTGCCCGTGTTGACGGTAATGTCAGAAGCAAGGGCGGAGCCGATGTTGTACCACTGGAAGAGCTCGTTCGGGATGTTGTTGCCGTTGAGGCGCTGGCCATTGGAAGTGGTCTGCTCGGCAGAATAGAGGGCGACGAAGTTGACGCGGTGCTTGCCACCGAACGTGCGGTCGTAGCTCAACAGGTTCTCGACGGTCCAGTTGAAGTTCTCGCTGAAGGACCAGGACGCGGTGTTCGGAGTAGATTCGGTCGTTGCACCGACACCCTGACCGGTGAAGGAACCTCCGCGGTTGCGACGGTAGTTCAGGCCGACGCTGACCTTGAAGGAGAGCCCCTCGATCCAGGGGAAGTTGAACTTGAGGAAGCCGTTGTTATACGTACTGATCGTATTGGACTCGCTGTTATAGATGCCGGCGGCGGTGAGCTGCTCGACGCGGTCGCGATCCATGATATACCAGTCGGCATCGATCGGCATGCTGATACGATATCTCAGGTTGCCGTCCGCATCGTACGGGTTGACGAGCGGGGAGAGCTGCAGGTTCAGACCGACCTGGTTGCCGGTGTTGGCGCCGTACTGGGTCGTGGTGGAGAATCCGACCTGGAAGTATTTGCCGATCTTCTGGTCGATGCTGCCGTTCAGGGAGATGCGGCTGTACGCCTGCGTGGGCAGGGTCGCGTGATCCTTATAATAGGACGTACCGAAGCGGTAGCTGCCGCCCTGGGTGCCACCGGTCACGCTCACCTCATAGTTCTGGGTGTAGCCATTCTGGAGAATCAGGTCCTGCCAGTCCGTGTTGGTGTCGTCCGACTCGTCGATGGAGTTCGCGTACTTGCCGGCCATCTGGCGGAGGCGTACGTACTTCGCACCGGTCATCATCGGATACTTGATCGGGGTCTTGATGGAAGCGTAAGCATTGAAGGACACCTTCGGCGCCTGGCCGATCGTTCCCTTGTAGGTGCTGATGAGGATGACACCGTTGGCACCACGGGAACCGTAGATGGCGGTGGAGGCAGCGTCCTTGAGGATGTCAATGCTCTTGATGTCGTTGGTGGAGATTTCCGCCAGGCTACCCATGAACGGAATGCCGTCCAACACGATGAGTGGATCGTTGGAGGCGGACAGGGAACGCTCGCCGCGGATACGGATCGTTGCGGACTCGCCCGGCTTGGAGGACGTGGACTGCATATCCACACCGGCGACGCGGCCCATCAACGCATAGGTGACGTCTCCGGCAGGAATCTCGCGCAGCTCATTGCCGCCCATCGAGACGATGGATCCGGTCACGTCCGACTTGCGGGCGGTACCATAACCGATGACCACCGTCGCTTCAAGGGACTCAGCATCCTCCTCCAGGACGATGTCGATCCGCGTGCGCCCGCTGACCGGGACAAGCTGCGTCTTGTAGCCAATCGAAGAGATTTCCAAGATGGCCCCGGAGGGGACAGTGATGGAATACGTTCCGTCAGCACCGGACACGGTGCCGTTCTGGGTGTTCTGGACCATGATGCCAGCACCGATGACGGTTTCTCCGCTCTGATCCGTGACCGTTCCCGTGACGCGGATGTTCTGTGCCTGGGCAAAGAACGGCATCACCAGGCCGACGGCCAGGATTGCAAGCGTTTTTTTAAGGTTTAATCGCATAATGAATAGAAATTAAAGAAAATTGGTTGTTGCGTGTTAGTGTCGCAAATGTATCATATTTAATAAAGGTCCAACGAGACAGCCGTAACACATATTGTTAAATTTAGACCATGATTTTTGTAAAGTGAAAAAGAGTCGTATTTTTGCAGCAAATGGAACAAATCCAACAATCGATGAAACGCCTTCTTGTTTTTCTAACGTTCCTGGCCGTTCTTTTACAGGCGTCGGCGCAGACTGCGCGCGTGTATACCTCTGAAAATGGCCTGCCCAACTCCCAGGTTTCCCAGGTCTATCAGGACCGGAACGGGTATATATGGATGTGCTCGGAAGGAGGCTTGATCCGCTTTGACGGCATGCGCTTCGAAACCTACCGCCACGATCGGGAACGGGAGAATTCCATCTCCAGTTCTTCCGTCAACTGTATGCTGGAGGACAGCCGGGGTAACACCTGGGTGGCCACGGTGAACGGCCTCAACCTGTTCGACACCGAACACAGCGAATTCCGCCGCTTCGAGCTGCATGACGAACGGAACTCGGTCGCCAATCCCTACATCAGCGCGCTGCTGGAAGTCCCCGGCCGCAGCGGCGGCTGCCGCCTGTACGTGGCCACGAGCGGCTCCGGCGTTTTCGTGATCGACTGCAACACCATGGAAGTGCTCCCGGACGCGCGCGAACAGATCTACCGGCACCTCGACACCGATTATGTCCGCGCGCTGTATCTGGATTCCAGCAAGCGTCTCTGGATTTTTCCGGAAGGAAACGGATTCCCGGTCATCCTGAACATGAGTTCGTTGGAGCCCGTGTTCAATCTGACCTGGAGCCCGGAGCTGCTCCGCCAGGCGGAACAGCCCCGCTTCGGAAACCTCGCAGAAGATCCCTTTACCGGCGATCTCCTGCTTGGCAGCAACCAGGGACTGCTCTTCTGCAAAGCAGGCAACGGCATCGTCCAGAAGGCGTCTGGAAAACGCGCCGCCGCCACGATTGCAACGACCCTGATTTTCAATAGCCAGGCATCGTCCGGCGAAGGACGGTCTTTCCTGGTCGGAGACAAGAACGGCGGACTGCTGCTGTTCGACCCGGCCAGCGAGGAGGTGCGCGACGCCGCGCTCTCTTCCATCCGGCAGGATATCAGCGGCTGGAGCGCCACCAACAGCACCATCGATTCACAGGGCAACATCTGGCTGAGCATTTACCAGCACGGCGTGGTGGTGGCCCCGCAATCCATGTTCGGATTCTCATACATAGGATGCAGCAGCCGCGGCATCCCGGGCGAGAACAGCGCCTGCATTACCGCTATCTATGAGGACGGAAAGGATCTCTGGGTAGCCACCGACGGCGCCGGCATCTTCCGGAAACCCCTTGAAGGAACGCGGCCCGAGCGGAATTACACCAGCGAAAACACCGCCCTGACCGACAACTCCGTCATGGGCCTGACAGGCGACAAACACGGCAACATCTGGATTGGCACCTACAACGACGGTCTCTTTTATATGGACGCGAGCGGTACTGTCAAACGCTTCGTAGACCAGGACCGGATCGGCACCGACCGCATCCGTACCCTCGCCTACGACTCTGCGCGTGACCTTGTCTATGCCGGGACTTCTGGCGCCGGCCTGTCCATCATCGACGCCGCCTCGCGCCGGCTCGCTTCCCAGCAGATCGACGATCAGTACCGCTGGATCAGCGCGTTGCACCTGGATGCAAACGGCCTTCTCTGGGTGGGTTCCTACAATGGTCCCTGGTGCTATGACCCGTCGGACAAACGGATCATCTCCTATACGCTCCCGACCAACAGCGATACGCCGCCGCGCATTTATGGCATCGGCAGCAGCCCTGACGGAACGAAATGGTTCGGCACGGATGACGGTCTCTTCAGCGTGGACGAAATCTCCCGCGAAGTCCGGCAGTACACCGAGGCCGACGGCCTGTCCAGCAACGTCATCCGCGACATCCTCTGCACCGCCTCCGGCGAAATCTGGGTTTCCACGCTCTGCGGCCTGTCCCGCCTGTCTCCGCACAGCGGCAAGATTGACAGCTATCTTGCATACGATGGTCTCCAGGGCAACGAATTCCGCTCCGGTGCCGCTTGCAAAGCATCCACGGGCCGCCTCTACTTCGGCGGCCTCGGGGGTATTACCTCTTTCTCCCCGCTGCTCATGGATGGCAGCGGCCACCACATTCCGCAGGTTACGCTGGCCCGCCTGACCGTGCTGGACCGGGACGTGCACTATAATCCCGATGCCGGCAGCAACAACTTGATTGACAAGCATATATCACAGGCAACCCGGATCGAGATTCCGCGCGAAACAGATTTATTCTCGCTGGCTTTCTCCGTTCCCGAATACACCAACCCGCAGCGCCTGGTCTATGCCTATCGCCTGCGCGGCTTCGACGCAGACTGGAAAACCGCTTCCGCACACCAGCCCTCCGCCACCTACACCAATGTTCCGCCCGGCCACTACGTCTTCGAGGTTAAGGCTTATTTCGCCGGAGCGCCGGAAGAGTATTCCCAGCGTGGCGTGGACCTGCACGTGGAAGCGCCCTGGTACCGTTCCGGGGTGGCCTATGCCGCTTACCTCCTGCTGTTTGCCGGCCTGCTGTGTCTGCTTTTCCATTTATCCCGCCAGCGGAAACGTCGCGAGCAGGAAAAGAAGGAAGCGGAATTAAAGGAACTGCGGCTCGGACTGTTCACCAACCTTACCCATGAAATCCGCACCCCGCTCAACCTCGTGATGAGCCCGCTGGGTGCCATCCGGGAAGCGGAACAGGACCCGGAAAAGAAGGAGACCTATAACCTGATGTACCGCAACTGCTTGCGTATCAACCGCATCGTCAACCAGTTCATGGACCTGCGCAAGGTCGACGCCGGCCAGATGCAATTGCACTTCCGCGAAACGGACATCATCTATTTCATCCGGGACATCATGCAGTCTTTCGACAAGCTCGCGCAAAGCAAGCGGGTCGACTTCTCGCTGGCCTCCACCCACGACGAAGAGCCGCTCTGGATTGATCAGGGCAATTTCGACAAGATCATCTACAACATCCTCTCGAACGCTTTCAAGCACACGCCGGAGGGCGGGCGCATCCGCGTGGACGTTTCCGGCCTGATTCCCAACCGGGGCGAGCTGCGCAATGACATCCGGGACTTCGTTCAGATCCGCATCTTCAACTCCGGAAGCCGCATCGAGGAAGCCTGGATCAGCCGCATCTTCGACCGCTTCGTGCAGGTGAATCCCCATGACGCCAGTTCCGGCTCCGGCGTGGGCCTGAACCTGACCAAACTGCTGGTGGAGCTCCACCACGGTCACATCGTCGCGGAGAACGAGGCGGACGGCGTGGTCTTCTGCGTGCTCGTGCCCGCCGGCAAGGAGCACCTGACCCGGGAAGAGCTCTCCTACACCTCGCATCATAAGGATCTCTACACCAAGACCTCTCCCGAAGAGCATGAAGACGAGACCTATGTGAAAGAATCTGCGACGGAAGACAAAGCCGCCCGCGCCAAGAAGACCGTGGTCGTCGTGGACGATGACGACGACACGCGCGAATACCTCAAGACCGTACTGCGCGGCCGATACAACGTCTCAGCCTTCGCCGACGCCAGCGCCGCCAGACAGGCCGTAAGCGCAACGCTCCCCGACGCCGTGATCACCGACCTCGTGATGCCTGGCATGAGCGGTAGCGAACTCTGTGCCCAGATCCGCCAGGACGACGCCACGCGCCATATTCCCGTCATCATCCTGACCGGCCAGAACGGCGAACAGGAAGAGCAGGCGGCCAGCGACAGCGGCGCCGACAAGTTCCTCTCCAAACCCATTTCGGTCGAGCTGCTCCTGAGCAGCGTCGCCCAGGTCATTTCCGCCCGCGAGGCGGTCAAGGACAAGTTCGGCGTCAACTTCGACTACGATTACACCGGCATCCAGATGGGTTCCGCCGACGAAAAACTGCTGCGGCGCATCGTCGAAAGCGTCCAGGCGCACCTGGACGATCCCGAATATGGCGTAAGCTCCCTGTGTGAGGATGTCGGCATCAGCCGCGTCCATCTGAACCGCAAGCTCAAGGCCTTCGGCAAGGAGTCGCCGGGCATTCTGATCAAGACTTTCCGTATGAAACAGGCGGCCTACCTGCTCGCGAACAACCAGGTGAACGTGTCCGAGGTGGCCTACCGCGTGGGCTTCGCCTCCCACTCCTATTTCTCCAGTTCCTTCAAGGAGTATTTCGGTATTTCCCCGCGGGACTTCGTGGCCCGGCTCCAGGAAAACCCGGACGACGAGAGTTTGCGACAAATGTTTGAATAATCCGGACTGGTTACATTTTCAAAAAGGTTTGATACCAAACTGATATAGGGGTGTTGTCAGATTTGTTACATTTGCAACGACCAATCTGACGAAACAGCCCATGAAGAAGAATGTATTGCTTTCCTGTGCGGCATTCCTGCTGCTCTGCCTGAACGCCGCCGCCATAGACCATCCGGGCATTACGGAAGCCCGCACGGCACCGGGCCGTTTCTCCCTGATCGAGAACGGCACGCCCGCCGCTGTGATTACGGACCCCGCTGACGCGAAAGGCATCCAGATCGCCGCCGCGACGCTGCGCGAAGATTTCGGCCGCGTCTGCGGCACGGTCGCGCCTGACGCCGGCTCACGAGCCATCCTCGCCGGCAGCCTGGACAGCCCGCTCGTCCGCGGCCTGGTCGCGAAGGGACTCGTGGACACCTCCCCGCTCAAGGGTCAGTTCGAAAGTTACCTTATCGCCACGCTGGGCGACGCCGTGCCCGGCTACGACGACGCGCTCGTCATCGTGGGCGCGGACATGCGCGGCACCATCTACGGCATCTACGAAATCTCCGAGCAGATCGGCGTGTCGCCCTGGTACGACTGGGCCGACGTGGCCGTGGAGCACCGCGAGGACCTCTCGCTCGCGCCCGGCACCTACCGCGTCGATCCGCCCGCCGTGCGCTACCGCGGCATCTTCCTCAACGACGAGGCCCCCTGCCTGACCGGCTGGGTCAAGAACACCTACGGCACCGCCTACGGCGACCACCGCTTCTACGCCCGCGTGTTCGAGCTCCTGCTCCGCCTGCGCGCCAATTTCCTCTGGCCCGCCATGTGGGACTGGGCCTTCTACGCCGACGACCCCGAGAACAGCCGGACGGCCGACGAGATGGGCATCATCATGGGCACCTCGCACCATGAGCCGATGGCCCGCAACCACCAGGAATGGGCACGCCGGCGCGGCGCCGACGGCCCCTGGGACTACACGAAGAACCGCAAGGTGCTCGACCGCTTCTTC
>LXOW01260315.1_pt1 | contig 26948 bp, 20 predicted proteins | sample 1368591 | NCBI WGS metagenome assembly LXOW01 (sample SAMN04884650, study PRJNA319009) | bovine gut metagenome | isolation source: Cow rumen | host: Bos taurus | place: Italy: Legnaro (PD) | collected 2014-07-09
GTTCTTTAAGGCAATGGTCAATAGATGATTTCCAAACTTATATATGCCCTGTTTAAAACCAAAGGACTCCTTGGAGTTGACATAGGATTACATTCCGTCAAGCTGTCAAGGGTCAGGTCCTGCTCCCACAAATTGAAGGCTGTTGAATGTGGGTCCTTTCCTCTTGATATTCCGGAAAACGCCTCGTCTGCGGACAGGATAAGCCATGTTTCCTCAAAAATGAGGGAGACGATAAGAAAAAGTGGGATAGGATGCCGCAACGCTGCCATCCTTCTTTCAGAAAACGAGGTAAGGATTGCCTACTCTCTCTTGGACAGAAGACCGGAGGACAGCTTCCATGAGGCATGCAGGAAGGAGGCGGCAAGACTGTTTTTCAATTCCGAAGATATGCTCATTGATTATGATATCGTGGGAGAAGTCTTGGAAGATGGTGTTCCCAAGGTGCGAGTTGTCTTTGCAGGAGCGAAAAAGGAAACCGTAAGTGAGAAGGTCCTTATCTGCGAGCAGGCGTCTGGAACCAGTGATTGCCATTCCTGCCCCTTTTGCCTTTGAAAGACTGTTGAATGTCGTCAATGGAAAAAACAAGGAAAATTCCCTTTTTGTAAAACTTGGCAAAAAGAATGCCGAAATGTGCCTTATGTCGGAAAACAGGGTCTTTTCCGTGCGTTCCGTTGCCGTAGGAAGCTCAATGGCGGACAAAGAGATATCCGGAAAGCTCAATGTTCAGCCAGAAGTGGCGGAAGAAATAAAGAAACGTTATGAAATTCCTCTGAGTGATGAGGAAAAAATCGCTGCCCTTGACCGTTTCAACAGGGAGGAGTCGGCATCAATAGCCGCCAAAAGGCATTATCTTGACCTTCTCGTGGCGGAAATAGACCCGTTTGTCTATCTTTCCGATGTTAAAATATCCTCCGTGACTGTTTCCGGCGGTCCAGCGGCTTCAAACAGCGTGTGCCAGTTTCTTGAAAGGCATCTGAAACTGCCAGTATCAATGTTTCCAAAGGATCTGAACATTTCAAAAAAGACACGCAGGCTTATGGGCAATGATGTCTGTTCATACGTTCCGTCTGCCGCGGCCTCGCTTTCCCTGACGCACAAATCAGGATTGACGGATATAAACCTTCTTCCCTCTGGTCGGCCAAAATATGGAAAAGGAATAGCTATAGCCGTAAAGACACTGATTTACATATCCTTCGCGGCCATGATAGCGGCATTGTTTACAATACATGGTACTGAAGTGGCACTTAAGGACTCCCTTGCGGCAAAGACTGCCTCTCTGGCAGCCGCGGCGGTACAGGAGGAAGCCCCCGAATTGGATGCCTTGCAGAAGGAATCTGACGAGCTTTCCGATTATGTGTCCAAATCCGAATCAATAGTTGCAAGCAGGGCCTTATCCGCAGGTCTGACGAGGGAGATATTGGAAACACTGCCAAATGATGTCTTCATTACTTCAATGGTAGTAGAGGAAAATGGAACAGGTGGCCTTTCCGTGGAAATAAAGGCCACGTCAAAAAATACCGAGGCCATATCCGGCTGGATAGACGTGATTTTAAAAAGAGAGGGTTTTTCAAAATCCTCATCAGAAACGGCGACAAGGGATCCTGCCTCGGAAAATTATTATGTAATGCCGGTAAGATTTGAATACAGGGGAGGCATTTTATGATAAGGCCACTACTTTCCTCTGGACAGAAAATACGTGCCATATTGTGTTTTGCTGGTCTTGTGACAATAGGGTATTTTTACTATGCGTATCTTTTGAATCCCGCTCTCATATCCCTGGAGAATGTACGTCATTCCCTTGAAGAGATAGAAAAAAAGCCTGTCAAAAGGGAAATGAGCCAGTCCTCCGTGGCTTTGAAGGAAGAAATTTCTGAACTTCAAAACAGAAAAAAATCCCTTGACAAGGATTTTGCCAAGGAAAAGAACATCAGGCTTACACAGATAGTAAACTCATTGGGGCAGCAGTATGGAGTTGACTTGCGCAAATCCCTTAAAATCAATCAGCAGGAGCAGGGAAATTTCATAAAGGCCAATGTCACACTGACTGCCGTAGGAAAATATGAGGACATAAGGAATTTCCTTGCGGATCTGGCCGCAAAAGGATGCATAATAAGGACTGCCGATATGGCTGTGAACTCTGAAAACAGGGATTCTCTAAAACTTTCACTTTCATTTGTGTATTACAGGTATAACAAGTGAGAAATCCGTAAAAAGGCGGCACGAATGTTTTTCCGTATGTTTTCCAGAAACGGTAAAAAAACGCTGACAGTCATGTTTGCTGCGGCGTTTTTTGCTTTTGCAAATGTCCTGCCCTGCACCGCGCAAAAAAAGGCATCTGATTCACGTTCTGACACAATCCAGAATACCACAAATGACAAGACATACAGGGATCAGCTTATATCAGATCTGATGTTAAGGGCACAGGTTGCGGACAAGATGATAGAGACGGGTATTGCCGGATCGTTTCTTGATCTGTCAAGATATAAGAACGCTGCGGAATTGAAGTCTGCCCTGGTAAGCTGGATTGCGAGAAACCCTGACAAGGCGGCGGTATATGCTGGGATGATGTTTGGAGACAGGAACGCCAAAAGGGAATTTGGCAGTGCTACAGGCTCGGAACTTACCGTAGACAAGGATGGAACCATCAGGTATACCCAGTACAAGTACTTTCTTTCCGATGGGTTCATGGCCAAGATAAAGGATCTTGCCGCCGCCGCCAACGATCCTAATGCCAGCATGGAAAGGATGGTTCTCGCAGGCCGCAACATGTATGACGGCACTTCCTACCGCACAAGGGGTGGAAGTGGAAAACTGATGGGAAATGCCCCTCCGGTTTCAGCGGCGGATAGTGGAAATTCCTATTCCGGTGGTTCGGCGTCGGCCTCAGCAGGAAAATCCCTGCCTGCCGTCTACAAGGGTACTTATGACGATTACAAACTGAATCGCAAGGCATTGGATCGCGAGACAAGTCATGCGGAACAGCTGATATCGTTCTTCCGCGGGGATGGGAACGGACCAAAAGGGGCGGAGCAGTATTATGCCTATGCCTGGAAGGCTTATGGCAGGTTTGAGAGTTTTGTCTCTCCCCTGAAGTCCCGCAAGGTTATAACGGAAAGCGAGTCGGAAAAGCTGGAGCAGCTACGTGCGGATCTCAGGCGTTCATTGGCGGGGCTTTCATTACGTCTTATGGCTGTGTACGCGGAGGAGATGTCAAAAGACCTGAAAAAGGACTATCCCGGCCACGCGGCGATTATGAAATCGCTAAGGAAATTGCTTGAAAGCCTTGATTCCAGACTTGCTGCTGCTGGTCAGACTGACGATCTTGCCCAGATTTCGGACATACTGTCTATGGCAAATGCGGAATTTTCATCGTTTTATATGGCATATTCCCTTTACAGCAATGCGGCACAGCTAAGGGAACAGTCATCAAACCTGCCCTTTTCCTGTCTTTATGACAAACTTGTGTATTCCCTGCTTGAAAATACATCACCTCAAAGTCCTTATGTAAAAGCGAGACAAGGACTTGGCAGGGCGGCGGATGAGTTTGATCCTGTCATGGAGCAGGCTGCCGTTGGCAATTCCGACGCTGTGATATCAGGTGGGAAAATGGATGTTCTTGGTGATTACATTGAGACCGTACGCAGGTTTTCCGAGGCCAACAGAAAATATCAGTATTTTTCCTGGGGTTTCATATTCCGTCCATTTGAGTTGCTTCCTGTAGTCAGCAGCAAAGGAATAACAGGTTTCAGTGTGTCGTTCCCATGGCTGGAATACAAGATGATGAAACATCTGGAAAAGGCGGCAGAAGAAAATGCTTCAAAAGCGGGCAGTCCCGACAGCGGTAAAAGCATTTAAATACCTTCCCCTTTGGAGTGTGTGGTCATGGCAAAGACAAATTCCTTTGGCTTTAAATCAAGGATAATACTTGTATCACTTGTTTCATTTCTTCTCGTTTTTTTATTTTACAAGCTGGTTCTTTATTTCACCTCGTCAAATTATTTTTCCGTGCTGGATATGAAACAGGTTTTTTCATCGTTGCTGTACGGAATACGTTTTGACATCAATGTCATTGCTGTTTTCCTGTTCCCTCTTTTTATCATTCTGTCTTTTCCCATAAGGAACAGGATATTCATAAAGACAATATCGTTTCTGATTTGTACTATATTCCTGGCAATGTCCCTTTTTCTTGCCGCGGACATTGTCTTCTTCAGCCTTTTCAATAATCATATCGGCGTTGAGATTCTGACGAGTCTTACCCATTTTGGACTTTTTGCCCAGCTTGCCTTTTCAACATACTGGTATGCCACATTTCCCATTCTGATAATTTTTGCCGGTGTCCTGTATGCGATAAACCGTATGGTTGACAAGGCCGTATTTGAGCCAGACAGGAATTTCGCAAGAAATTCCATAATCGCGGTTCTTGTTTTGTCCCTGCTTGGATTTTTTGGAATCAAGGGAAGGTTGTCATTTCATGGCAGGCCTTTGGGAATAATAGACAGCCAGGCTCTGGGATCCGCCCAGACTGCGGATCTGATGCTAAATGGCATATTTACCGCATGGGATGCCATACGTCATAACAGGAAGAGAAACATCTTTCTGTCTGAAAACTATTACAGGCCGGAGATTTCCGCCAATGAATATGTTCCTGATGAAAATTACCCATTTGAGCGTATAAGAAAAAGTTTCAACATTCCAAACAGTAATTATAATTTTGTGCTGATCATACTTGAAAGCATGGATCCTATTCTGCTTGACGAGTACAGGGAGGCTGCTCCAAATCTGAACCGAATAAGGGAAAACAGCCTTTATTTTCCTAATTTCTACTCCTCTGGCACAAGATCACTTCTGGGCTGCGGGTCTACATTGTTTTCCATGCCATATATATGGGGCGTGCCTACATTGAACAATGGCCTTGCGGCGAAGAATCTGAGCAGGATGGCGGAGATTTTCAAAAAGGAAGGGTATGAGACAATAAACGTCATAACCGATTCCGCCATGTCCGACAAGGCAATAAAACTTGCCTCATACATGGGTTTTGACAGTTTCTTTGCAAAGGAGGACATTCCTGTAAAAAGAAAATATCCCATGTTCAACAAGGGATTTGACTACGAGGGTTTTGAATTTTTCATAGACAAGGCTGATTCCTTCAACGGCAGGAAATTCCTGGCTTACTTTTATACCAGCAGCACTCACAACCCTTACGACATTGTACTTTCGGAAGAACATGTAAGATATGACAGAAATTCCGTAATGGGACAGTTTCTTAACAGGGTCCTGTATGCTGATGACGCTCTTGGAAATTTCTTTCGTATCGCGGAGACAAGGCCATGGTTCAAGGACACGATATTCCTTTTGCTGCCGGATCATCGTGCCCCTCTGCCTGACAGGGAGATAATTTCTGACATTGCAAAAATGAAGTATGATTCCTACCTGCTTGTCTACGCGCCACATATATTCAAGCCGGAAACGAATGATATCATTGCAACGCAGGAGGATGTCCTGCCTACATTGCTGGACATGCTAAACAGCCATGAAAGCTACGCCTCTGCGGGACAGAGCCTTTTTGACAAGGATCGGAGCAGGACAAAATATATTTATTCCGAAAACAGGGAGACATTCATATTAAGCCCTGAAGGGAACTCCTGGTTCAGGGAACCGCAGTCCGTAGAAACCGTGTCAAAAATGACGGAAGAAGAGAAAAAGGCAATAGCCTTTGGCGAGACGGCATACAGGGCAATGCGGGACAATCGCTGGAAAAAGAAGTGAAACACAGAAATTTTTTTGTGTTTCAAATTAGCAATTAGCAATGAGAAATTAGCAATTGTAAATATAAAAATTTCCATTGTGAAATAAATTTTGACTAAAACCAGAATTTTTTATAAAAATACGAATAGTTTTGATAAAAAAACACTGAGTTTATCTGTTTTGAGGTTTTGATTATGGAAAAGAAGAATTTTATGTATGGCACGGCCTTCTTCGCCATTTTGCAGGCTTGCGTATTCCTTGTCTTTGCCTTGGCTTACTATTTCTTCAACGGCATTCCATCCGGATTATTCGGCAAGTCCTTCGCAATGCTTTTCATGCCGGGAATCTCATTTCAGTTCGCATTTGTACTTTTCCTGCTGCTGCTGCCTTTTGCGTTTATAGCCTCAAAAAGCCGCAATGGGTACAGGATTATGATTTCTTCCTGCACGGTGACAGGGGCATTGTTCAATATCGTTCTGATGACAGATCTTTTTGTGTACGGACAGTACCATTTCCATATAAACCTTGCAATGCTAAGGCTATTTTTCGGTCCGGCAAGAAGGGAGATTTTTGATTTTCCTGCCCTGATGTACATATTTTTTTTCCTTGCCATAATTGCAGTAGCGGCAGGCACTTACGCACTGGCATTATACGCTTTTAAAAGAACTGCGAAGGGAAAGACCATTGCCATTGTCTCTGCCGCATTGCTTATGATTTTTGCAGCATATAATGTCATGTACGCATATTCAAAATATGTATTTGTGCCACAGGTGCTAAATCAGACGGCAATACTGCCCATGGCATATCCTTTGAGCATGAACAGCCGAATGAGGAAGATGGGATTCAAGCCCAATTCCGCCGAATTTGAAGCCCCGTCAACAGGTAGTTTTTCCTATCCTCTGGAGGAACTTTCATTTGAAGGGACTTCCAAAAAGAACATTCTGCTTATAGCCGCAGACGCAATGCGTTTTGATATGTTTTCTCCCGAAATAATGCCAAACACATATTCCGCTGTGCAAAAACACGGATTTTTCATATTTAAGAATCATATTTCTGGTGGAAATGCTACAACCGCTGGCATAATATCAATGTTTTACTCACTGCCATTCTCGTATTGGGATTCTTTAAGCGGTATTCCTCCCGTTCTTATGAAAACAGCTGCTGACAAGGATTATGATTTTGGAATTTTCTCCAGCTCCCGTCTTGACAGCCCAGATTTTACACGCAATGTATTCTACGGCATCAGGAATTTAAGGATAGGCTCACAGGGCAATAATTCCGCGGAAAGGGATGCCAATGCCAGGGATGATTTTTTCACATATCTTGATAGATTGAAGGAAAACAAGCAAGGAAAATTCTTTTCTTTCATATTCCTTGACAGTCCTCACGCCTATTCCATGCCGGAAGACTACAAACGTCCTTTTGAGCCTTCTGCCAAGTCAATGAATTATATGATTCTGAACAATGGAACAGATCCTAAGCCATGGCTTAATCTTTACAAAAACTCCGTGCATTACACAGATAGTGTTATAGGCAGCATTTTAAGCCGTGTTGAAAAGGAAGGCCTTTTAAAAGACACCATTATCATTATAACAGCTGATCACGGACAGGAACTTAATGAAAGTCGGCAGAACAGATGGGGGCATAATTCCGACTATTCGGACTGGCAGATGAAGGTTCCCATGCTCGTATATGTGCCGGGTATCAGTGGCAGGGAAATTGATTATGCCACCGCACATTATGACATTGTTCCCACATTGATGCGAAGGGCATTTGGCTGTACCACGGATTCCTACGCATATTCAATGGGGCGGGATATGATAAACGGGTACGATGACGAAATCTATGGCGGAAAGGGCAGGCCGTACACGGTCATTGCCAACTATACTGCGAAAGCCGTAAAGGAGGGCGATTTTGTCTCGGAATTCAGCAATTACGGCACGATAAACCATTTTGACCGCAATGCCCAGCCTCAGAAACAGGGCGCAAGCCCTTACGCGATAAAAAACGCCCTGAAGGATTTCGCCAGGTTCTATAAGTAAAAAAATCTCCTCGATTGCTAACTGCTCACTGCTAATTTTCCTGCCTTTCCGGCATTTTCATTATGTATGCTATTATGAATGTGATCAGTGATAGCACTGTTGCCACTATGAACACGCTCTTGTAGCCGAAAGCCGCCCAAAGAATGCCTCCCAGTGCGGGAATTGTCATTGATACGGCATGATCCAGTGTTACGCCCAGGGACAGGCTTGGCGTTATGTCCGCCTTGTTTTTCGCAATCTTGTTCATATATGTTGTCCTGGCTATTCTCATGGAGAACATCAGGTTATCAAGAATGTAAAGGCAGAAAAGCAACGGCACACAGGTGGAAAATACAAATCCCGCACAGATCAGAAGCAGTATTATGCCGTCCGCCATGAACATTACCCGTTCCCCAAAGCGGTCAACGACGATGCCGAAAATCTGCCGAAACTCGACACCCAGGAATGAGGCGATAAGCAGAAGAATTGCCATTGTGTCCGGCTGTGTTCCGTAAATTGTCACCAGCACCCATGGGGCGAATGTCATGAAAATCTGCTTTCTAGCGCCGGAAAGTATGTTCATTGCGTAAAAAATGCCATACTTTTTGCGGAAAACGAATTTGGAACCCTTTGGCACTACGTTCTCACCCTGTGCCTTCATCCGGCTGAATGTGAATGCCGCCATCAGGGCGCACAATCCAGCGGCAAGGAATACGATCTTGTAAAGCATGGGGGAGACTGTATATTTCGCGGCAAGCCATATTATGCCTGCGGACATTATCGTCGCAAGATTTGTCACGCCGCTTATCTGTCCCAGCCGCCGTCCCTGTCCGCCCTTGCTGGCAAACCGCAGCCCCATCACGCTTTCCACCGTCATGAAAAGATGCGTTCCTATGCTCCACATTATCATTAGCACTACCATTAGTCCATAAGACGGTGGCAGAAGGGCGAGGCCAAGCAGTCCTATTCCTGCGAACACGCCTGTAAGCACTGCCCATTTCTCAACAGAAAGAAAAGCCAATGCTCCAGTCATAAATACAAGTGCGAAACCCGGAAATTCCCTGGGGAACTCCAGTATTCCACGCTGCTGGGAAGTAAGACCCTGCACGTCATGCAGATAATTGTTGAAAGCCCCGGAAACAATGCCGGAATTTATGCCAAGGAACAGTACGCCGAGCAAAAACAGTTTCAGGGAAGGGTCCATTCCACGCCAATGTTCAATCAGTTTGTTCATAATTGAAAAAACTCCAAATAATCATCAAAAATAAAAAAGTGTCAGAAAAATTCAAAAAATAAAAAAAGAGAATTTTTTTGCAAAAATTGAAAAAATGAAATTTTTTGCAAGAATTTTTCAAATCAACTTAAATTTTACAATTTATGACGTCTTGTTCCATATAAGACTTTAGTCCTAAAAAAAGAATAGTCCTTTTGACATTTAAAACAAACATCTGTTTGATATATAATTATAATTAGAGGCATTGTGCCTTGGAGAGTCTTTATGAACATGAATTATAGATTTCTTATTGTTTTGTCTTTTGCCGCCATGTTCCTTTTTCCGGCCTTTTCAAACGCACAGAATCAGGGAATGGGCGATAGGCCGGGAATTGTTTCCCCGAATGATGTTGCAAAGGACATTCAGACATACAATGATCAGAGAAAGGAGCTTGGCAAGGCACTTTTTTACAATTTCAACGAAATGTACAAGGAGTCATTCCCCAAGCTGAAAGAGCTGACCCAGCAGGAAAACCCGGTTGCCGCATATTATTATGCCGAATGTCTTTACAATGGGTGGGGAACGTTTCCTCCGGACAAGCCCAAGGCAAAGGCGATATGGGCACAGGTGATTGACAAGATAAGGGCAATGACCAGGGATGGTGATGGACTTGTCGCATATACAATGTATCAGGTATACAATAATGGATATGCAGTTCCCAAGGATGACCAGAGGGCAAGGCGTTTTCTAGAATATTCAATAAACAAGGGATATGGTCTTGCCATATTTGACAAGGCAAGGAGGCAGGAGGAAGAAGGACAGTATGCGGATGCCATTGCTACATATCTTGATGCGGCAAAAAAAGGCAATCCGGAGGCCAATTTCAGGCTTGGATATATTTATGAGACCGGTGAAAGTGGTTTGCCACAGGATTACAAGCTGGCCTTTACCTACTATTACAATGCGGCTGCCTACGGACACATAAAGGCCCAGGCCAATCTCGGAAATCTCTATTACAATGGTCTTGGAACAGAACAGAACTATCAGGAAGCGTTAAGTTTGTTTCAAAAGGCCGCGGAAAAGGAAAATCCTGCCGCAATGAACAGCCTGGGTGTAATGTACCTGAAAGGAGAAGGTGGCCTTAGGGAAGATTCCAAAATCGCACTGGTTTATTTTATGAAGGCATCCCATCTGGGGGACGAGAATGCCTACAACAATCTCGGCAATATGTATTTCAATGGCATAGGTGTAAAGGAAGACAAGACAAAGGCCTTTGACTATTACCATCTTGCCGCCGCCAAGAAGAACCCGGAAGCCATGTACAAGGTCGCATATATGTTGGAAAATGGCATTGGGGTTCAGGCAAACAAAAACAGGGCGGATGCATGGTACAAGGCTCTTGAAAAGGAAGGATATGAGATAAGCGATTTCCAGTAAATCCCCATATCCATATTTTGTAGAATTTATAGGTACAGGACGCAGGTGGTATTGAAGATGATGCAATTGGAAGATCTTTTGGCACGTTTTAGGGAATATTCACAGCAGGACACAATGCTGATAGAATATGCCTGGGATTATGCACAGAAAGCACATGCGGGACAGAGACGCAAGTCCGGCGACGAGTATTTCAGTCATTGTGCGGCTGTCGCGGAAATACTTGTAAGTTTCAAGATGGATATTCCCACGATATGCGCGGGGCTTTTGCATGACGTCATAGAGGATACAAAGATCCCTGTAGAGGATTTCAAAAAGGAATTCGGTGATGAGATTTATGGCATAGTCGCCGGTGTGACAAAGATAGATTCAATAAATTTCTCGTCCAAGGATCTGGCACAGGTGGAGAACTGGCGCAAGATGGTCCTTGCAATGGCGGAGGACATACGCGTCATAATCGTAAAACTTGCGGACCGTCTGCACAATATGCGTACATTGCAGTTCCAGACCCCGGAAAAGCAGCTCAAAAAGGCACAGGAGACTCTATCACTGTATGCCCCGCTTGCACAAAGGCTTGGAATATTCTCAATAAAGTCGGAATTGGAAGATCTTTCATTCAAGTATCTACAGCCGAGGGAATATTATGATCTGCTTGAAAAGGTACAGCAGAGATATACCCGCCGTGAGCCTCTTCTTGAGGAATTCAAGGAGGCTCTGAACAGGCATCTTGAGGACACGAACATCCCGCACAGGGTTCTTTCCAGGGCGAAGAACCTGTATTCCATTTACCGCAAGATGCAAATGCAGAACAAGCCATTTGAGGAAATACAGGACACTCTCGCGGCAAGAATAATAACTGACAGCATTCTTAACTGCTACGCACTGCTGGGACTTGTACATTCCCTTTTCAAGCCTGTTCCAGGCACTTTTACGGATTACATAGCCGTTCCCAAAAGAAACGGTTATCAGAGCCTTCACACTACCGTAATGGCATCTTCCGGCGAGATGGTTGAGATACAGATACGCACGGAAAAAATGCACTATACCAATGAATACGGCATTGCAGCACATTGGCGTTATAAGCTGGGCGAGAAAGCTCCTGACGAGCATCTGAATGAAAAGCTCAACTGGCTGCGGGAATGGATAGAAAAACAGCAGAATCTTAGCAATGACGAGTTCCTTGACGAGTTCAAGGGCGACCTGGAAATGCAGCAGATCTTCGTCTTTACTCCGAGAGGACAGGTAAAGCCACTGGTAATCGGGGCTACGCCGATAGACTTTGCATACAGCATTCATACTGACATAGGCAATACCTGTACGGGCGCCAGGGTGAATGGCAAGATAGTAAAACTGGATTCCACATTAAAAAGTGGAGATATCTGTGAAATTCTGACGAGAAAGAACTCCGAACCCAAGAAGGACTGGCTGAAAGTTGTAAAGACATCAACAGCCCGCAGCAGCATACGACATTGGCTGCGTGATCACGGAAAGGCGGAGGAATAGGGAAAAACAGAAAAAAATTTTTCTGTTTTTCAAATTAGCAGTTAGCAATGAGCAATTGTGGAAATTCCTTTTTGTCGTCATTGCTATAGAGAATAAAGAAATCAACATGAATTTTCCGGAAAATTCCGATATTACGCCGCAAAAGACAGCGGAGCTAAAGGATAGGATTGCCCGCCTCGGCATTGACATTTCCGTAATAGAGGAGAAATTCGTAAAAGGTGGCGGAAAAGGTGGGCAGAAAATAAACAAGACTGCGAATGCCGTGCAGCTGTATTATCCGCCACTTGATATAAACGTCCGTTGCCAGAGGGAGCGTAAGCGCTCCGTAAATCGCTTTCTTGCCCTGCGTGAGATGATAGACCGCATAGAAATGATAATATCCCCGGAAACATCGGAACGCCTAAAGGAAATAGAACGTATAAGACGGAAGAAAAGACATTAAGGAAACACGGAAAAATTTTTTCCGTGTTTCCAATTAGGGAAACGCAGATAAAGTCTTCTAGTCGTCATTCCCGCAGGTTGTTAGCGGGAATCTTTGCAGTTTATGCGTCGCACACCGTAGAGATGCCCGATTACTAATTTCTGGCATGACGGAGTGTTTTTCAAAAATCATTACTTTATCTGTGTTTCCTTAGCAATGAGCAATTAGCATTTTAGGAAATTTCCTTATCTCGTCATCGCAATAACGCATAAAACGTGAAACATTGACTTTTACCGTGTTTTCTAATTACTCATTTTTCCAGTCTTTCCCCTTTCATAACATAATGCCAGGTTATTTTGCGCATTGCGTCCATTTTTGCCTTTGCGGCCTGGATTTCGCTTCCCGGTGGCAGTGGATTGCCATCTATGGATTCCGCCTTGTCCGAGGAGAGATCCCCCATGGCGTTCTTGTACAGATAATCGTAAGAATGAAGCCCGGACAGATTTCCACCGAAAATGTCCGTTCCTAGGGCATAATATTTTCCGCCCTTTGGCAAGACACGTTCCATTACGGTTGCGGCAATGTCCGTATGTGCACCGTAGTATTTTCCTGCAAAATCCGTCTTGGCAATGCCCTTTCCCATAATCAGGAAAGGCACTGCGCAGCGTTCAAATTCTCCCGCCGCCGTATTTACGGCATATCTGTTCCCATGGTCGCCAGTAAGAATGAAAAGACTGTCCGGGTATTTTTGCAGCATAGTGCTGATAAATTCCGAAATGTATTTATCCGAATATCGGAAATTTTGAAGTTTTTCCGCCATAGCGGCCTTGTCCGGAAAATTCTCCGGCAGCATTGCCATATATTCCTTTGCAGACGGAATATCCGGCTCTTTTGTCATGTCAACGGAATAAGGAGGATGATTTGATGATGTAAGAATAAGGTTAAAAGAAGGATTATCGTCAGAAAACTTGTCTCTTATACCATGGAAAAAATACTTGTCCTCTATGCCCCAGGCATTATGTGGCAAATCATTGCCAAATGAGGCCATAAAATAGGATTCGTCAAATTCCTGCGTGTTCATAAACGAATCAACGTTTTCCCAGGAGGGATAGCCACCGTACCAGAATCGGTTTTCATATCCCAGTCTTTTCAGCTGAACGGACAATGCCGTATGATATGGTCCTTTTGCCCTGTTTGCCGTATAAAGGTTTATTTCCGGCAGGCCAAGCAGCACTGACGCCAGACCGAACATGGTTCCATTTGACGCAGGCAGGAAATTCCGCACTAGAACAGCATCAGGCCTTTCCGCAAGGGCTTTAACGCCGTCGGCAAGATGATAATCCGCATACTTATCCCAAATCGGCCAAAGCATATAGGTTTCAGCCACTATGACGAAAATATGCCTGGGCTTATGCGTCTTATAGCCTTTTGCCGTCTTTTCCAACAGAGGAAGAATGGACTCTTCCGTATATGGCTTTCCTGCGATTAAGGAGGCTGCCTCCCTTACCTGACCATCCGTCATATTTTCCGTATTCTTCAAAAAATACTTGAAAATGCGGCTTGCCTTGTAAAGTGCCTGCACATCGTCCAGAATTGCCTCGTTCAGAATGTGCTGGCTCATGCGAGCAGAGTTTTTCCAGTAAATTGAGCCGTCATAAGTGAGGCTGCCACCGTGCCTCATATACACGGCAAACCATGGAATGAACAGCACTACTGCCGCTATTGCAGCATATTTTGCGGATTTTTTGCCTGTCTTTGCCTCCGGCAGGGCTATAAGGGCGGCAATTTTGCCGTCAAGCCGTAGCCAGAACCTCAAAAGAAAGGAAAATACCGCCGCAAATGCCAGTGCAAGAGGGATTCTCCACAATGCCCCATAAGTTTTTATGGCAGTGTCCGCTATGGCGATAACGTCATCATGCCCAGTGTTGAAAATGAAAGGATCAAAGGCATTGTGAAATTCCTTGTAATAGGGTATTCTTGTCTCAAAGAGAAGGGAAAGAACAATAATCGCAAATACCGCCCAACAAAACCTTATCTTCTTTGCGGGCCATTTTACGGATATAAGTCCGGCCAGAGTTCCGAAAAGGAAGCCGGGGATAAGCATGGCGGCGGATGTCTTAAGGCTTATCCTGAAACCATACCACAGTGTAAGCCAAATATCCGCAGACGGCGTACCGGGCATAATTTCCCCGGAAAAACAGAATATGAACGCCGCCCTGTAAATTGAAAGCATGAACAGGAAAAAGAAGAAAAGAAGCAGATCCTGCGAAAAATTCTCAAGAAAAAAATTATAACGTGTCTTTTGCATATTGAATTGTATCAAAAAAATTATACGTCATAACAAATATTCCGTTGATTCTTGTTTTTGCAATTTGCCTAATTAATTTTAAAATATACAATAATTGGCTGTCAATTTTATTTCATTTAGAAAATACTCTGTATAAAAAGAGTATTTGTTTTAGAGTTCTATCATCATTCTGAATTTATTTCGGCATCTCTACGGTTTAATGAGATCATGAAACAATCTCATAAACTTCCCATTTTTTTGTAAAAAAAGGTGTTTTTTGCTAAAATCATTATTGCAGAGGAACGGGGTGGAAATCCCCGGCTGTCCCGCAACGGTAAGCGAGCGTATTTGCCGCAAGCCCGGTCTACTGCGAATCCGCATTGCGATATATGTGGATATTCCGAGGAGAAGGAGAGGCCTTTCAAATTAGCAGTTGGCAATGAGCAATTAGCAATTGTGGAATTTCAAAGGCTTTTTTTATGAAGAGGATATTGTTGTTTGTTATATGTCTGATTGTACCATTTTCCTGTTCTTCAAAACAGGAAAATACAAACGGTGGTCAGATGCGTATAGTCTCCGTAATGCCGTCCTATACGGAAATATTGTTTGACATAGGGGCAGGGGACAGTGTGGTCGGTGTTTCCAATTACTGCGACAGGCCGGAGGCCGCAAAGGCCATAAAAAAGGTCGGGGATTATTACACTCCGTCGGTGGAAGAAATTTATAATTTAAAACCTACCGTTGTGTTTATCTCGCAGTCAGCTGCATCAAGGCTTGGGGATGACCTGAAGAAATTCAATCTTAACGTGATTGAAATTCCTGTTGAGAAAAGCATAGATGATATTTTTGGAACAATACGTCTTATCGCAAAGGAGACAGGCAGGGAAAAGGAGGGGGAACTTCTGATAAGGAAGCTAATTGCCTTCATTCCCGAGGAAGATGATTCCAAGGAAAGGATAAAGACGTATATAGATGTTGATTCAGGATTCTGGACCAGTGGCAAAAATTCTTTTCTTACAGACGTTGTGAAAAAGGCTGGTGGAGAAAATGTCTTTGCTGACGTGGATAAGACCTATTTCCAGCCCTCATGGGAATCCATTATCAGATCCCAGCCGGATTTTATTCTTTCCGTTTCTGGCAATTTCCGTGATTTTGTACGAATGCCGCTTTCCGAGAAACTTCCTGCCATAAGAAAAAAAGCCATTCTGGAAATGGACCGAAACCTTCTTTCCCGCCCGGCACCTTCCATGTTCCCCCTTATACAGGAGATCAAGGATGCGATGGAAAGACCTGAAATCGTAAACCCCTGCGAGTCTGATAGGACTGCTGCGAATTGCAGATGAGGAAAAAAATCGCCGTCGCCGCCATATTTGCCGTGGTATGTGCGGCGGCACTGCTTTTGGGGCATATAAGGCCGGATTACAATGTTATCATGTTTTTGCGGCTGCCAAGAATGCTTGCCGCGTTGATTTGCGGTGCCGCCCTGGGACTTTCCGGCACTCTGTTCCAGGGAGTGCTCAAGAACCCACTGGCAGACCCGTATCTTCTGGGAACATCGGCAGGAGCGTCCGCCGCGGCGGCATTGTGCTTCGTGTGCGGCATAGGCCGCATGAGTCCGCTGTTCTTCATCTCCGTGTTCGCAGGGGCATTCTGTGCCACATTCCTTTCATATTTCATAGCGAGGGCGGCAGGAAGACTGTCTGACGCATCCCTTGTACTTTCCGGCGTCGCGGTTAGCGCGTTCCTTACGGCATTGCTAATGCTCTGCATAAAGATTGGCGAGGAAAAGGCCATTTCCCTGTACGGTTTCATAATGGGACAGTTTTATTCCCCGTCGTATCCGGAAATAATCGCCGCCGGGACTGTATTTGTAATATCCATTGCCGCCGCATATCTGCACAGCCGCCATCTTGACGCATTCTCCCTGGGCGAGGAAAAGGCCTACCATCTTGGTGCCGATCCGGAAAAAGGACGGCTGTTCTTCTTCATTATCGCAAGCACGTCCTCCGCCGCGGCGGTAGCGATGTTTGGCACGGTTGGATTCGTTGGCCTTATGGCACCGCACATAATGCGTATGATTTTCAGTCCCTTGGGACGTGTACTGATACCGATGTCTGCGATAGGCGGAGCTATAATGCTATGTGCGGCAGACACGGTGGGACGGGTAATTCTCTCTCCTATGGAAATACCTGCCGGAATAATAATGGCACTGTGCGGTGCCCCATTCTTCCTGTGGCTACTGTTCCTCGGTGGAAATTCAAAAAAATCGCATATAAATTTCATTTTGAAAAAAAAGCAGGAAAAAATCAAAATTGAAAAAAAACAACAAAAAAAAGAGAAAGTTGAAAAATGCGATAAAAATTTCAATACATGCAAAAATGAGGGTGAAATTTCAAAAACCGTTTTTTTACAGGCAAAAAACATTTCCTTCGGTTATGGCAATGAATTTTCAGAAAATGAAAAAAATACCTGTCTTTTCAAAAACCTTTCATTTGAGCTAGATTCCGGGGACTTTCTGGGCATTCTTGGACCAAACGGAGCGGGAAAATCAACACTTTTAAGACTGGCAGGCGGATATATAACGAACGACGAGGAAATTTATGTGTGGGGCAAAAGGGCAAGGGATTATTCCTCGTCGGATCTTGCGAAAAAAATTGCCTGGCTGCCGGGTGAGATAGGCACACCCTATGACTTTACCGTGAGGGATTTCGCCGAGCTTGGCCGTTGTGCGAAAAACGGATTCAGCAATGCCATAAGCCGGGAGGATGTCAGAAAGTCCGAGGAGGCAATGTCCGCCGCAGGTATTCTTCATTTAAAGGATCGTATTGTAAATTCCCTGTCCAGCGGCGAGAAGCAGCTTGCCTGTCTCGCACAGGCATTGGCACAGGATTCTGATATTCTGCTTTTGGACGAGCCAGTCTCACATCTTGACCTGTATTACAAGGAACGTTTTATGGATATAGTCCTGAACCTAGTAGTAAACAGGAACAAGGCCGCCGTCGCCGTATTGCATGAGCCAGCCCTTGCCGTATTCTGCAACAGGATATTGCTGCTTGGCAGGGGATGGCATTACCTGGGCAGCCCGGAGGACGCATTGAGGCCTTCCATGCTGGCAAGACTGTACGGCATAAGTGAAAATTCAAAATTGATATAATTTATTTGATATTGAATATTTAGACAGGATTGCAATTTGTCCTGTGTTATTGAAATGCGGTTTTTATTATGAACCTTACCAGAATAGAGAAATTTCTTAATGATAACGGTATTCCGTCGTTCCGAATCAAACAGATTCGGGATGCGGTTTACAAGCAGTATGCCTGCGAATGGGACGAGATAAGGACACTCCCGGCGGATCTGCGTCAGAAACTTGCGGAAACTGAGGGCAATGTCCTTTCCGTCAGCGTGCTGGAAACGCTTACGTCAAAGAATCACGACGCTGTAAAGTTCTGCCTACAGCTAAAGGACAATCACAAGGTTGAATGTGTGCTTATGAACATTCTGCCGGAAAAATGGGCATTGTGTCTTAGCACGCAGGTAGGCTGTCCCGTGCGTTGCAAATTCTGTGCTACGGGAAAACGCGGCCTTAGACGCAATCTTTCGCCAGAGGAGATAACGGATCAGTTCATTCTTGCGGCTGCGTTTTTGAAAAAAATGAATGGCTGCAAGATACACAGCGTTGTCTTTATGGGCATGGGTGAGCCATTCCTAAATTACGCCTCAGTGTCTGATGCCATACGCACAATAACAAGTCCTGACCTGATAGGCCTTGGGCAGAGGCATGTTTCCGTCAGCACAAGCGGTCATGTTCCGGGAATACGGGCATTTGCCAAGGATTTTCCACAATGCAATCTGGCATTCTCACTACATGCTCCTACTGACGATCTTCGTCGGGAACTTGTTCCGCTTAACGAGAGATATCCTCTTTCACAGGTTGCCAAGGCCTTGCAGGATTACATATCCGCTACGCATCGCAAGGTTATGATTGAATATGTCATGCTGGAAGGCGTGAATAGCAGCCGCAGCTTCCCGGACAAGATAAATGACTATCTGCGTACAATTGCCGCACCCAGTTTCTTTACGATAAACCTGATATCATACAACAAGACTGGCGGTCAGTTCCGCAGTCCTCAGCCGGAAAGGATTCAGATATTCCAGGGATTGTTGCAGGATCTTGGCTGGGAAACCACAATCCGCAAAAGCCTGGGAGGGGACATAGCCGGAGCCTGCGGACAGCTTGCTGGGAAATAGGGGAAACTCAGGAAAAAATCTTTTTTCCTGAGTTTCCAGTTATCAGTTAGCAGTGAGCAATTAGCAATTTAGGAAGTTTTTTTAATTTCCACAAGTCAATGCCGTACATTATGTAAAATGTGCGGCATTTCAGTTTATACAAAAAAGTTAGCCTAGCCTATCTACTTTTATTATGTTATCATATTTTTATATTTATAAAGATTATCGGAGGACTTATCGTGTCTAAAGAATACACACAAGAATATGACAAGGCATTGACTCCCCGCCTGGTCATGGAAGAGGCCTCGCGCTGCCTGTTGTGCCTTGACGCACCATGCTCCGCGGCCTGCCCCGCAAAAACAGACCCAGCGAAGTTCATACGCTCCGTACGCTTCAAGAACTTCAAGGGTGCGGCGGAAACAATAAGGACAAACAATCCATTAGGCTCTATATGTGCCAGGGTATGCCCGACGGAAAGATACTGCGAAAAGGCCTGCTCCCGCTGCGGCATAGACAATCCAATAAACATAGGCGCGATACAGCGCTTTGTCACAGATTTTGAACAGGCCTGCGGAATGGAAATACTGGAGGCCGGAAAACCGAATGGAAAGAAAGTAGCAATAATCGGCTCAGGCCCTGCCGGTCTTTCCGCAGCAGCATTCCTTGCCCAGAAAGGCTTTGCCGCAGAGATATTTGAAAAATCGGAAAAAGCCGGTGGATATCTTCGCTATGGCATTCCCGAATACCGTCTGCCCAATTCCATAGTGGACTATGAAATAGCCCGCATAGAGAAACTGGGAGTAAAGATAAACACAAACTGCGAAATAAAATCAGTTGCTGAACTTTCGCAGAAATATGATGCCGTCCTCATAGCCACAGGCTTCAGCAAAGGCAAGAGCCTTGCCATGTTTGACAGCTGCAAAAACGTAAGCACCGCTACGGAATTCCTTAAAGAGGCAAAGAGCAAGGCCGGAAAAATCACATTGCCGGACAATGTTCTTGTCATAGGCGGTGGCGATGTGGCAATGGATACAGTGACAACACTACGCCTGCTCGGAGTAAAACATGTTACAGATGTTGTTTATGAGACTTTTGACGAGTTCCGTGCCAGCCGCAAGGAACTTCGCACCTCTCAGGAAAACAATGTTTCCATAATTGACGGCTTCAAGCCTGTCGCAGTAAACGGCAATGAGGTGTCATTCCAGCATCGCTATACCGGTGCGGAGCTTAAAGTAAAGGCGGATATGATAATTCTTGCCATAGGCCAGGAAAACGAGCTTGACAAACTAAGTATTCCGTCTGAGAAAGGCGAAGTCAAGGCGGAAGGAAACCGCATGGGAACTTCCAATATCTTCTTCGCTGGCGACATAGGTCATGCTGAAAAAACCGTCGTCTATGCAGTAGGCACTGCAAAACAGGCTGCCGCAGACATAGCAGAATACCTTGGAGGCAAATAAACATGAAAAAGAAAGACTTAGGCATAGATTTCCTCGGAGTGCATTTTGACAATCCGTTCTGCCTTTCCTCATCTCCCGTAGGCAACTGCTATGACATGTGCCGCAAGGCTTATGAGACCGGCTGGGGCGGAGTTGTATTCAAGACAATAGGCCCGAAACACTTCCTTATAGACGAGGTTTCCCCACGTTTTGACTCCGTAACCAAAGAGGCAGAGCCATTCGTAGGCTTCAAGAACATGGAGCAGATAGCGGAACATCCTCTTGAACAGAATCTTGAGGATCTTCGCCGCCTGAAAAAGGAATTTCCGAATAAAGTTCTGATAGCATCCATAATGGGAACAAATGAGGCGGACTGGGAAGAGCTTGCCCGCCTGGTTGAGGAAGCCGGAGCGGACATGATAGAAATGAATCTCTCCTGCCCGCAGATGACATCACACGCAATGGGTTCCGACGTTGGCTCAAATCCGGAACTTTGCCGCAAATACTGTGCCGCAGTGAAAAGAGGCTCAAAGCTGCCGATGATGGCGAAAATGACCCCGAACCTTACGGACATGGTTCCTGTGGCAAAAGCCTGCCTTGAAGGCGGTGCAGACGGTATTTCCGCAATAAACACAATAAAGTCAATATGTAATGTTGATCTCGACAAGAAAATAGGAATGCCAATAGTGGACGGGAAATCCTCCATATCCGGCTATTCCGGCAAGGCCGTAAAGCCTGTGGCACTTCGCTTCGTGCAGCAGCTGAGAATGGGTATTCCCGACATAAAAATATCCGGCATAGGCGGAATAGAGACCTGGGAAGACGCGGCGGAGTTCATTCTCCTTGGTGCGAGAAACCTTCAGGTGACAACCGCGATAATGCAGTATGGTTACCGTGTTGTTGAGGACATGAAGAACGGTCTTCAGCATTATATGGAAGAGCAGGGCGTGGACAGGCTTGAAGACCTCGTAGGCGTTGCCAATAAGAACATTATCCCCTGCGAGGAGCTTAACCGCGACTACATCGTTTATCCAAAGATAGACAATGACAAATGCGTAGGCTGCGGACGCTGCGTCATATCCTGCTATGACGGAGCACATCAGGCCATGGAATGGGACAGCGAAAAACGCCGCCCGAATTGCAACCATGACAAATGCGTGGGCTGCCATCTCTGCGCGATAGTCTGCCCAGTGCAGGCCATAAGCAAGGGCGAGATAAAGTTCAAGCCCGGCAGAAAGCAGAAGGAAATAAAACTGTAAATATTCCTGCATGGTGAACGAATTAGGACATTTCGTTCCAGGAAAGCTATACAGTAAACAAAAACGACCCTGACAAAATCAGGGTCGTTTGCTTTTTAATCTGCGATATTTGAATATCTGCTTTGCTGATTCTCTATTTCCACATATAAAAGCCGACAGCAAGTATTGTAAGAACCATATTCATTGCGAACATGGCTGCGGCCAGCTGATTGAGATTATTAGCGACATCACCCAGGGATAAGCTGGCAAACCCGTGTTTTGCAATGTCAATGCATCCATAACCTATGAGGGAACATTCCAAAATCCCTAATGCGCTGAAGCCTGCAAGTATGCCGCCAAGTTTATACTGCTTATACTTGATCATTATAATTAGGGACAGTGCCAGGGCAGTAGCGCAGGCTGCCGCCATCAGAAAGGAAATTGCTGCGGCTATAGCTCCTACAGTGTTTTGCGATTCAGGGTCTACTTGTACACGTTTTATGGACATTGAGATAAACAAAATAAAAGAAGCAACAGCTAGGAATATCCATGTTATGGCCTGTGTAAGTCCTTGCCAGGGTGTAACATCTTCTGCTTCTCTTGCTGAAAAGGGCAATGTTTCTGTCTTTTCATTGTTTTTTGATGCTGGCTTGCTTATTATTTCTGGCGTACCTTCTGTTATTTGCGATGATTTGCTTCCCTTTGATCCATGCCAGGCTTCATTGTTAAGGGCACGTGATTTTTCATCCGAAGATGTCCGCGATGATTGTCCCGCATTGTTTATTATATTTGCCTGCTGTTTTGCGGACTCCGCATATAGTGCAGGCACGTCCGCAAACATAAAAATTGCTGCTGCCATAACTGAAAAGATACATATAATTTTCTTCATACTTCCTCCTTAATATACATTTTACTATATTGGGCCCAGGACTATAAAGCAATAGGCAATGTATAAGAACAGTGTTGATTTTAATAATCCCTCGTGAACTTGTTTTCAGCATCCCTGCGGCGTAATTAGATCCTGAAACAGGTTCAGGACGTTTGACAGGGACTGATGACTGCTTGCCTAACTCCTGATTTGAAACGCGGAAAAAGTCCATTTTCCGCGTCTGCCTATTTTCCTACAGGACTGCCGGCTGGATTTGAAAGCCCATTGTCCGTCATAAGCCTGTTTATCTGAATGATTACCTGCTTCGGGGTTATAAGCCTGCTACACTCGTATTCACGGCTTGTTCCCTTGTGCCTGGGGCAACTGTAATAATCCCGCAGTATTTCCACTATTGAAACAGACAGGTCGTGAAAGCAGCCATTGCAGGCGTAGGGAACAATAGCCCTGTATGGTGTCCAAAATATGTGGAAGGGATGAGTGTATCCTCCGATGATTATGACAGGCTTTCCCATTGCCCATGCTACCCATCCGAGGCCGGAATCCATTCCTATGAAAAAATCGCAATGCTCAATTACAGCCGCCCTTTCCGTAAGGGGAAGGTCCCCTGTCCAGTCCTCAACGCCGAAGGGCAAGCCTTCCCCGTCTTGAACGGCATTTTTGTCTATGCATATTACCCGATAGCCTATGCGGAGCAGATATGCCACTGTATGTTTCCAGCCATTGGGATTGAGCCAGTTCTTTGCCTTTTTTGTTGACCGACACGCTATGGCAACATATCTTTCCGGGATAGGTCTGTTTCTTCCTGTTTTTATTTTTGGGGAAACAAGAGGCGTGTTTATTCCGAGTATTGAGGCCGCCTGGCAATGCAGGGGGAACATTCTGTAATCATTCGGTGAATACATTTTTGAATAATCACTTATCTTGAAAAAATGCAATCCCAGATGATATGACGCATAAGGACGTGAAAATCTCGGTTTTTCCGTACGAGGGTCGGTAAAACAGATGTATGGATAATTGCTTCTGAAAAGATCGGCTATGAAATCCGATATTATAAATTCCGACAGGCATTTGTGTTTTTCCGTAAAGGACACAGCGATAGGCAGCCATGAAATGCAATCCCCGAATGCCTGTAATGGAAAGAGAATCTGTGTTTCCCGTCCTGAAAGGTTCAGAATATGTTCAAAAATCGGATTGGATTCGCCATTTTTCCATACCCTTATGCGGAATCTTACATAATACCTGATACTGCTCTGAACAAGTCCGCCAGACGAGTCCAATTCATCAATAACATTTCCTGTCTCATTGTCCTCTATCCGTATATGCCAGTTTCCTTCGGGCAAGAACACTCTTGCCCCGTCGTTGAAATCGTAAAATATACCCAGTGGTCCCTGCTGGGTAGGCATATCAGGAATATGTACGAGATAATTGCCATACATCATCTCGTACGGGGTTTGTTCTGTCATAAATGATTGTAATTTAGTCGTCAGACGGGCAGCGTACCTTCTTTGTCACAAAGTGGCCATTTTCCAATACGGTCTGCTCAATTTCCGTCTGGCTTTTCTTGCAGGCTTTCACACATACATTGTCAGCAAAGAATACGGTGAAAGGCTTTACAGTGTTTTTTGAATTGTCCTGTATTCCGTTCAAGGTGGTATATTTTATGTTTTCAGGGTTTTTAAGATATTCCGATGCCATTAGCCTTTCGCCGTCGCCGAGATTGCATATAAGGTTCACGCTGTCTATTGTTTTTCCCTTCTGCTGCATGTGAACACCTGTCACATAGCGGCATTTTCCGTTTCTCTTGCCTTTGATCTCAAATGTGTCGTCCAAGGTCTGTCCCAGGAATGTGGTCGCCCGGCTGCATTTGAATGGCGCGCAGGCCGCCATATACTTGTGCATATTTTCGCAGCTGCCAAATATTGGTTCAGGCTCTGCCATCACATCTTGCGGTTTTGCGTCAAGGGCGAATGTCTCGTCATTGCTTTTTTCTTCTGATTCAGTGTTTTCTGTTTTTTCGCCCTTGTTTTCCTCGTTTTCATTATTTTCGGAGGTGTTTTTTGCTATTTCTTCGGATTTTGTCTCATCGCTGTTCTCCGAAGAGGATTGTTTTTCGTCTTCCTGTATTTCCTCTTTCACAGCAGCCGCAAAGGCACTTTCAGCGGGTTTTTCAGCATCTTCAGCCTTTGCTGCACTAGTGTTTTGTACGTTCTCATCTGAATTCTGACTGGAATTGTCCGCAGATTGCTCAGGAACATCATTGTTTTTTTCAATATCTGTTGAATCAGATGTAGCAGAAGAGGCATCCTGTTCCTCAGCATTGTTTTCTTCCTTGTTTTCTGATTCGCCCTGTGTTTCGGAATTTTCCGTATTTTCCGTCGCAGGCGATGTCGCCGCAGGTTCGGGTATGTAGCTTTGTCCCTGTTCCGCGGAATCATTGTTCTTTGAACAGGAACACAGGGCAAGGCCTAGAAACAGCACAAAGGATATAAGCGAAAAATTTTTCAGTGTCATAGGCATATTATATAAATTAATAAGGCAATAGTGTATTACGATTTTCTAAATTGCTCATTTCTCACTGCTAAGGAAACACAGATAAAGTCAATGTTTCCCGTTTTATACGTCATTGCGAACGGTAGTGAAGCAATCTGATTCGGTAAACTCCTATTTTATTTTGCTTCTATGATTTTCTAACTGCGAGGCCCTGAAACAAGTTCAGGGCGACGATTAATTAGGAATTTCCTCAATTGCTAATTGCTCACTGCTAATTGGAAATGCGGAAAATGTACTTTTTCCGTATTTCCCTAATTGTAAACACAGAAAAAGTCTCTTTTCCTGTGTTTACCAAGATCGGCCACCGCCGCCTCCACCACCGCCGCCGACACGGCCACCTCCTCCGCTGCTGCTTCGGCTGTATGAACGTCCTGAACTAGAGGATGAGCTGCTGCTTAATCCGCCGTTGTCGGTGCTTGCCTCGGAAAGGTAGCCTATCTTGCTTGCGAAGCTGTCTATGTTATGCACGTGGTATCTTGGCTTTTCTTCCGAGGGATGCGTCTGAAGGAAATTATCCAGTTTCTTCGTCCAGACGTCGGAAACGCCCAGAATATACGCATAAGGCAGTATGTTGTAAAACTGTCTGGGATTGGCATCCGCCATTGCTTCCAGTTCCGGCAGCTCCGCGGTCTGTATGAATTTTCTTAGTCCCATAAGCTCGCCAAGATACATTTTCCCCTGGGCATTTCTCTTCGGCAGATAATGTCCGCATACAAGGGCAATAAGCAGGAATATGGATATTATTCCAACAGTTCCCAGATTTTCATAGCTTGATCCGTCAAACAGCATTGTTATGATAATCAGTGCAGGACCTGTAATGATCATCCATACCTTTGTAAGCAGATTCCATACGTCCATAATTATCGGGGAAATTATAAACAGTGCGAAGGCGACAATGCTTGCTATGCCTCCGGCGAAAAATCCCCTGAATGAGAAGTCTGCAAATGCGAATACACCGATAAGGAATATAGCAGATATTATGCGCAGCATGGCCTGTGGGATTTTGCCCTCTATGGTTCTCATGTCATAAATCATATCCATTTTTGAACCTGCGGAAGTCAGAATCTGCTGGCATTTGACATAGTAGGATCTTGATGTTTTCAGCTCATAATGGGTGACTGTGTTCTTTTTGGGGAACAATGCGTCAAGATACTTTTTTGCCATCGGGTCATCCTCGCATGAAGCCAGTTTCCGTATGATAAAGTTTCTGTGCTGGTTCTGAATGTCAACATAGCCCTTGTTGGCAAGCTCAATCAGAAAAGCTGCGAGGCCTTTTGTAGAGGTATCTCCCTTGTATGCAAATTCCGCCTGTACGGCATTCAGTCCTTTGGGGATTTCAAATGTGACTACCGGGGTCACATGCTCATCCTTGCCGTATTTTGCCCAAAGAATATATGCGATTAGGGCAAGAATCGCAGATACCGCTATCGCAATGGCATCGGCGTAGGGGAAATAGCGGTTGAAATAACCTTTGGGGACTTCCGTGCGGAATGTGATTCCCTCGCCCTTTGCAAGCTCCCGCTCCATGTGGCCCTCTATAACAATATTGTCAACGACGCGGAAGGCCGCCCCACCGTCAAATCCTGCCGTATCGGTTTTTCCTATGGAAAGCCCTGCCTTTTCGCCGTCAAATTCCTTTGGCATTCTTATTCTGAAACTGGCATTCCTTATCGGCACTTTCCATTCCGTGCCTATTATGTTATGGTAAAATTCCGGCTTGTTGTCGTGGTAATTGTAATTGTATGAAATCGTATATTTATGCTGTCCCTGTATTGTCTTGTCCGCATCGCCGATCTGTATTTCCACGTTCCCGCCAACTTTGGATACGCTGTATTTTTCCGACACGGATATTCTGCTCACGCTGGCCTTTGGATGCGGTATTTCCCTTATTATTCCATGCGAGGCATATTTGAATTCCACAAGTATTTCCTCGGTCACCCTGGCGGACTTGTTTTCATTTACCTCAATGTCAACCTTGTAGTCC
>LXOW01421438.1_pt1 | contig 26946 bp, 19 predicted proteins | sample 1368591 | NCBI WGS metagenome assembly LXOW01 (sample SAMN04884650, study PRJNA319009) | bovine gut metagenome | isolation source: Cow rumen | host: Bos taurus | place: Italy: Legnaro (PD) | collected 2014-07-09
TCAGATTATTTAACCCGAATGAGAAACGCCATCAGGGCTAATCATAAAGTGGTGGAAATCCCTACCTCCAAGACAAAACGTGAAATCACGAAGATCTTGTTCGAGAAAGGTTATATCTTAAATTATAAATTTGTCGATGACGTGCACCCTGGCATGATTAAGATCGCTCTTAAATATCATCCTACTTCCAAGTTGTCGGCTATCACCGAACTGAAACGCGTGAGCCGTCCCGGTCTTCGTAAATATGTTGGCGTTGATGAAATGCCTTCAGTGATGAACGGCCTCGGTATCGCTATCGTTTCCACTTCCCATGGTATGATGACCGACAAGGAAGCCAGAAACCAGAATGTCGGTGGCGAAGTTTTATGTTATATTAGCTAATAGGAGGAAACAGTTATGTCAAGAATAGGAAAATTGCCCATTTCAATTCCCTCTGGAGTTGAAATTAAGAAAGATGAGAAGTCTAACGTCGTTACCGTTAAGGGTCCTCTCGGCGAATTGCACCAGTATGTGGATCCCGATATCACCATGGAAGTGGAAGACGGTCATCTGAAACTGTTCCGCCCCACCGACCAGAAACGTCATAAAGCTATGCATGGTCTATACAGAGCGCTCTTGAATAATATGGTGACAGGTGTATCCAAAGGTTTCGAAATCAAGCAGGAAGTTGTCGGTGTTGGTTACAAGGCCGAAGCCAAGGGTCCTCATCAGCTGGACTTGAGTTTGGGTTATTCCCACAACATCCTTTTCGATTTCCCCGATGAAATCAAAGTGGAAACCGTGAATGAGAAAGGTAAAAACCCCATCATTATCCTCAAGGGTATCGACAGACAATTGTTAGGCCAGGTGGCTAACAAAATCCGCTCTTACAGAAAACCCGAACCTTACAAAGGCAAAGGTATCCGCTTTGTGGGCGAGATTGTTAGAAAGAAAGCCGGTAAATCAGCAGAAAAATAATATTGAAAATTTAAGAAGATGGCTTATAATAAGAAAGAATTTAGAAGAAACAGGATTAAAAACCGCGTGCGCAAAATCGTTAGCGGTACTCCTGAACGTCCTAGAATGTCCGTTTTCAGAAGCAACAAGGACATCTATGTACAAATCATTGATGATAGAGCCGGCATGACCTTGGCATCCGCTTCATCTGTCGTTCCTGACATCAAAGCCCAGAAGGTTACCAAAACCGAGAAGTCTGCAATGGTGGGCAAATTGATTGCCGAACGCGCTAAAAACGCAGGTATTACCGCCGTCGTGTTCGACCGTAACGGCTATCTGTATCATGGTAGAATTAAATCTTTGGCTGACGCTGCCAGAGAAGGTGGTTTAACTTTCTAATACGAGGAGGATTATGTCAAACGTTAATGTAAAAAGAGTAAAATCAACCGATATCGAATTCAAAGATAGATTGGTTGCAGTGAACAGAGTTACTAAAGTTACCAAGGGTGGTCGTACTTTCAGCTTCTCAGCTATCGTCGTCGTTGGTAATGAGAATGGCGTGGTTGGTTATGGCCTCGGCAAAGCGAAGGAAGTTTCCGCCGCTATCGCCAAGGGTATTGACGATGCCAAGAAAAATCTGATTCAGGTTCCTGTCCTCAAAGGCACTATCCCTCACGCTCAGGAAGGCAAATACAGTGGTTCCCTCGTTTTCATGAAACCCGCAGCTCCTGGTACCGGTGTTATCGCTGGTGGTGCTATGCGTGCCGTCCTCGAAAGCGTTGGCGTGAAGAACGTGTTGGCTAAGTCCAAAGGTTCTTCCAACCCCCACAGTGTGGTGAAAGCCACTATCAATGCACTGGCACAGTTGCGCGATCCTTATACTATCGCCAAAGTGCGTGGTGTTCAGTTGGAAACTGTGTTCAACGGATAAACACTCTCTCATAACTGCATATTTGTTCGTGAAAGGCTCCTGCTGGTTTTCCGGTGGGAGTCTTTTTCTGTTAAGAGTTTACCCGACTCCTGCACGTGGAAAAGTTGAAGAAGGTAGTGGAGAATCAAAGGATTTTTGTATTTTTGCAAAAAAATCAGACTATGGCAAAGGAAAATATCACATACACCGAAGCATTCAATGAATTGCAGCAGATTGTAAAGGAAATGGAGAATGCTGACATCACCGTGGATGAGTTGTCAGACAAGATCAAACGCTGCACGACGCTCATCAAATTCTGCAAGGACAAGCTTACTAAAACAGAGGCGGAAATCTCCAAAATTATGGAGACGGAGGCTTAATACTGTACAATAATTCCTGTTTTAGCTGTGGAAACTTTAGATACTGTAACGGATGCGCTGATAGAGGAGTACTGCGAGGAACATAGCTCGGAAGAGGGCGACTTGCTTTACCGCTTGTATCGTGAAACTTACCTGCATGGGGTGAAACCCCGTATGATTTCGGGACAATTGCAGGGACGCTTTCTGTCAATGGTCTCGCGCATGCTTCGTCCCACAAATATTTTGGAAATAGGCACCTTTACCGGCTATTCGGCTTTGTGTCTGGCGGAGGGACTTGCCCCTGACGGTCAACTCCATACCATAGAGGTGGACGAGGAACTGGAGGAAATCATCCTGCGCTATGTGGAGCAGTCATCCTACAAGGACAGCATTCATCTGCATATCGGTGACGCCCGCCAGCTGATTTCCCGGTTTGATTGCAAGTGGGATCTGGTGTTTATTGATGCTGAGAAGCGCGGCTGCCGTGAGTTTTATGAATTGGTGCTGCCACAGATGAAAAAGGGTGGGGTGATGCTGATAGATAATATGCTGTGGAGTGGAAAAGTGGTGGATTCCGAAGGTAAGCCTGATTTGGATACCCAGGCTATTATGGAATTCAATGATTTTGTGCAGCAGGATGAACGTGTTGACAATGTGCTGCTGCCATTGCGTGATGGAATAATGATGGTCATGGTGAAAGCTTAGTTTTTGGTTTTGATTTTGGTAATTTAGTTGTATGAGAATAGATATATTGACATTATTTCCTGAGATGTTCACTGGAGTGTTTGGTTGTTCCATCATCAGCCGTGCGGTAAAGGGAGGTTACCTTGAACTGTTCACCCATGACATCCGTGATTATAGTACTGACAAGCACCGTCGTGTGGATGACTACCCCTTTGGCGGTGGTGCCGGCATGGTGATGATGGTGGAGCCCATCGCCCGCTGTATCGAACAACTGAAGTCGGAAAGGCACTATGACTTGGTGCTGTTCATGGCTCCCGATGGTAGAACCTTCGACCAGACTTATGCCAACAAGCTTTCTTTGCTGGAGAATGTGATGATACTCTGTGGCCACTACAAGGGTGTTGACGAGCGGGTGAGAGAATTGTTCATTGACGAGGAGGTCAGCATAGGCGATTATGTTTTGTCGGGAGGTGAAATAGCGGCTATGGCCATTGTCGATGCGGTGGCTCGTATCATCCCTGGGGTGCTTCACGATGAGACCTCAGCACTCTTGGATTCATTTCAGGATGGGCTGTTGTCAGCCCCTGTCTATACACGTCCAGCTGATTATCAGGGACATAAGGTGCCTGATATCCTTTTGTCGGGTCATCAGCGGAAGATAGACGAATGGCGGACGGAGCAACAATTGAAGCGCACCGCCGAGCGGCGACCAGACCTGTTGGAATAAATTTAACAGCATATTGTTCATAAAAAATAGCGAGAAAAAATATTTTTTTTCGTTTCGTATAAAAAAAATATGTATTTTTGCATGTTGAAATTGTAGTGTACTGCAATCTCACGAATTTATTATAAACCTAATAAAACCAATAAAATAGAGGAAAATAAAGAGAAAAAACAATAACAATTAAATTCTAAAACGTATGAAAAAACTATTATCGATTTGCTTCTTGAGCATCTTTTTACTGATGTTTGGTATGCAAGCGCAAGCGCAGACAGACTGTTGTTTCAGCCTGTCAAACCCTAGCGGTGACACGATTCACGGGCTCGTGAATGTCCCTGGAGGAGACTTGCCCCAGAATCATTCCATGAATCCGCTGCAGTGGCACAATACGGATTCGTATGCATTGCAGTTCTCGGATGCAAGTTGCTTGAGTATCACTGGTAACACCAAGGTCTCCATTGAACTGGAACTGTGGTTAGACGGAGAGAATGTTCTCGATGGCCAGCACGACTTGAGCAACTACTGCAACATTACGATGCAGACCACCTACAATGAGCTGCATTGGGTGGGTTCACCGATGATTGGTTCCAATTATCCTTATGCTTTTGAGTATCCGGGCGCTATCCAGATATTCAGCGGTACCTACAACATCAGCAATGTCAACTTCGACTACTTCTTCTTCAATTTCTTGCTGAACAGCCAGACCAAAGTTATGATTACTTGGAATCAGGTGTTCCGCGATGCTATGCTGATTGCCCATGTCAGAGAACGTATCCATGGTACTAACCATGAGTTCTATTGGGATGACCAGCAGAGACTGAATGTGGGTGGTCACCAGTCACATCCTGGACGTATCCTCGCTTCCGACACTATCAGCACCGACAGATTCCCTGTAAGCTCTGATTCTATTCAAGATTGTGAGTCTGTTACTGTGGGTGTTCCCGCTTATACTATGGATACCACTGGAACTTATAAAGTGGCTTATCTCCACACCAGTGGTTGCAACACCAAAATTGACAGTGTCGTTACCTATTATTATACTCATTATGTACATCCCACTACTCCCACTCTGCATGATTCAACGTTCAGATATTGCCAGAAAGGAACCACTACTCCTATCGTTCTGCCAGACGAACCTAATGCGGCTTTGGCTGACCATGTGGCCGACATCGTTCCTTACTGGTATTTCGCTGATGGGGATTCTTTCCGTTATGCGGCTTCTCTCACTCCTGTGACTGACACTACTGCAGGTAACTATTATTATTATGTAAAGCGTCATGACAATGTGACGGGCTGCGAAAGTGAAATTGACACCTTTGTGGTGACTATCAACCCCAACCCCNNTGTTGAATATTGTGTGGGCGCAACTGCCACTCCTTTGACATACCCTGCTCCAACAGGTATGCAGGTGATTTGGGGAACTCATCCAGACATCGACAGCTTGTCACCAACCCCCATCACTCCCTCAACAGCAAATCCTGATACTATGATTTATTATCTGAGACTGCAGGATACCACCACCGTCAACCGTTGCATCAGCGAGGAATATGATTCCATTACGGTGAGAGTGTTCGCTAACCCTGTGGTGTCCATCACTCATGATAATGATTCATTGTGCTACAGCAATGTGGTGACCTTGACTGCTAATCCCAGCACACTCAGCACCTATGCTTGGAGCAAAAACGGTGCCCTTCTTCCGAACGACACCCTTTACACTTTGATCGACACCAACTGGACTGCCGTTGAAACTTTCGTGAAATATTCATTGGCTGTTACTGAAAAGCACGATTCAGTAAGCTGTGCCGCTAACGCTACTGACAGCGTCAAGGTTTATCCTTTGATTGGAACTCCTACTCCGGTGACTCCCGCTCTCGGTGACACCTCTATCTGCGGTGCTGGCAATGTTACTTTCGTGGTTGCAGCCGGTGCTAACGGAACTACCGCAAAATGGTATAGGGCTGACAAATCCACTGTTATCGCAACAGACACTTTGAGACAGACTATTCATTTCGACGCTACTGACAGTATCTTCATTTCTTCATTGAATGCAAGAGGATGTGAAACTCCAGATACAAGCTGGTTGAAGATTATAGTTACCGTTGATACTATTCCAATCGTTACTCTGAGCGCTGACAATAATGCAGAAGTTTGCGCTGAATCAGATTTGATCATTCGTTCTACTGTTGTTCCCGCTTATACTCCTATCACCTACGCTTGGACTGGAACTGGCTTGAATGCTCCATTGAATGAGGACAGTGTCCGTTTCAACCATGCTACCGCTGGTCAGTACACCGACACTCTGACTATTACTGATGCTCATGGCTGTATCGCTATGAACACCATTTTGGTAACTGTTGATACTCTTCCTGTCATTGTGAAAGATGTGAACTACACTATTAGAAATAATGAATACTGCGTGGGTACAAACGGAAAGATTGAATTCCTGACCCCCGACTACGTAAAATACAGCATCGACAGCGCTTGGACTTGGAGAACCACTAAGGTATTCGACACATTGGCAGTTGGTCATTATAATTTGATGGTGGAAGACGGTAATGGTTGTAAGAACCATGCTAACGCCGAAGACATCGTTAAAGATACAATTAATCCTACTCTCACCATCACCGATTCAGCCAACACTCGTTGCGCGGCTCCGTTCAATGGCAAGTTAATGGTTTCAGCCGCTCCTGCTACTGGTGCATTCATATATCAGTTGAATGATGGTGCCGCTCAGACCGATTCAGTATTCGCTGCTTTGGCAGATGGCAATACTTATAAGATTACTGTTACCGATACCATCACTGGTTGTAAGACTGACAGCCTTAACCAAGTGGTTACCGATGGTAAGATAATTCCTGTTCCTACTTTAACTTCTACAAACAATACCCACTGCGACATTGATTATGATGGTACAATAACTATTACCGCTGTTACTCCTGCTGCTGGAGCTTATCATTACAGACTGACAAGTACAGTTCTTGTTCCCGATCCGACCCCATACCAGACCAGCACCTTGTTCTCGGGTCTTTATCATGGTTTCTACACCGCTATCGTTGAAGACACTTTAACCGCTTGTGTTGGTAGCGATACGATTACTGTGAAATATGATGGTCTTCTACCCACCGCTACCGTTATGGGTCCTGATTACATTTGCTATGGTGATACCAATACCGTATTCTCTGTAAATATTACCGATCCTAATGTATATTTCACTCATTGGTCATATGTTGGTTCAGTTCCTGACACCACAATTAACACATTTAGAACTCTTCAGACTGTAAAATTGAAAAATTACAATACTGGTGAAGCATTTCCTCCTGGAACTCACATCCTGATGGCTCATGTTCGTGATACCGTGACCCATTGTGAAAACATCATTAAGGACACTATCCGTGTTATCTCTGTGAATATCGACCTGCTTACTATTCCTAACACTACTGTTTGCGAGTACGACACAGTGAAGGTCTTTAGCCACTACATCCAGGCTGATCCTTCAGATGCTATCGTAACCTATACTTGGTTCAATGGCAACCATGTGGAATATGTTGCTCCTGGTGTTTACGATACTGCTTTGGTTATCCCCACCAGTTCCGCTAGTTATGTCTCATTGATTGTGGTTGACAACCACGGGTGTTCAGGTGCTTTCGGCAGAACTATCAGTGTGTGGACACTGCCCTCTATCACTATTAGTAGTGATACAGCTTATTGTAAAGGTTCAAATCATAATCTTGTTGTTACTCTCGCTTCAACTAATACTCCTTTGGATGTTGAGTGGTGGCAAGGTGCTGCTAACGTACATTCAGATCCGTCCTTAACTACTCCTTTAATCTCAACCTATAACAAAACTGTCAATAATGATACCACTTTGGTAATTACTGTAGAAGACGTTCACGGTTGTATAAACCAGAAAGACTATAACCTTGTGGCTGTCGAACTTCCGGGTGATCCTTACTTCGATAACAATCCTGATTATTTCTGTACCAATGATGATATTGCAATTACTGTCCATCAGCAAGCTCCTATCAGTGGTAACTTGGTATGGAATACTACCGATCCTAACGTGACTAAATTACCGGGTAGTTATACTGCTCATTTTGAACTTACTGCTCAAACATCTACTTGTAGATCAGCTGACAGCACTGTGGTTGTATCAGTACCTGGCAAACCAACCTTTAATATTGCGTTGAAGTACAATAGCGAGGGTTCTGCTACTACTTCTAAGGCTAGATGCTATGATGCAGCCGCTGGTGATACCATCAATATGACAGTAACTTCTACTGCAATCGGTACTATGGCTTATACATACGAGTTTAATAATGTTGCTCATACTGGTACCCAATTCGTGATTACCGAAACTGAGCCCGGTACTTATAATGATACTATCAAGATCAATGCTACTCAGACTTATCCTGATGGTACTTCATGTGACTGGGATACTACAGTTTACTACACTTTGACTGTTAATCCTCTTCCTGTTGCTCCTAGCAACTTCCCGCATGCATACAATGGTACTAGCGACTCTGTGATTTTCTATTGTGCTGGTTCAACCGCTTCTTATACTTTTGCTCCTCAGACTGGTTTCACTTATACTTACAATCCTGGCGGTTCTACAGCTCCTACTACGGCTGGTACTGTTCAGTTGATTGTGACTAATAATACTACTGGTTGTGTTGATAGCTTCCCCTACAAGATTGTAGAAGTTCCGACTCCTCAAATTAATCTTACTCACACTGCAAGCCCCAAGAATTGTGGTCAAGACAATATTCTCGACACTATTACAGTTAACATCACCAACACCATTGATGCTTCTTATACTAGATTCTTTGTTTGGAATCCTGGTGACTCAGTTGCTAAATTTGCAAATGCAGACACTAATTATCATACCTTCAATGCTAATGATACTATGATAACTGTGAGAATTGGTGTTTATGCAGCAAATGGTGATTTTACTGCCACTTGCTACAAGACTCCTTCTCCCGACACTATTGTGAAGGTCCTCTTCCAGGAGCGTCCCGCTATGCCGAAGTTGGATCCCGCATATACTTATTATGTGGATTCCGCACATGCCGCATATTGTGCATCTGAACTTGGTACATTCTCTTTAACTGCTAGCCATTTCTTGGCTATTCCTGGTGTTACTATCAATATTATTGGTCATTCTTTAGGAGTTGATACTGCAGGTGTTTACCAGGTTGTTGCTAACAATGATGCTGCTCCTTACTGTCCCAGCGATACTCTGACACTGTATGTGAGAGAGAAACGTACTCCCGCTGATCCTACCAACATTGGTACAGGCATGTATGATCATAAAGTTTACTTCTGCGCTGGTAACACTCCGGTATATAATTTTGTTGCTGCAGACGCTAAGGATGAATTCTTGTACTCAGCTGATGGTATCAATTTCTTTACCACTGCTCCTGACACAGCTGGTACCTATACCCTCCGTGTAAGAGATATCGACGACAGCTGCTACAATGATGTTACATTCGAAATTATCGAGGTTGCTAATCCTAACTACACAGTTTCAGTATTACCTGCTGCCAACTGGGTTGACACCAACATTTGCCAGGGTTCAAACTTCGTTATGTCTTACAATTCCAACGTTGTTAATGCTTATACTCCGACTACAGGTGTAAATCAGAAACAATATTCAATTTGGGATGCAACAGACACTAATACTACTCACAATTATAACTTCGCTGTAACCGCTGACACTAATTTGACATTTGCCTTTGTTGCTTATGACACCATCGGTAATACTGGCTATGGCGTTGCTTGTTCGTTCGCTGGATATTATGACACTATTTCTATCACTTACTTCGCTACTCCCGCTGCACCAGTTTATACTGGCGACACCACTTTCTGCGCTGGTGACACTGTGTTTGTGACTGAAAGCAATTTCTCTTATGCTACTGGTTTGAATTTGACTACAGATGTTACTCTGCCTGATACTATCACTGCTACATCATCAATCATTGCAAGTGTTAGTTATCCTACTTTCAGTGCTTGTAAGAGTGCGGACACTACTATCCATATTACTAAATACAATCTGCCTACAGTGACTATCGCTCCTGCTGCAGTTACCATGTGTGAGGGTGATACAACCATCCTGAAGGTTACGGGTGCTGAAACTTATGTATGGTCAAATGCTTCTACCATCGACTCAGTGTTCGCTACCGATTCTATCGCTTATTCAGTAATTGGTACCGATGTTCACGGTTGTGTGAATTATGATACTGTGAAGGTTAATTTCCATCCTACCTTCGCTGTTGTGATGAGCCATGACACAACTGTATGTTTGAATTCTGATGCTCAGATTACTGCTGAAGTTATTGGTGGTTCTCATGACTTTACCTTCGAGTGGTTCAAGGATACTGCTTCTACTGCATTTGCTACTACTCCTACTGGTATTTTTGATGTACAACTTGTACATCCTGACACCAGCAAACGTGTTAACGGTTCATACATTCCTAACTACTATTCAGTGAAGGTTACTGATAATACTTCTGGCTGTGACAGCAGAGCAGCAGACAATGTGGTTGCTGTTTCCGCTATCGCTGGTCCGTACATTATCTNNACAGTACTAAGACAAGCCGTTATATGCATGTTGACGAAAACAACCAGTCTGCTTTCGAAATGTATATCGTTGATAAGGGTGAGTGTCCTTGCAACCAAGATAAGAGAGTATTCATTGACTTCCAGATTTACAAGAATGGTGTTCCTATGACAGATCCCGAAGTTGGTGAGGTTATGGATCATTTTATCAATACTTATAGTATGATGTATGATTTTGATCTGACAGTAGGTGCAGGTAACATTCCTTCGTTGTTATTCCAATCTACTACTTCAAATGCAGCTGGCTTTATTCCTGACATTACTGGTTTCTCTGCTCTTGGTCAATCAGATAAGTCCTTCGACTGGGTATTTATGCACTTCCTGTTAGGTGTTGAAAATTCAGATCATAGTCATAATGGTCGTAAGATTACCGTTAACACTGGTATGTGGAAACCTGGTTCATCAGGTGTCTATACTTTCTCATACGCTGTGATTGTGGCTGGTGTATATTCATCTCAAGTTGCTATTCCTTATGAAGGTATAAGAAATATTGGTGGTTACGGTTCACATACATCCTTGTTTGTGAAAGATACTATCGTTTCTGACTTCTTTACTATCTATGTTGGCGACAGCGTTTACAATGGTAGTACAAGTACTTTCAACTTCAATGCTAATAATCCGACCGATGTCACCACTTATCCCGCTGTTGAAGAACAGAAACAAGTTGACATGAAGGTTTACCCGAATCCGGCTAGCAACAATGTCAATGTTGTTCTCGAAGGCATCTCTGGTCAGACTGTGATTACTGTTCACGATATGAGTGGTAAGGCTGTCAGCAGCATGAGAGTGGATGTTGACAACAATGGTCAGATTATCAACCTGCCAGTTGAAAACTACTCACAAGGTATCTACTTCATCAAGGCTGTTAATGGTGACGCTGTAATGACCAAGAAACTGATCATCGCAAGATAGTGATGACCAATAACTGAAAATCAAAAAGGAGTTGCGTTCTCTGGCGTAACTCCTTTTTTTATAAAAACTGAGACATGAACGATATGTATAACGGCCGGTTCCTGCGATTTCTGCTGTCAACTTATTGGTATAAGCTGATAGTGGTTTTCTTTTTCAATATACTGGCTGTCGCATTCTCCATCCTGTCTCTGATGCTGATTGAGCCTTTTGTGGCTATCCTTTTTGGTATGAACCTTTCACGTCTGAGTGTGTTGGGTTCTTTTATGATGAATATACTGTCAGAGTTTATTGACTTGAACGCTGCCACGCAGCAGGTGACTGGACTGGTTATTCTGGCTGTACTTTTCTTCTTCTTGAAGAATCTTTTCACTTTCATGGCGCAGTGGTTTATGGCGCCTGTGCGTAGCGATGTGGTACGCAATATTCGTAATGCCATCTTCGATAAGATTTTGATTTTACCCTTGTCTTATTTCACTGACCAGAAGAAGGGCGACGTGATTTCGTGTGCGGTTAACGACACCCATGAGATTGAGTACACCATCTTAACAGCCCTCAAGCAATTCCTTACTGAACCGCTTACGGTGCTGATGTATATGACTGCCCTCTTTGTCATCAGCCCGCGCCTTTCTGTCTTTGTGCTGGTGCTGCTTCCCATAGCGGGTTTTGTCATCTCGTCTATTTCCCGCTCCTTGCGTAAGAACGCCAAATTCTCAAAGGAATATTTGGGTAGCCTGTTGTCTCATGTGGAGGAGACTTTGTCAGGTTTGCGCATTATCAAGGCTTTCAACGCTTTTGAACATGCCCAAACTGTCTTTGAGAGAAACAACGCTAAATACACCCGCTTGCAGCGGGCCATCTATCGGAAAGTTGATTTAGCTTCCCCGCTCAGCGAGTTTATGGGAATAACACTGGTGATGATTATCCTTGTTTTCGGTGGTATGTCGGTGATGCGCCCCGGCAGTACGCTTTCGCCAGAGCTCTTCATCACCTATATTGCCCTGTTTACCCAGATTATCAATCCCGCCAAGAATTTTTCTACTGCTTTTTCCAATTACAGAAGGGGGCTCTCCGCTATGGATCGCTTGAAGGAGATACTTGGTGCTGATGAGAAGATTATTGAATGTGAGGATGCCATCAACAAGACCACTTTTGATGAGGGAATTGTGCTCAAGAATCTCTGCTTTTCGTATGACCAGCAGGAAATACTTCATAATGTGAATATGTCTGTCCCCAAGGGCTCGCTGGTGGCTCTGGTGGGTCCCTCGGGAGCTGGTAAGTCCACGTTGGTTGATCTGTTCCCACGCTTTTACGACCCTACTGGCGGTAGTGTTTCAATAGATGGAACAGATATACGCCGTTATAAAATCGACCAGCTGCGCGCCTTGTTTGGCTTGGTGTCTCAAGATGTGATTCTGTTTAATGACACGGTGGCCAACAATATTGCCTTCGGTCTGCCCAATGTCTCGCACGAGCGCATTGTGGAAGCCGCTAAGACTGCCAATATCTATGATTTTATTGTCTCTCTGCCTGATGGCTTCGACACCAATATTGGTGACCGTGGGGTGAATTTGTCGGGAGGGCAGCGGCAACGCTTGAGCATCGCCAGGGCTGTGCTCCGTAATGCTCCCATCCTCTTGCTTGACGAGGCCACCTCTGCTATGGACACAGAGTCGGAGAAGTTGGTGCAGGAGGCTTTGGACAAAATGATGCAGAACCGCACCGCCATCGTCATTGCCCACCGCTTGTCAACTATTCAGCATGCCGACCGTATCTACGTGATGGAGGAAGGACACATTGTGGAGGAGGGAACCCACGAAGAGCTGATGGTTGCGGAGGGGAGATATGCGAAGCTGGTGCAGATACAAAATAGTTGACAATAAGGAATTTTATATCCTTCACTACCATGGTCTGCGGCCACTCCTTCTCATAGAAGGGGAACTTGAAACTTGAAACCTGAAACTTGAAACAAATACTATGTCAAAAAATAAATTAGCGCGTTTCGCGGAAAACTTAACCTTCAAGAATCTTTTTCAACACACCTCCTACAATATCAGGGAGGAGGGGTTCCCAATGAAGGGGAAATGGAATAGCGAGTACTTCCACAACGATCATCCCATTGTACTGGAGTTGGGTTGTGGCAAGGGTGAATATACAATTGGCCTGGCCCAGCGTTATCCCGAGATGAATTTTATTGGGGTGGACCGGAAGGGTGCCCGCCTGTGGAGGGGTTGCAAAACCGCCTTGGAGCAGCAATTGCCCAATGTGGCGTTCCTACGCACTGCCATCGACGACATCTTTTATTATTTCGCCGAAAATGAGGTCGCTGAGATATGGATCACTTTCCCCGACCCTCAGCCAGTTAAGGAACGCAAACGCCTTATGTCGCCCAATTTTGTGGCCAAATACAAGCATTTTCTCAGGCCTGATGCGGTGATGCACCTGAAGACTGACAGCAGGCTGCTGTATGACTACATAAGGGAGGTGATTCCGCAGCAGCAGTGGCAATTGCTGGAGGATATAGAGGATGTGTATGCCAGTGGTCAGTCGTCTATCTTGACAGAGATACAGACTTTCTATGAGAAGCATTGGTTGGCTGGTGGCAGCACCATCTCGTATGTAAGTTGGCGTGTATAATCGGGAAATAAAAAAAGGTTGGTTTTGGGAACCAACCTTTTTTTATGAAAAAAGCGACTTGCGCTTTAGTCGTTCGACCGTTTCACGCATCTGACGCTCATACCCATGCCCGTATATACCGAGTTGGAAAGGATGAGGGTGCAAGTGTGGGTGATGGAGCAGCAGTTGGCTTTCTTGGTGGCGAGGTTACCCTCGCAGGTCCAGAAGTATGCTTCAGTCATCAGGTTCATGTAATAGAATTCTTCATTAGTATAGTAACCGCCGCCAACAGCGCCGAAGCCAGTGGCGTTGGAGCCGGTCATACCGCTCACCCAGGTGGCGGGGTTGTTTGACTTGATACCATCGGTTCCACCTGCCACTTCGTTGGCCATGTCGAAGGCATTGGTAGTAGGCACAGCCCAGCCGGCGGGGCAGATACCCTGAATGTAGGTCAGATGGCTCACCGGTTCGGTGGTGGTAGTTGGAGGTAGGGTGGCGTCTTTTGTTATACCTACTGCTGAGTACCAGGAGTAGAGGCGGCCGAAGATGCTTTCGTTAGCGGGGTTGTTTTGATATACATAGCTGGTGTCTGAAACAGTGGTAGTGATCAGATTGGTCTTGGTCCAGCACTCGCAGCCCACGCGCACGGTCTCGTAGGTGTGGCCGTCCACATCTGTCACGGTGACACCATTGCCGCATCTGGGATAGAATACCATATAATGTTTGGTGTAAGAAACGGAGTTGCCGCAGGGGTCGGAAAGCGTCCAGGTGATGGTGGTGTCGGTATCACCTTTAAGACGGCCTAAAATGGTGCCCGAGTTGGCGCTGCTTCTGTTGTTGGTGAGCACCAGCACAGAGGGGGATGAATAGGTTGGGGTTGGCACATTGTACAGTGTGTCGCAAATGCCGTAATACAGGTAGATGGTGTCGTTTGAATCATCAAAAACAATGTCTGCTGCAGTAAGAGTCGGGGAATCGGCAGGTGCTATTACTTTGATAGTGGCCGTACGGTGATTACCACATTCTGTATCGAATTCTGTGTTCACCATAACATAGGTGTTAGGTGCCATCTCTGTGCCGGCAGTATCATGCTGAGTATAAGAAGAGCTGATGATGTGAGTGCAAGTGGAATGGAAGCAGGTTTCGAGTGTGTCTTTCAAATCTGGAACTATATACTTGCAGTCTGAGGCAGTGAGTTTGAGTTTGGCTGAAACCTCTGCAATGGGAGTAAAGGTCTCAGCGTGAATTTTTAATGAATCTATTACACGGTCGCTGGGGCATCCGTGTTCGTCCTTTACCTTCAAACTGTAATAATAAGTATGATTGCACTTCTCTGCGTCAGCGGAGAAGGTATAAGTACTTTGAGAAGTTCCTGTTGCGGATCCATTCCAGAAATAAGTGTAGGTACCGCTATTAGGGGTAATGTCAGGAGTGATGGTATATGTGGCAGGTCCAGCACAGGTGTCACTGGGGACGAGCTTGTTGATCACGGGGCTGGTATATAAGGTGTAATCCCACTGGTTGTTTGAGATGATGGAGTCGGTACAGCCGGCCAGTCTGATGGCATAACGGAAGCTGATGGGAGCGGTAATATTGGGAATGTTTACAATATAATCTTGGAGGGTGGCGCCTATGATGTTGGTCCAGGTGGTACCACCGTCTATGGAAGACTGCCATTGGGTATAGTGGGCCGCGCCGCTTTCCACAGTGATGCCGTTAGTTGACAGGGTGGCGTTCACAGGGGTACCCGGGCAGTATGTCTTGGGTTGGGCGGAAGTCACCATGCCGGGATTGACATTGCCTGGGTATGCCAGGGTGACCACATTGGAGTATGTGGTCTGGCATTTTGAGGTGAAGCCGCGTCTGTAGTAGGTGACGCCAACATGTCCTGCATAGGTGGGAGTGTATGACTCTCCTGTGGCGTTTTCAATGAGTGACCAAGCGATACCGTCGTGGGAGATTTCCCAGCTGTAGGTGCCTGTGCCTGTCGCAGGTACATTGCTGGTGAAAGTCTTGCTGGTGTCACCAGGGTTGCATGAGATGATATTTTCTTTGATAGTACCAGGGTTGATGATACCCTTGACTTTGACGGTGACAGTGAAGTCATACGTGTCAGTGCCGAATTTTGCGGTCACATTGTAAACCACGTTGATGTCATTGACAGTTGTATTGTTCAGTGTGCCAGTTACAGTGGGAACATTGACGCCAGGGGCGGTGCCAGTGATTCCGCTGACTACGGGGGCAGCCCACGAATAGGTGGTGCCCACGGGTATCGTACCGGTAGGCACGACGTTGAAGGTGCCTCCTGAGCAGATGCTGTCGGTCATGTCATCCACTTGTATTGAAGGGGGAGCCTGATAGGTGATGACAACATAGCCGTTAGCACCTTCACCACCATATTCGCCACCCCAGCCTGTACATTTAGCGCCTGAACCACCGCCACCATAGTTGCCGCCAGTATTACCTTGGCCTACGATGCTTCTGGTGTCTCCGCCCTTGCCACCATAGTTGGCAGTGGCTGCACCCGCAGTGGCAATGCCTCCGTTTTTACCAGGACCTGTGGAACCGGCTGCGCCACCGCCACCACCGGCATTTTGGATGCCCAGTGCGGGACCTTCGCCGTTGCCGCCTTTACCGCCAGCGTAAACAACAGTACCAATACAGTTGGCGGTACTGCCTCCAGCGGCACCATTGGTGTTGCCTTCGTTCTTGACTGTTTTACCACCAGCAGCTTTTACCACGATGGAGGATGCAATCATGACGTAGGTGTCGCCACCATCCACTTGGTTGGCAGCGGTAGCCCATGCATGACCACCAGCCCCGATAACCACGTTCACAGGGGTTCCAGGGGTTACGGTTACGGTTTGCTTGGCGTATGCGCCACCGCCACCACCAGCACTCTGGTGAAAATATAAGCCATTGCCGTGGACATAGCCACCGGCTCCACCGGCACCGATACATTCAATGGTGAGCTCGGTAACACCAAGAGGTACAACCCATGAGTTGTCGCTTGTCGTAAACGACTTGGTGATGGTTTCTGTCTGCGCAAAGCTCATTCCTGCGTAGAATAGAAAGACTACAGCTAACAACACGTGTTTGAAGTCTGTCAATTTCTTTTTCATAACTTTCTGTTTTTATTGTTTTTATTTATTTTTCTTTCGAGTTTAATTTTGCATTAATATGTAACATATACAATCTGCAAATATAAGGTTTTTTCTTATTCTATAGATGTTCTTTTACAACTTTTTTTCAGCGAAAATGTGTTCAAAACTCCAAGGCGTTCCTTGGTGTTGATAGTGCAAGACCGCAAACCTAACTATCTGCCTATCTAATGGCCTGTCTGGTTATTGTGTCGAAATTGCACGCCGTTAGGTGTGCGGTCAATAGCGGGAATAAAATTTAGTTTTTTTAGGAAAAAAACGTTTCATTCAAAAAAAAATGTGTATGTTTGCATATCATAATATTGTATAATAGAATAGAATATAATGTACTGAAAATTAAACATATAACAAATTAAGTTTTTTTAACATATTTAACTTTTTAAGCTTATGAAAGACATTTTTGAAAGAATTAAAGAGACTCCGGGACCCCTTGGTCAGTATCAGGCTAATGCCGATGGTTATTTTATGTTTCCCCGTCTGGAGGGTGAAATCGGCCCCGAAATGGTATTTAATGGCAAAAAGGTGCTGAACTGGAGTTTGAATAATTACTTGGGCTTGGCCAATATGCCCGAGGTGCGCGAGGCTGACGCTCAGGGTGCCCGCGATTTCGGTATGGCAGCCCCTATGGGTGCCCGTATGATGTCGGGTGACACCAAATATCATAAGCAACTGGAACAAGACTTGGCTCATTTTGTGGGAAAACCCTACGGCTATCTTGTTAATTTCGGTTATCAGGCTATGGTTTCCATTATCGATGTGCTGACTAGCCGTCGCGATGTGATTGTGTATGACTCAGAGTCACACGCTTGCATTATGGATGGTCTCCGTCTGAGTTTCGCCAAGAGATATGTATATCAACATAATGATATGGATAGTTTGCGCAAACAGCTGGCTCAGGCATGCAAACTGGCTGACGAGCAGGGTGGTGGTGTGCTGGTGATTACCGAAGGTGTGTTCGGTATGGCTGGTGACCTGGGCAACTTGGCTGGTATTGTGGCCCTGAAGAAGGAATTCCCCTTCCGTTTGCTCATCGACGATGCCCATGGTTTCGGTACTATGGGTCCGAAGGGTGATGGTACTGCCGCTCATTTCGGTGTAATCGATGAATTGGATGTCTATTTCGCTACTTTCGCCAAGAGTATGGCTGGCATCGGTGCTTTCGTGGCTTCCGAGAAATATGTGGTGGACCACCTGCGCTTCAACATGCGTTCGCAGATCTTCGCTAAATCACTGCCTATGCCGATGGTGATTGGTGCCATGAAGCGTCTGGAACTCATCAAGACCCGTCCCGAAATCCGCGAGAAATTGTGGACCATTGCCAACGCACTGCAGAGTGGCCTGAGGGCAGAGGGCTTCGACTTGGGCAGAACCCAGTCACCGGTAACTCCTGTTTACCTGAAGGGCGACCCGGGCCAGGCCACCAACCTGATTGTGGATTTGCGCGAAAACCACGGCATCTTCTGCTCAATGGTACTTTATCCTGTGGTGCCGAAGGGTGTCATCATGCTGCGTATCATCCCGACCGCCGCTCATACGATGGAACATGTTAATCGTACTATTGAGGTCTTCAAAGAAGTGAAGAAGAAACTGGATGCCGGCGAATACAACAAGCCGATTCCGCAGATGAGCCTGGTGAGAGAATAGTTTGATAGTTGATAATTGACAATTGATAATTTTATGAAGTATTCGATTGTATGTAAGAAATGCGGTCATGTGACGGAGAACTTCGGGCAGTGGCTGGCACAAGATCAGTGTTGTCCCGAATGCGGCAGCAACTATGCTGACATTCGCTATACCGCCGATTACACCAAACTGCCGGAACTGTATAAGCAGTCTGCCGACAGTTTCTGGTTGTATTTCGACTATCTGCCGTTGGAGCATCGCGAGAATATCATTTCCTTTGGTGAAGGCGCTATCCCGATTGAGGAATGGGATTTCATGGAGAAATACGCTTTGGAGAAATTTGGTATCCACTGTCAGGTGATGGTCTATCGCAACGACTTGAACGGGGGCACCAACACCTTTAAGGATGTGGCCGCCTCTATGGCCGCCTCCATCTTCAAGGAGAATTGCGTGAAAGAGTTCTGTGTGGCCTCGACGGGCAATACCGCCACCGCTTACAGCAAGTACTTGGCTAAAGCTGGTGTGAACTTCAACGTGTTTGTGCCGAATTGCGTGTGCAAGGACACGGTGGAAGAAATCAAGTCGCATGGCCAGCATATCCATGTGGCCGATGGCGACTATGCCTATGCTAAGAAGCTGGCTGCCGCTTACCACAAGGATAATCATGTGCTGATTTCAGCTGGCAATATCGACCCCATCCGTGTGGAGGCCAAGAAGACCATGGTCTTCGAGTTCATGCGTCAGCTGGGTCGTATGCCTGATGTGTATGTGCAGGCTGTGGCTGGTGGTACGGGACCGATTGCTGTGGATAAGGGAGTGCGCGACATTTCTCCGGTGTTCCCTGAAGTGAAGCTGCCTCGAATGCTGCTGATACAGCAGGACACCTGCGACCCGATGGTGCAGGGCTGGGAGAATGCTGTGAAGGCCGGCTTCCCCGAAGGCTACGAGAAAAACTATCCCGTGATTGACAATCCGCAGACCAAGGTGTCGATTCTTTCAACCGGCAACCCGGGCATGTTTCCCATAGTGGCTCCCATTGTGCGCAAGAGCGGCGGTACTTTCCTTCGTGTGAAAGAAGCCGACTTGGTTGATTTGGCCCGTCTGGTGAAGAAAGAACGCAATGTGGTGCTGGGACCTGCCTCCATTGTTTGTCTGGCAGGTTTCTACCAGGCTTTGGAGCAGGGCGAGATTCACGATGGCGAGATGCTGCTGCTGAATACCGGTGAGGGTGCCGCCCGAGCCAAAGATTTCGCCAACGCATTGTAAAAGGATTTAGGATGTCAATATCATTCAAAGATAAAGTGGTATGGATCACCGGTTCCTCTTCAGGAATCGGTGAGGCTACCGCTTATCGTTTTGCCCAAGCTTCTGCCCGCTTGATACTAACGGCTCTGGAAGAGGATATTCTCTTAAAGGTTAGGGAGAAGTGTCTCTCGCTGGGGGCACCGGCGGTGGAGATCCTGCCTTTCGACCTCTCGCAGACAGATAGGTTGGAGGAATTGGCCGCGCAAGCGTGGAATAGCTTCGGACGGATTGACGTGTTTTACAACAATGCAGGCATCAGCCAGCGGGGCACCACGGTGGAGACGCAGATGAGTGTCATCCGCAAGGTGATGGATGTGGACTTCTACGCTCCGGTGATACTGATAAAATGTGTGCTGCCAAAGATGATAGATCAGGGTGGGGGACAGCTTGTGGTCACCACCAGCATTGCCGGCCAGTTTGGCTTCCCTTTGCGTTGCGCCTATTCGTCGGCCAAGCATGCTCTGTACGGCTTTTTCGAGACCGTGCAGGCAGAGTATTACCAGCAGAATATCCGAGTCACCATTGTCTGTCCGGGAAGGGTGCGCACCAATATCTCCTTTTACGCTTTGGAGAAAGACGGCTCGCGCCACGGCAAACTTGATGCCGGCCAGGCTGGCGGGGTTACCCCCGAGCAGGCAGCCGACAAGATTGTGAAGGCTGTCTATAAGCAAAAACGCGAGGTGCTGGTGGGTCGTAAGGAACTGCTGATGGTATATATCAAGCGTTTCTTCCCTGGCTTAGCCGCCCGCATAGCCCGTAGCATCAAAGCCATGTAGTAAGTGAATGTTGATGAGCTTCGCTGTTGAAAAGCTTCGCTGTTGAAAAGCTTCGCTGTTGAAAAGCTTCGCTGTTGATGAGCTTCGCTGTTGAAAAGCTTCGCTGTTGATGAGCTTCGCTGTTGAAAAGCTTCGCTGTTGATGAGCCTTCGGCTGTTAGTGAGTAAATGTTAACATGCAGTCACCAACATGAAATAACCAACATGAAATAACTAACATGAAATAACTAACATGAAATAACTAACATGAAATAACTAACACGCAGTTATCAACATGAAAAAAAACTTTTTTTTCGCAGGAATCCAGCAGGTAGGTATCGGTGTCGAGAACTTCGAGCAGGCCTGGAAGTGGTATATCGACATGTTCCAGATGGACATCAAAATCTTGGAAGACGACACGGTAGCCGCACAGATGCTGCCCTATACGGGCAATGCCCCTCAGAAACGCCATGCCTGCATAGCCATCAACTTGCAGGGTGGTGGTGGTTTTGAGATATGGCAGTATTCCGAAAGGAAGCCCCAACCCATAGCATTTGACATCCAAGTGGGAGACTTGGGCGTTTTTGTAGCCAAGCTGAAATGTACCGATGTGGCTGCTTTTCATCAGCAGCTGAGTGCCAAATATGACAAAGTAGGCCCCATAGGCATAACTCCCGATGGCCAACTGACTTTCTTTGTGGAAGACCCATTCGGCAATTATTTCCAGGCTGTGCATGAGGACTTCGTCTGTGTGAAGACCGACTATCCTTCGGGCGGTGTGGCCGGCATGATGGTGGGAGTGACCGATGTGGAGAAAGCACTGACCGTATATCAGGATATCTTGGGCTTCGACGAGATAGTGTATGACCAAACGGGAAAGTTTGACGATCTGGCTTTCCTGAGAGGAGGAAATCAGCAATACCGTAGGGTGCTGCTGCGCCATTCCCAACCCAGAAAAGGCTCGTTCTCGGGCTTGTATGGTCCTGGATATATCGAATTGGTGACCGCTTTGGAACGCCAACCCCGCAAAATTTTCGAGGGCCGTTACTGGGGCGACCCGGGATTCATCCAGATCTGCATGGATGTCATCAACATGAAAGAACTGGAAGTCTATTGCCAAGAGAAAGGCTATCCTTTCACCGTCGATAGCTGTGTCAACCAGCAGCAGTTTGACATGGGCGAGGCTTCCGGCCACTTTACTTACATAGAAGACCCCGATGGTACGTTGATTGAGTTTGTGGAGACCTACAGGATACCTCTGGCCCGAAAACTGCACATCTTCATCGACCTGATGAAACGCGACCGCGAAAAGTCGCTGCCGAAATTCTTCTACCGTTTAATGAGATTTAACAGAGTGAAAAAATAGACAATTATGGGAAACTTGCACGATTTGTTGATGCAGGATATCCGCTTCGAGGAGGCTTTGAAGGCCTGTATGAATTGCGGCGTTTGCACGGCTATCTGTCCCGCGGCGGAGTTTTACGACTATGACCCACGCCGTATTTGCGACACGGTGCAGCGCAAGGACGAGGCGGAGATAGAGAATCTGTTGCGTTCGGAAACCATCTGGTATTGCGGCCAGTGTATGTCCTGCAAACCCCGCTGCCCCAGAGGCAATATTCCTGGGGAGGTGATTTCGGTGCTTAGAAAACGCTCGCAGGAACTTGGTTATTTCAAGGACAGTGAGATGGGAAGACAGCAGGTGGAAATTATGAAAGGATGTGGGGGCAATATCCTCAAAATCGGTTATTGTGTGCACCCTGATACGGTTGACCCTGACTATCATCCCGAGCAAGGCCCCATTTGGGCATGGTATCGCGAGAATATAGAGGAGATTGCCCCAAAGCTGGGCGCCAACTATCATGGTGATGGTCCAGGTGCGCTCCGTAAGATACGGGAGGAGAACTTGGAAGAGATACGAAGGATTTTTGAGGTCACGGGTGGAATGGAATTACGAAAAAAAGTATTGGAGGGCGAGCCATGAGAAACATGAAATTCGGTTTTGCTGTATCCAAACCCCGTTCCATCAACTTGGACGTTGCTGACGAGCGCATGTTGAAGGAGCTGAAAGAGGCGGTGCCCTCGTTCAAGCGCTGCATGAACTGCGGGGCCTGCTCGGCCACCTGCTCGGCACGCCAGTTCACCGACTACAATATCCGCCGCATCCATTCGCTGTTTCGTCAGCAGCAGTATCAGGACCTGGAAAAGGAACTGCATTCGTGCATGCTGTGCGGAAAGTGTACTCTGGTGTGTCCCCGTGGGGTCAACCTGCGCTCCATGATTATGAATATGAGAAAAATATTAACTGACACAAAACGGAAAGACAATGAGTAAGTATTTCAGTCCCTTTGTAATTCCGTTTTGCATAGGCACGGTGCTGCTGTTTGCGATATGCATCTGGAAGTATGTCAGATGGTATCGCGGTTTCGACCGTCTGCAGCGTGCCATCATACGGAAAAACATACTTTCGTGGCGTTTCCTTCCCGCCATTTGGGAAATCATCATGGAGGCGCTGCTGCACCGCCGCATTTTCAAGCGCAACCTGATGTTGGGCTATATGCATGCCAGCATCGCCTTTGGCTGGTTTCTGCTGATAGTGGTGGGCTTCTTTGAAGCGGAGTTCGGCATCCATGGCAGCAAGCCTTTCTGGGTAGCCATTTTCTACCGCTTCTTTCAGCATGAGCACAACACTTTCCCCTCTGCTGCGGTCTTTACTCAGGTGATGGACGGCCTGCTGCTCTTTGTGCTGTCGGGCATCGCCATTGCCTTTGTGAAAATGATTTACAGCCGCATTGTGGGCATGAAGAAGGTGACAAAGCATGTTATCTTCGACCGCTTTGCCAAGATATCGCTGTGGTGCATCTTCCCCTTCCGACTCTTGTCGGAGAGCGTCACTGCCGCGATGTATCACAATGGCGGTTTCCTCACCCAGACCATAGGCGACCTGTTGCCTTTTGCCAACGAGTATGTGGAGATGACCTGCTGGCTGCTGTATTCGCTGGCTTTGGGGGTGTTCTTCACCTCGATGCCTTTCTCGCGCTACATGCACATCTTCACCGAGCCATTCCTGATTTTCTTCCGCCATTTGGGCGTGAAGGAAAATGAGCAGAAGTCGGGCTATACGATGTATGAGCTCAGCGCATGCTCGCGTTGCGGTATCTGCATCGATGCTTGTCCTCTGAACAAACAGTTGGATATCAAGGGCGTGCAGTCGGTGTATTTCCTGCGCGACATCCGCTACAAGATCCTGAAAGACGAGGTGGCCGACAACTGCCTAATGTGCAGTCGCTGTGCTTCAGATTGTCCCGTGCAGATTGATCTGATGGCTATCCGCCGTCAGATGAGGGACAAGAAAGAATTGGATACCAAGAACAACTACCGATATTTGGACAATATCCATGCGTTTAATGCGATGGACAGAGTGGTGTATTTTGCCGGGTGTATGTCGCATCTTACGCCAGCCATCCCAGAGGCGATGGAGAAAATATTTGAGGTGGTGGGTCAGAAATACTGGTATATGGATAAAGAAGCCACCATCTGTTGCGGTCGTCCGCTGATGCAGCAGGGCTTCCATACGCAGGCCGCAGAGCTGCGCCGGAAGAACACCCAGCTGATCAAGCAGTCGCAAGCCACCCTGTTGGTGACTTCCTGCCCCATCTGCTATCAGTCCTTTACCAAGGAATATAAGTTGCCTATCAAGGTGATGCATCATACCGAATACATCAACGAGCTGATCAAGAGCGGCAAGTTGAAAGTGAGCAAGGATACCTCACTGAAGGTGACCTATCACGACCCCTGTGAGTTGGGACGTGGCTGTGGCATTTATGACGAGCCTCGCGAGGTACTGAACAGTGTGGCAATGCTGCTGAAAACGCCCGAAGAGCGTGAGAAGAGCCTGTGCTGCGGCTTCAACCTGGGCAATACCGTCATTGAGCTGGAACAGCAGGAGAAAATCCGCAATGCTGCGTTAGAGAACCTGCAAAGCGGAAATCCCGACCTGATATGCACCGCCTGCCCGATGTGCAAGAAAGCCTTCACCCGTGCCACCGAAACCAAGGTGATGGATGTTGCAGAGCTGGTGTGTCAAAAACTAAGAGTTAAGAACTAAGAATTTGCCCATTAACACGAAGTAACCAACAGCGAAGCTCACTAACATGCAATAACCAACATGGAATAACTAACAGCGAAGCTCACTAACATGAAATAATCAACACGAAGTCACTAACATGCAAATACAAAAACGTTTTTGGAACGAATATCAGAAAGAAATAGCGGATGACCACTATTTCTACGAGAGAAGTTGTATCCGTCAGACCTTTTTCCCGGGCTCGGAGGCTGCATTTCTGAAGATTATGCGCGAGGAACTGGGAAAAGACATCAAGGATGAGGCCAACCAGCACACCTGCACCGGTATTGGCTACCACTCGGATGTGGTGCCGATAGAGACCACCATGACGGTGGTGGCGCGATTGTTTTCGCTGATGACCGAAGACGGTTATGAGAATTATGTACCCTCGTGCGTCACCTCTTTTGGGGTGTTCACCGAGATGGTGGAGATGTGGAAAAACGACCCGTCCCTGCTGGAGAAAGCCAGGAAATACCTGCGCGATGCTACTGGTCGTGAGTTTGAGTTGCCGAAAAACATTGCCCATCCGTCAGACATCATCTTCAAGTTCCGCAACGAGTTGAAGCCGAAGATGAAATACCAGCTGGTGAACCGCTACACCGGCAAGCCCTTGCGGGCGGTGGAGCATGTGGGATGCCACTATGCCAAGATTTTCCCCGAGAAGGGTGTGGGCAAGTCGGAATTCCCCCATGTGCTGTCGGGCATGATTGAGGCTTGGGGTGGCGAGGTGATTGATTATCCGGAGAGAAGACACTGCTGCGGCTTTGGCTTCCGCCAGTATCTGATGCAGGAAAACAGAGGCTATTCGGTGGCCAACTCCAAGAAGAAATTTGAGTCGATGGAACCCTACGAGCCCGACTTTATCCTGACTAACTGTCCGGGCTGCGGCATGTTTCTGGACAAGTGGCAATATACCATTGCTGAGCTGGAGCACAAGACCTACGACAAGGAAGGCTACGGCATACCGGTACTGACCTACGAAGAGCTGACTGGCCTGTTGCTGGGCTACGACCCGTGGACGCTGGGCCTGCAACTGCATCAAGTGCAGTGCGAGCAGCTGATGAACAAGATAGGCATCGCCTATAATCCTGACGAGAAATACAAGGGAGTGTCGGGAAAAGTGCTGGCCATGCCTGATAAACCAACTGTGCTGAAAGTATAACCAGGTTACAGGTTACAGAAATTTTGGGGAGACGGGAAGACAAAATTGTCTCACTGAGCGAATGAAATAAGCGGCTCGACGTATAAAACAAATCAACGAATAAACAAATCAACAAACAAACATACATGAGAACCATCGCAATTATTGGGGCCGGACCGGCCGGCATAGAGGCAGCATCGATATTGGCTGCTATGGAAGAAACCGAAGTGCTGCTTTTCGAGCAATCAGCCTCTACCATGGACAATCTTCGTGACAAGGCCTTTCTTTTCCCTGATTTCTCATCCGCCGCCGACCTGGTAGAGGTCATGGAGTCGAAGTTAGACCGCGACAATATCAAACTGCATTTGACTACAGAAATCACCTCGGTGACTTCGACAAGCGCTGCCACCGAAGCGGGTGGTATTATGGCTTGGGAACTGCGGGATGCTTCGGGAGCTCGTTATACTGCCGATGCAGTGTTGGTGACCACCGGCTACAAGGTGTTTGATGCGAAGCGGAAAGAAGAGTTGGGCTACGGCATTTATCCTGGCGTGATTACCTCCATCGATATGGAAAAAATGCTCAAGGAGGGGAAGATTCTCAACACGATGGGCGATACCCCTAAGAAGGTGGTTTTCCTGCAGTGTGTGGGCTCGCGCGACGAGAAGTCGGGCAACCACTATTGCTCGAAGGTTTGCTGCGTAACGGCCGTCAAACAGGCCATAGAGCTGCGCAAACTGCTGCCCGAGGTGGAAGCCTACGTGTTCTACATGGACCTGAGAATGTGGGGCGGTGGTTTTGAAGAGATGTACCGTGCGGCCCAAGAACAATTCGATGTGCGCTTTGTGCGAGGCCGTATCTCGGAAGCTGCCAGCACCTTTGACGGCAAGATACAAATCAAGTCAGAAGACACCTTGGTGGGCCTGCCGCTGAAGATGAGTGCCGACCTGCTGGTGTTGATGGTGGGTATGGAGCCCTCAGAGGGCACCAAGAAGCTGACCCAGCAGAGCAACTGTGCCGATACCTACGGCTTTGCCACCACCATGAATCCCCACCTGCGTGACAACGAGACTGCCCAGCCTGGCT
>LXOW01299134.1_pt1 | contig 26936 bp, 24 predicted proteins | sample 1368591 | NCBI WGS metagenome assembly LXOW01 (sample SAMN04884650, study PRJNA319009) | bovine gut metagenome | isolation source: Cow rumen | host: Bos taurus | place: Italy: Legnaro (PD) | collected 2014-07-09
TCCAATTAAGTCTTTAATATTAACAGACTTAACAGGAATACACGAATTTTATGTCACACCCTCCGTTTAGGTAACTTTCTGGTAAACAACTCCGTTACTGAAACGCCTCATTTCCATATCAGACACTTCTTCCGGAATAAACTCGGAACTTCCAAGAATCAGATATCCGCCAGTTTTCAGGGTTCCTTTCAGATGATTCAGTACTTTAATCTTTGTTTCACTGTCAAAATAGATCATTACGTTTCTGCAGAAAATTGCATCACATTTTCCAAGAAACGGCCTGTTTTCAGTGTTCACCAGATTATGATGTCTGAAACTGACCATTGACTTGACTTCATCTGAAATTCTGTATTGAGTGCAGGAATGATCAACGGGAATAAAGAAAGACTTTATGTAACGATCATCCAGTCCCCTTGACAGATCCGTGGCACTGTAAACGCCGTCTCTCGCAAAATTCAGCACAGCCATGGACAGATCTGTTGCAAAAATACGTATTCTGCTGACAGGCAGACCTCTCAAACTGATGCAGTTTGAAAGAATGGACATGGCTATTGAATACGGTTCCTGCCCCCTGGAACATCCGGCACACCAGATTTTTACGTCTTTTGACTTATCTTTGACGCTTGGAATAATGTTCTGAAGTAAGAACTCAAAAGGATATCCGTCACGGAACCACTTGGATTCATGGGTCACCATGGCTTCAATTACTGATTTCTTCATCTGTGCATCATTTGAAATGAGTATCTTGCTTATAAACTCATTCAGATTTTTGCAGCCGAAAGCATCAATCAAAGGACTCAGTCTGCTGTTTACCAGATAAGCCCGATTGCTTTTTAAATCAACTCCACTGTTGTTTTTCAGGAAATCACAGAACAAAGCATAGTTTTTCTGCGTTATTCCCAGATATTCATCTTCCATAATTCCTGTAACCAAACTTTTTAACGCGGGCTTCTTCAAATTATTATTTAACCCAGCTGCAAAATCTTATGAAAACTGCAGTTCAGAACTGCTATCTGTCGTAAACAACCATAAGATCCTTTATGGCTTTTGCCAGCTCATCAGGCTTGTATTTAGCCACAAAATTATCAGCCCCGACCTTTTTTACCAGAGACTGATTAAACACACCGCTCAGTGATGTGTGCAGAATAACTTTTATCTGTGCCAGTTCAGGTTCACTTCTAATCTTGGCACTTAATGTATACCCATCCATTTCAGGCATTTCGATATCAGATACTATAAGACCGATCTGGTCTGTCAGAGGACCTTTGGCAGCATATTCCTTAAGGATGTTATATGCTTCAAGACCATTCTTGGCTTTAATAACCTCGTAACCAAGGGAAGTCACGGTCTTCTCAACCTGCTTACGGGCAACGGTAGAGTCATCAGCTATCAGAATCTTGCGTTTAATCGGTTCTTCCCCGCTTTCCTCTGCTATCTGCTGCTGCTTTTCATTGTGAGAAACAGACTCTTCAATAAGCTCCTTGCTTACTTCCATATCATTAGGACAGATAACATCAAGAATCTTCTCAAGATCCAGTATTTCCACAATACCGCCGTCTATTTCAGTTATAGCTGTCAGATAGTTATTTTTTCCCATTCCCTGAGGCGGAGGCATTACCTTGTCCCAGTTGATATTGACGATTCTTTCAACACCGCTTACCAGGAACCCCTGAACGGATCTGCTGAATTCGGCCACGATAACATAGCTTCTGTCAATATCCTGAGTTCGCTTTCCGCCTATGGCATAACTTAAATCGATGACCGAAATGGTCTGACCTCTGATATATGAAACACCTACAACCGACTGATGCAGTTTTGGCATTGACGTTAATTTTGGACACAGCAGAACTTCACGAACCTTGAATACATTTACCCCGAATTTTTCTGTTCTGCCGGCAAGCGAAAACAACAGCAGCTCCAGTCGGTTCTGACCAACTATCTGTGTCAGCTGATTCACTGAATCCAATACACTTGCCATATTCTATCCCCGCAGATGAACTTACTTCGATGTGAATTTCACTCGATACCAAGGTGCCGAGTTTTCTGCCTCTGCACTGCCATACAGAAGATCTGAAGGATCTGGATATATCACATTTACTTACAGAATCATTGTAATCATATTCTGATTTTCATACTTCCGACAGGGCCAATTATAAAAGATTATCTCGACACGTATACCGTCAGAATACAATCCCCAGCAATACAGGACCGGTCACATAAAACACGATTATCAGCTGTACCGGATACTTACACCTCAGTAAAAATTACCGCAGTACAGCCATGTTTTTCGGGAATCTGATCAAGGCATCCCGCACGGACGGCTATTCCACTCCCGTTTTCAAAACTGTCAGCTGACACTACAGTAATAATAATATTAACCTAATAACTGAATAGAAAAAACATCCACATATTCATACTTTGACTTATGCTTGAATGTTTTCACTATTTTCAATTCTCACTCCTTCTTCAGAATCTTCCTCACCATTCTCCTCAATGACATCTTCTTCTGCATAATTGCTCAGTTCTGTTTCAAGCTGATTGTTTCTGAATTTCTCTATACCTTCAACCATCAGCATGGAAGCATCCTCTATCTTACCGGTGGTCTTGCATATGTCTGAAACCTTTTCAGACATATTGCGCACGTGTCCGGTTATATTCTGCAGATTCTTGGACATTTCTGATGAGGTGGCAGACTGTTCTTCGGTGCTGGTAGCTATCAGAGTAATCTGCATGTTTACATTATTAATGTCCACAAGAATGTTATCAAGAACCTTCTGAAGCTCTTCGGCATGAACAGCCAGTTTATCCATCTGCCCCACGGTGGAAATAATAGACTCATTGGCCTGTGTTGCCTTGGCCTGAACCTGATTTATCATTTCACTTATTTCCGTCGTTGACTGTGCCGTACGAGCTGCCAGAGCTCTAACCTCATCAGCAACCACAGCGAAGCCGCGACCGTATTCCCCTGCTCTTGCAGCTTCAATAGCGGCATTAAGAGCCAGCAGATTTGTCTGACTGGCAATATCCTGAATGGTGGATATTACACTGCCTATAACCTTGGTCTGTTCACTGAGTGAAACAATTATTTCCGCATCTTCCTTAGTCTTGCGACTGTGTTCCCTGATTCCGTCAACTGTCTGATGAACAACTTCCAGACCGTTTGTTGCCACCTTACAGGTCATTTCAGACTTATTCACAGCCTGACTGCAGTTATTTGCAATATCCACGGATGTCGCCACCATTTCCTCAGCTGCGGCACTGACCGTAATAACCTGTGAGAGAAGATCTTCACTTGAGGTGTTAATGTTATAACTTGCACCTTTAAGTTCACTGGAAGCATCTGACAGATTTGACGCCTGATCGTACATACTTTCTGACAAGGTGCTGAGATTGGTTGCCAGATTATTGATATTATCGGCAATCAGGGTAATTTCATCATTGTTGTCATCCTGAATTCTTACCTGGAAATTACCATTGAGCATCTCCTTTGATGCTTCAACAAGTCTGTTGATTCGTTCTGAAATCATGAAGGACAGAGTAAAAATAACCACTGAAATCAGAATTATTTCCAGAATTACAACAGCAATACTGAACTTAAAATTCCCCATGAAGCCGTCAGTCTTGATGGAATGAACATAATCAATCTGATCATCTATCATAAACTTAATCTGAGAAGTAACGTTTCCGGCCTTATCAACCATGGCATCGTATTTGTTTCTCAGCTCATTTACCCGTTCATCACCGGTAGCCTCCAGATGAAAAGCCTCCTTGGCGGACACATCGAATTCATTAATGGCGGCCAGAAGCGCATCTCTGTCTTTTTCATCAATCTGATTATTCAGCCCGGCAACAATTCCGTCCAGCTTTTCCTTGGTATTATCGTAAGAAGACTCTTTTTCGACTCCAAGCATGACACCATTGGTGATTTCATACAAATAGACAAAATTGCTTCTAACCTCACTCAGCTCCCGCATGTTCGGGAAAACCTCTGTCTTGATACGATCTATACGACCTATATTATTATGATTGGCCAGCATGAAAGGAGTACTCAGGGCTACAATCAGAACAACAACAAGAAATGTGATAACCTTGAAATAAAATATCAAAGAATTTTTTCTTCCATCAGACATAGTACAGCTCCGGAATTTTCCAGCAATCGTCACACGGATTTATTGACTTCAGTGCTCAGACTGCAGTTTGTCTGTATATCACTCATACCTGTCATATCAGAAACAAAAACGAACCGCAGTTTCAAAAAGAAAAAATATGACAGACTATCGACACATTAACACCTATACTAAAATGATATAACCTTGACGTTTTTTTTAGTACTGACGTTCCCTTAAGTTTCTACAGATCTCTCAAATCTTCTTTATCTCATTTTCTGATTATTTATATACATCACAATTCATCATTAAAATAAACGCAATCATGTAACAAAAACTCGGCAATTTTTTCCTGTCACACAACATAACTATCAGAATAGTTTTTTAACCTTAAAAATTACAACCATCACTGTTTCCTCTTTTTTTCCAGATGAATCCACAGGATCACCAAACCAAACATTCTTCATTATCTGTGATTTTTGCTCTTTTTTTACTTTTTGCCAAAATGAATCACTACTAACTTATTGTATAATCACTGCAAACTGATATAATACGAGCAACTCCTCATAGTTAAATGGATATAATAAACCCCTCCTAAGGGTTAGTTATAGGTTCGATTCCTATTGGGGAGGCCATCCTTTTCAAAACAGCAGCTGACTTTATTAAGATATTTTTCAGTCATTTCCCATTCAATACAGTACGAAGAACTTCTCTGTTTTTCCCAAACACTCTTTAACGTTTTTTACATTTACACATAAAAACATTTGAACCAGATCATCTTTTTGCAGTTTTATACCTTTAATGCCCTCAATTTTAAGGTATAAGAAATTCTGTGGTTTACATAATTTTTTAATTTTAGTTAATAAACAGGACTCATTAACAGTTGACAGAACATTCTTCTGTTTGAGGGGCATAACAGGTATACAATATGAATTATAAATATTTAGCACTTTCCGCCATTGCGGGACTGGTAATCACAGGCTGCGCCTCTACCGGTACCAGTTCTCCTGCGGCAAACGGGGTAAAGGATAACAACGGACTGCTTGTCGCTGAATCAGAGCCGACACTGCAGACCACCACTGTAGCCAAAAATCTTCCTCAGTGGCCTTATGAACGTTCCAAATTAACCTATAAGCTTGTGAACAAGGATCTTGTAACAATTTCACAGGATGTCAGTCAGTGGAAACAGATCATTGAAGAAATTCTCACTCAGAAACTGGCTGCAAAAGGCTTAACCAAGGTTGATGCCGGAGCATCCTCAAATCTCACCATCAGTTACGGTATTCTCACAAAATCAGAAAGTAACGATAATGCCGAACTGATGTTCGATTCCCTCGGTCTTACCGTAGGGGGAACATCTCACGGTGTAAACAATTCCATTGACATTGTCATCCAGGACAACAGAAGCGGTCGTGAAATCTGGTCCGGTGCCGCAAGCACTCTCACTGACAAACCTCTGGTAACAGAAACACAGAAACGCAGAGCTGTAAACAGCGTTCTGGAATCCCTTACCCGTAAACTTCCAATGGCTCAATAGAAAACAACGGCACAGTCCGTCTGCAGATAAAACGAAAATCCCTGTATTTCGATTTTGTACGAACCAGAAACTTAAAATATCAATTTTCTGGTTTGTACCGGAACAACAGGGATTTTTTATTTCAGATAAAAGAGTAATTTAAGAAGCCGTCTGTTCTGAATCATCCGGAACAAAACTCATAGCAGTTTCAAGAACCTTAAGATCAGCCCCTTCCTTATAGTGATTCATTGCGATGTACTGTCTGTACTGTCTGCTGTTGGGACAGTTATTGAACATTCCCAGAAAATGACGTGAAATATGTTTTAACGCACCTCCCTGAGACAGATAATTTTCAATGTAAGGATAACAGGCTCTGATGCACTCCTTGCGGGAAAGCTTCCTTGTCTGTTTTTCCCCGAAAATCAGCTCATCAGCATCAGCAAGCATGTAAGGATTCTGATATATAGCTCTCCCCATCATTACTCCGTCAACATGTTCAAGATGTTTCAGGGCATCATTTAACGAATTGATATTCCCATTAATGGACAGATGCAGCTTGGGAAAATCTTTTTTCAATGCATAAACTCTCTCATAATCAAGAGGAGGCTTATCCCTGTTTTCCTTTGGACTCATTCCTTTTAAAAAAGCCATGCGTGCATGAAGAGTAACACCGTCAACGCCTGCCTGAATCATTTTATCCAGAAACGAATGTATATAATCGTAGCTGTTCAGTTCATCTACTCCGAGTCTGGTTTTTACGGTAACAGGAATATCAACAGCATCTTTCATGGCTTTGATACAGTCACACACAAGTTCAGGTGAACGCATAAGCACAGCCCCGAACGAACCGTTCTGTACCCGGTCGGACGGACACCCCACGTTCAAATTTATTTCATCGTATCCGCGATCTTTCCCTTTTCTGGCACAGATCGCCAGGTGTTCGGGATTCGCACCGCCGAGCTGCAGTGATACGGGGTGTTCTTCCTGATTATATGCAAGATAATCTCCTTTACCGTATATTATCGCTCCGGTGGTAACCAGTTCGGTATACAGAAGCATATTCTTTGAAAGAATTCTGCATAAATAACGAAAATGCCGGTCCGTAAGGTCCAGCATTGGCGCAAGTGATAGTTTTGAATAATCTTTTGTTGTCATAAAAAGTAAAATCAGTCAGCAACCGTGTCTACTTTTTAACTTCGACGTTCTTTTCTTTCTCAGTTGCCTGTTTCTGCTGCAAATGTTCTTCGTTTATCTTGTGTATCTCATTCTTTACCCAGGTATAGGCACTGTTAACCTGATTGTCGCTCAGGCTTGCAGCGGCTTTGTTCTTCACCACAGAAGCTTCGCTCATGCTCAGTCTTATCTGCTCGATATCGCCATATCTTTTAGCCCACCAGATATAAAACTCAGCATACTTGTAGGCATTGGCATCATTACCAAGGGTAAGGTACATTTTAGCAAGATCCAGGGAGTACTGATAGTCTTTGTTTTCAACCAGACCTGCATAAATGTCCTTGGCATACCGGTGATCATCCAGAGAATTTGTACCAAAGCTGAGGGTCTGAGCCAGCTGAACCTTGCAGCTGACACCTCCATTCTGCTCTTCATAACTGATACAGTCTCTGAAAAGCTCCATTGCCTTATCTCTGCTTCTTTCCACACCAAGTCCGTTCCAATACAGTATGGCAAGATATCTGCTGGCGGTAACCACTCCGCCGTCAACAGCCTGTTCCAGATATTTTTTAGCAAGCCCCCAGTCTCTAGGAGCTCCTTTTCCCTTAAGGTATATATATCCGAGATATTCCGCCGCCTCGGCACTGCCCTTTTCCGCCTCATACTCACACTGCTGAACGGCGACATCATAATGAGCATGCTTCATTGCTTCTTCACAGCTTTCGCCTCCGGAAAGCTCAGCAGCATATACAGAACCTGATGACACCAGTCCGAAACAAACGGCCATGGATAAGAAAAATTTATTCATATGAGTAATCTCCAGAAAAATGCTTTCTGATTATACAATTGTCACATTATTCAAATATGTGAATTATTTCTAAATCCTGCAAACATATTTTGACTACGCACACATGTGTACACATACCCCTCTGAATATAGATAATCATTCAGTTTTCTTATCATTCGAGGCAGCAGTTTCCGTATTTTCAGTCGCCTCATTTTCAATCAGAGCGTCAATGTCGGTCGGATTTTTTTCACGAAATACCGCAGGATAAACCGCATCAGGATCAGACCACAGTCCGGTTCCATTTGAATGAGCATCTCTTTCGAGACGAAGATACATTGAATCCTTGTTGTTTCGGTCTGACCATGCCAGTCCCTTGCGGATCATCTCACGGTTAGCATTCTGTTTTTTGTGGTAAAGTTCCCCCAGAATAGCACCGTCTCTGTTTCCTTTGATTTTTACGCTAATCTTATCGTCATATATAAGATCCTTTAAATATTCCTTGGCTTCCGGACCATACGGCTAACCAAGTTCAGGAGCCTCTATATCTGCCATTTTTATGAGATGTTTCTGATCCTTTGAATCAACACAATGAAACAGATTACCGTTCAGTACGGCAGTCACCACGCATGTCACGTACCTGTTGTGTTCCGTCGGTCTTGCTTCAGCCTGAGTGAAAAACAGAAAAAAAGAAGCACATACCACGGCAATATATTTTTCAATTTTCATATCAGTCCCCGCGTATCAGTGAATTCCGGATATCATGAAAACCGGAATAATATTCAATAATTGTTATAGCTATTACAATATCACGGGAACAGAAAAAAAACATTCATCCGGACAACAGAATCCGAATATGACCACAATTTGTTTTATGAACAAAGTAACTGAGAAAGAAAAAGTTTGATGACTCCGACAAGTGAGTCTGGTACCAGAAGAGGGACTTGAACCCTCACGATATCACTACCGGCGGATTTTGAATCCGCTGCGTCTACCAATTCCGCCATTCTGGCAAATGACAGTAGCTATGATACATTATTTTTTTATATGTGCAAGCTTTATTATAAAATTAGACGAATTTGCCGACAAAACAGTCAAAGACAGCATTTAGCCGGCAAACTCATTAAAACTGCTAATTATTTCTTCTCAGCAGCACGACTGATACCGCAAGCACAATCAGAGTCGGCATCACGGCGCCGATTATAGGAGGCACTCCGTAAAAGATGGTAAACGGAGCAAGAATCTCATTAACGGCATAGAAGGTAAATCCCACCAGAATACCGACAACTATACGTGCTCCCATTGAGGAACTTCTTAAAGGTCCGAAAATTGTACTGGATGCAAGCAGCAGTACAACCAGCACGGTAATAGGAGATATCACCTTACGATACAGTTCAAGGATATAGCGATCAGCCTTCTGACCGTTTTTGGTTACGTAATTGATATACTCATGCAGCCCGCTGATTGACAGTTCATTGGCATGAACCCCGACTACCTCCACATTATTCGGAGTCAGGTTTATATCCCATATGTCACGTTCCTTGGTGCTGCGTGAAATAACATCATCCTCGTAGGAAATTATTTTAATGTCTTCCATTTCCCACTTATTATCCTTCCAGCTTCCCTTACTGGCACTCTCGGACCTGATAAGTCTCTTTGGTATTGTACTGCTGAACACATATCTGGTAACAGACTGCAGATCACCGTCAGACATAAAATATGCAATATTTATAAAACTGTTTCCCTCACGGAACCATATACCGCGGCTGGTTACCGCAACCTGCCCGTTGGAAACAGCCTCAGATATAAGACTCTCTGCCCTTTTTTCAAAATCAGGAACAACAAACTCACTGGTCAGCATAATTGCAACAATGAGAGGAATCACGGATTTACACGCACTCCATACAATACGCATTTTTGATTTGCCAAGGGCCTGCATGGCAATTAGTTCGGAGGTTGATGCCAGGTTTCCCAAAGCAAGCACCGTTCCGAGCAGAACCCCTAAAGGAAAAAACATTACTATCTGTCCCGGGACGGTCAGCAGCACGTACTGCATACAGGCAACGAAATCAAATTCTCCTCGCCCTACGTTACGCAGCTGATCCACAAATTTAATCAGAGAACTCAGTGACACCAGTCCGATGGTACAGAATACAACCATACTGGCAACATTACGGCCGACGTATTTATCAACTACCTTATACACTACTTCTTTTCCTCAATACGCTTTTTCTTACCAGCTCTCATTCTGTTGAACCATTCGGTATTGGTCAGATTGAACGGAATAGTGAATACAAACAAATAAATAACCGGAACAATGAATATTCCCGGAAATACCGGTAAATTACCTCTGGCGATACTGGATTTGAAACCGAAGGCAAACAGGTAATAACTTATGTAGATTATTATTGCCGGCAGGAATTTGGCGAAACGTCCCCTGCGGGGATTGACCATTGACAAAGGGACGACAAGCAGCGCCAGGATGCAGATGGTAATAGGCTGAACTATACGCCACTGCAGTTCGGCATAATCCTGTGAAGTACCTGACTCAAGAAGTTCAGCATTACTTTTTGTGGAAGCCTTAACCTTGTCATGGCTGCCTGAGCCTTCAGGAACCAGAGCCCTGTATTCATCAAAAAGCGATACCTTAAATTCACCTCTCTTATCAGGTCCCTCATACCTTGTGCCTCTGTACAGTGTCAGCCAGAACAGTCCGTCAGAATCATACTCTGATTTTGCACTTGCCGAAATGGTTACGGAAGGAACATTGTTACCGTCGTCAGAAGAAAAAATATAAATCTGATTCATTACATTGTAATTTCTGTCAAAATCCCCGTTGTTATCAATATAAACAACGTTGCTTCCGTTGAGCTTTATAAATTTTCCGCTGTCAATGGACAGCATAGTAGGATCGGATTTTGCCTTGTTGATAAGTTCAATCTGTCTGGATTCGCACCATGGTGAAAGAAAACACGTACAGGCCACGTTTATTACCATGTTGACCGCTATAAGCAGGGAAATGACGCCCAACAGTCTGCGATGGGAATATCCCACGGAACGCATTACCACCATTTCACTCTGAGAACAGAAACTGCCGATTGAAAAAAGAACCGCAAGAAACAGGGACAGAGGAAGCATGAAATTGGTCATTGACGGCACTGAAAGAGCAAGTAACTGTGAAACAAGTTCTGCAGGAATACTCCCCTTGGATGCTCTTCCTATGAATTTGATAAAGGTCTGACTCATAAAGATCAGCATCAGTACCCCGAAAATGGCACCCTGAGTCTTTAAAACATCTTTGAATATGTATTTGGATATTGTATTCACGTTATTATCCCGAAATCCATATAAGGATAAACACAGTTCCGATCGTCAGCTGCCGGAAACTGATTACTGCTGTTATAAAAGAATAATATACCTCAAATTCTACCACGGATTAAAGTTACTGTCCTGCTAGTACGGAAATCTGTATGGATGTTTTTCCATATACATCGGCATACCTTACGGAAAACGCACCATACAGAAAAAATCGACAAATGAACTGAGCCGCCTAAAACATTACTACCGTTTTAAATCCTGACAACCTGACCGTCCGCAACCCTGTATGTTTCATCGGCATAATCACCTACGGAAGAATCATGACTTACAATCATAACTCCGACACCTTCATCAGCTTTTTTTCTTAACAGTGAGAGTACCAGTTCCATATTGTCCTTATCAAGATCGTTTGTCGGCTCATCCGCAAAAATGAATTCAGGTTCATTGATAAGAGACCTGGCTATGCATACTCTTCTCATTTCCCCGCCGGACAGTTCATTCGGAAAACTGTCAGCAAGTCCTGAGATATTCAAATACTGCAGAAGCTTTTCTGTTCTTTCCTTAAGTTCGGAGGTTTCTGAGGAAACATAAAGGAAAGGAAGTCTGATGTTATCCTCAACGGAAAGACTTCCGACAGCCACACTTCTCTGAGGAACAATACCGAATTTACGGTTTCTCAATAACGACAAATCATCGTCGCCAAGGTCGTAAATACTGCGTCCGTTGTATACGATGCTGCCTGAAGAAGGAGGAAGCATTCCGCAAATCATATTCATCAGTGTGCTTTTTCCGCATCCTGATTCACCTATGATTCGGATAATCTTTCCGGATTTCAGGCTGAAATCGATTTTACTCAGCACGGGAATCTCTCTGATGGTTCCCCCTTTTCCCTTTCTGACATAATGCTTTTCAACGTTGCTTAGGGAAATTTCCATTTAATCCACCTCTCTCAATACAGCTTCCGGTGAGGTTTTTACAACCCTGAGAACAGGAATAATCAGAACAACCAGCCCCATTAATACACTGGAAACAATCGTCAGAATCCCCTGCAGTATAAACGAACCGTAATCTTCAAACAGGAACGGAACCTCCAGTCTTGTTTCCAGAAAATATTTGATCTGCAGAGACCAGAAAGAAGACAGCAGCACTCCTATGACTGAACCTGCGGCACAAATCAGAATGATTTCGTAAAAAATACTTATGAGCAGAGATTTTCTCGTAAACCCCAAAACCCTCAGAACCGCAAATTCCCTTTTTCTTTCATTAAGGAGCATTGAAAAGGCGAAAGCGATAATAACCAGTGCCAGTAGCCAGATAACCCCTACAACAGTCTTTATCACCACTGTAGCCACATCCAGTTTCTCAGAGAATGACGATATCATGTGCTGGTTTTCCACAGCCCTTACGTCAGTAAAGCGTTTGTTGATTTCCTCAGTAAGTTTTCCCTTATCGTAATCTCTGCTGACCTTAATCATAACTGAAGAAATCATTTCGTCAGGGTCAGAGGAATAAGTGGTTACCCCAAGGTTCTGAGCGGATTTCAGCAGTCTTTTTATCGTATCAGTGTTTCCGTAAACGGTTATATCAAGTCCGGTACCGGTTTTTTCCAGATTTCCCACAGCCCTGAGATCCTGATTGTAGACTTTGATTATGCCTGTTTTGGGTATGAAAACATCACTGCCTACAATTACCTCCATTTCTCCCAGATCTCCGGAATAAGCCTGATTTAGCCATGGAGAAATCACGAAATCAGTATCAGGGTCTATGCCTATAAGCTGCATTTCAGATGAACAGCAGTCTGCTGTCAGTGAAGCCAGATAAAACTGTGCGGTAATTTTTTCAATACCATCCATAGAGGATATATCATCAAGAACAGACTTATTCATGTAGAAATATCCGGGTTTGCCGCTGAACAGCATCCCTTCCACCTGATGCAGATTAGCCTCTTTTCGCGGAATTACGATAATATCGGCTCCCAGCCTTGTCTTAAGACTGTCAAGCCCCCGGTTGAGCCCGAGAGTAACCGTTGCTCCGAAAAAAACGGTAAAGCTCATAAAGACCACTAATGCAGTCAGATAAAATGTTCTGGCTGTTTTATGTTTTAGATTGGCCAGAGATAATTTGAATAAGGTATTCATAATCCACCCAGGAAGCCCACTGCTGAACTGCCGTCCATCGTTTTTATTTATCTGTCAGCCTTGCTGAGAATCAGATCGCTTAAAACAAGAATAAACACCAGGCCGGCAACAGTCACGATGGCAGGCTGGGTATAAACATTACATCTCATGTTTTCGTGAGCACATACTGCAACCAGGAATCCCGGAACAAAAACGTGAAGAGCAGAAATTACGAGCACACCGTAATTAACACCTTTTCTTACGAGATTGTCTCTGAGAACCAGATTCAGAATACTGAGAAGAATAACAGCGGCTGAAATTCCTACAGAAACATTGGCCACCCAGTGACACGGCATAATGTGATCCTTAACAGGACACGGCGCCAGAAATGAATAAATACCGGCTACGAGAAACACTTCAAGAAGAAGAACCAGAGTAGAAATAATTTTACTTCTAGACATACAAACAGACCTCAAATAGTAACGATTAAAAAATTATTAAGAGTATTTCCTACTTAATAACTATGCATTATACATACTTGTATTTACAGGGTCTACATTATTTTACATTTTTCATACAGTTTTAGTATGATTTTATTGTTGACATTCTTATTTTTTTGGTTTTTAATAGCATTATATTTCATACTATTTTACTATGTTTTAGGAGATGCCATGACCGATAAATGTCTCACCTGTTCCAGCTGTACCACAGCTGCATGCAGATTTAAGAATGAAGCAAAATATCCAAAGTTCTGTCTTACGGCAAACGCTGACAATGAACTCGTACAGGAAACCATCAGCATATATAAGGAAGACAAGGTTCTCGGAGAAATAGCCCGAGTTTCCGCTGAAATAGAAGGCGAATTCTACGGTCGTCTGACCCGTGTTGAAGAAACCATCGAATTCATCAGAAGAATGAACTACAAAAAAGTCGGAATCGCCACCTGCGTAGGTCTGCTTAACGAATCAAGAATCCTAGCAAAGATTCTTACTGCAAGCGGAATTGACAACTATGTGGTCGGATGTAAAACAGGGGCAGTGGACAAGACAGAAATAGGCGTGCCTAACGAACTGAAACTAAATAAGGGATGCGGTCATGAATCCCTGTGCAATCCTATTCTTCAGGCCAAAATTCTGGAAAATGAAAACACTGATTTCAATATAGTTATGGGGCTCTGCATCGGACACGACACGCTGTTCATCAAACATTCAAAAGCTCCGACCACTGTACTGGTAGTTAAGGACAGAGTCCTCGGTCACAACCCTGTACAGGCACTGTATACAGCCAACACCATTTACTCAAGATTTAAAAAAGAACTGAAAATCTGTTAAACGGACATGGCTGAACAAGGAGAATACCTAACCGTTAACCATTTATCAGGAATAAAAAGAACATGAAGATTCTTAAATCACAATTACCACTGCTGTCAGCCCTGCTGGCGATAGTTGCGGCACTGTTCCTGCCGGACTCACCGTTACAGCAGACAGCCGAGCATGCATATTTTGTCTGGTTTCTGACAGCTGTTACCGCCATCTACGAGCTGTTCCTTCTGTCTGGTACAAAAAAGATGAAGGAAGGAATGAAGTACAGAGCTCCTTTTCTGGCAGTGTTTTTTCTGGTGCTGAACATATTTAATATCATAACCGCAAAATTCGCCCTTTTTCCTGTACTGTATTTTCCGTCACTGGACAGAATTTTCGGAGTTCTTGTCAGCGACTTCCAGTTTCTCGGTCAGTGTCTGCTGTACACACTAAGAATTCAGTTATCAGGATGGCTTTTAGGATGCCTTTCCGGCATTGCCACAGGTATTGCTTTAGGATTCAGCAAAGGTTTCAGATACTGGGTTCAGCCTCTTGTAAGAATTCTTGGTCCGATCCCGCCGACAGCCTGGATTCCCATCGTATTAGTGATGTTTCCTTCAGTAATAGTAGCCAGCAGCTTCCTGATTGCCCTGGCCGTGTGGTTCCCGACAACCGTCCTTACCGCCAACGGTATCGCCAATATAAAGAATTCATATTTTGAAGTGGCTGCGACACTCGGCACCTCCAGAACCTATTCAATTTTCAAGGTAGGCGTACCTGCTGCAATGCCATTCATGTTTATCGGTATATTTAACGGTACGTGTTCATCTTTCATAACTCTGGTAACAGCCGAAATGCTTGGGGCCAAATACGGAATAGGCTGGTACATCAACTGGCAGAAGGAAATGATGTCTTATCCGAATGTATACGCAGGTCTGATTGTAATGTCACTGGTATGCTTTGTAGTCATCACCGCGCTTTTCAAACTCAGAGATCATGTTCTGGTATGGCAGAAAGGAGTTATCAAATGGTAGGTTCCATAAAAATAGAGAACGTAAACAAGCTGTTCAGCAACAAGCAGAAGGAACAGGTTACCGCACTTAAAGACATTAACCTTGATATTCCCTCAAACTCCTTTATTTCACTGATTGGCCCTTCAGGTTGCGGTAAATCAACTCTGCTCAGACTCATAGCCGGTCTGATAGAACCAAGTTCCGGCAAACTCGAGCTTGACGGAAAGCAAATCGTAAAACCGGGATACGAACGAGGTTTCATGTTTCAGGAACACAACCTCTTTCCTTGGCTGACAATATACGACAATGTGGCTTTCGGTCTGAAGGCCCGAGGAATTTTTAACGAAAACAAATCTAGCGTGGACGAATATCTTGAGCTGGTAGGTCTTAAGGGATTTGAAAAATACTACCCGCATCAGCTTTCGGGTGGTATGTGTCAGCGAGCCTCACTGGCAAGAGCGCTTGTCGGTCATCCTTCCGTACTCCTGCTTGATGAACCACTTGGCGCTCTTGATGCTTTCACCAGAATGAATATTCAGGATGAAATACTCAGAATCAAGGCGGAAAAAAACATGACCATGATTATGGTTACTCACGATGTGGATGAAGCCATATATCTGTCAGATAAAATTGTGGTAATGACTCCCAGACCGGGAAGAATTACCTCTGTTGTGGACGTAAATCTCCCTCGTCCGAGAGATCGCAGTGACTACGACTTCCTGAAATATCACGGCGAAATCCTGAAATTACTTAAATTCGGCGGCTTTAAACAGCAGCCTGAATACAACATATAGGAGCACAAAAATATGCAATGTAATCTTCTTAAACCTTTCAGATGGCTGGCGGTCCAGGTATGTCTGCTTTGCTGTCTTCTCATTGTAACCGCCTGTGGTGACGAAACCCAGGATGACGGTAAATTTCATTTAAGAATAGCCTATTCACCTTCATTGTGTCAGGCCCCGCTTCACCTTGCCGTAGAACTAGGTTTTCTGGAAGAGGAAGGCATTATCGCTGAAAACGTTCAGGTAGATGCGGCTCACGTTCAGGAAGCCATAGGTGCAAATCAGGTAGACGTCGGTTTCGGGCTTATCGGAAAGTTTCTGCAGCCCCTGCAGAACGGTCTTCAGATCAAGTTTACCGCGGGTATTCACACAGGATGCATAAAAATTTTTGCCCTTCCTAACTCAGGAATTCGCGAAATTAAGGATCTCAAAGGCAAGCGTATCGGCGTTCCGGGGCTTGCCGGAGCGGAAACACTTATCGCAAAACGAGCTCTCTTCATGAACGACATCAAAATTGATCCTCGTGATGCGGAAGTCGAATTTGTGGTATTTTCAAGAAATGAGTTAGGTCAGGCTCTTCAGAACGGTATCGTGGACGCTGTATCTCTGTCAGATCCCGCCGCTGCTCAGATGATTGAATTATACGATGCGGTGACCATCGTAGATACTGCAAAGAGCCCTGAATTCGCTTCAGAATACTGCTGTGCTATTTTTGTATCAAAACTTCTTGCCGAAAAGCATCCTGAAATTGCCGCAGCCTTTACCAGAGCAATTCTTAAGGCATCTGCATGGGTAGCTGAACATCCTGAAGAAGCCGCCAAGCTGCAGATTAAGTACAAGTATGTTGCCGGTAATCCTGAATTCAACGCCTCCATTCTCAAGAGCTACAATTACAAGCCATCGGTCAAGGGCGGTTATGATGCGATTGTCGTCAGTTCCGGTCAGCTGAGAGATCTCGGTGTTCTGGATAAATCAACAGATCCGGAAAAGCTGGCAAAGGACAGCTACATCTTCTTTGATAATGTGAAGGACACTTATTCCCCTGAAGAATCCGTTCCGCCAAAGAAGCCGTAACCGCAGAATATCAAAACTGACGTAATTCATGTCAGACAGCAACGAAAAAAGCTCAATGTTTCAACATTGAGCTTTTCTATTTTATAATCAGCTGCCGGTTAATATCCCCTTAAAAGCTCCAGCCAGTTCAGAAGCTGAAGAATACCTATGATACTGTTCTTAATACCGGTAGGTCCGACCCCGGCTCCCTTAAGCATAATTACTTTACGGGCAGCCTCGCTGAGAGAGTCCGGATGAATGGACGCAAGATTTCCAAGTGCCTCTTTGTCCCTGAGAATCTTAAGGTTTTCAGGGCTTATACCGCTCTGATACCCCATAACATCCTTTATTACTGCATACATAAGCCCGTACAGCATGGAAGAATCCTCCCTGCTTAAAGCCTCAAGTTCAGATGCAAGTTTGCGGATATCCCCGTCACCGCGCATCACGGACTCAAACAGTTCGAGACATGCATGAAGATGTTCATCATACCTGTTGTCAATCCAGTCAAGCACTTTAAGAGGAGACATGCCGCTGACATAAAGTTCAACGGAAAAATCTCTGTCGGATGAGGTTTGCTGTTTCAGAAATTCATTGAATTCGGAAATGTCAGGAATATTCACCTGCACTCTCATGGAACGGCTGATTATGGTAGGAAGAATGGATCTGATATTTTCCGTAGTTAAAACTATCAGGGTATTTCCGGCTGGTTCCTCCAGCGTTTTCAGCAGAGCGTTTGAAGCCTGAACAGTCATGCAGTTAGCCTGATTTATCAGAAGAACACGTCCGTGACCGTTGGTCGGCGTTCCTACAAGAGAGTTTATCCCCTGTCTCATGGCATCAACGCCTATGCTCTGACTGTTTCCCCGATCAACTACCGTCAGATCAGGATGACTGTTGTTTTTCAGCATGGAACAGCTGTGACAGTTACAGTTCTCATCCTTTCCGGCAAGACACAGAAAACTCCTTGCAAACTCTCTGGCCAGAACACCTGCGCCCACGCCTTCCGGAGCACAGAGCAGAATGGCATGAGGAAGACGATTCATCTCCCTCATTCTGTTGTATTCCTGCAGAGGTTTTGTTAACCAGCTGAACATATTCCGGAATTCTCCAAAGTTTTAATAATGTCCTGTTTTACATGCTCCAGATCCTGACCGGCATCAACAACCTTGATTCTGTCAGGATGCTTTCCGGCCTCTTCCAGGAAACAGTTGCGTATACGATGGAAAAAGTCGATATTCTCAACTTCAAAGCGGTCAAGGTCACCGCGTTTTCTGGCTCGTCTCATACCTGCTTCCGGTTCTATGTCCATTACAATGGTGAGATCTGGAGTAAGACTGCCGATGGCAAGATCCCTTATCGCTGCAATTTTATCAAGAGGAATTCCCCTTCCCGCCCCCTGATAGGCAACTGTGGATAAATCATGCCTGTCACCTATCACAAACTTTCCCTGACTTACGGAAGGCTTGATTACACAGTTCACAAGCTGGGATCTGGCCGCATACATAAGCAACAGTTCAGATTCCGAAGTAAGCTGCTCACGAGGATTCTTTTCTTTCAGAATTGTTCTGATTTTCTCCGCTATTTCAGTTCCTCCCGGTTCCCTGGTCTCCAGAATATCCTCCGGTGGTACTCCTTTTGATATCAGATACTCTCTGATTACGGTAACAGCTGTTGACTTTCCGGCGCCTTCACCGCCTTCTAAAACTATAAAAGCCCCCACAATAACCTCTCTGCCTGATTATAAAACCCAACATAACTATGGTAATTAAACTTTGCAAACTCTGACCGGCGTAAAATCACTATTCGTCTTTCGATTCTGAGGCATGCTGTTTTTTGTATTCCTTAACTGCTTCCCTGTAATTCTGCACGGCTATGTTATGCATTTTTTCGTTAACACTGAATATATGCCCCTGTTTTGGATCCGGACCTTTGGCGACAAAAAACAGATATTCAGTATCGTCAGGATGTAAAGCCGCCTCTATTGATGCCTTTCCCGGTAATGCAATCGGGGTTGGCGGCAATCCTGAAATGATATATGTATTATACTCGTTGTCATCCCTGAGATAACTCTGATAAATTTTTCCCTTGTACCTGGATCTTACTCCGTAAATAACTGTTGGATCAGTCTGAAGCTTCATTCCCTTCTTAAGTCTGTTCACGAATACAGAGGCTATTTTGGCTCGTTCTTCCGGCACTGAAGTTTCCTTTTCCACAATTGAAGCCATAATCAGTGCTTCATATTCATTCTTATACGGAAGATCATGTTTTCTCCCTGCATATTCCTTTTTCAGAAAACTATCCATGTCTGAATATGCTCTTTTAAGCAGATTCACGTCTGTTTCTCCTTTAACGAAAGAATACGTTTCAGGCATCAGCAGACCTTCAGGACTTGAATACGATACTCCGAGAAGTTTCTTTAAATCCTGTTCACCGAAATCTTTTTTTAGTACATGTGTCAGATTCTTGTTGCTTTTTACCGACTGAAGAACCGCGTCTACGGTATTTCCTTCCACCAGAGTAATGCTGAACGTCATTTCCCTGCCGTTCACAATCATTTCGAGGGCATCTTTCGGACCGGTATTTTTCGGTATATGGTAATACCCCTTTTTTACCGCCGTAAGATTACCATTGTGCTTTAACCAGTACTTTATGATATACCTGTTCATTTTCGGATGGTATATTCTGTTGATAATGGACGAGGCTGTTGATCCGGGCTCGACAGTGAGTTCGACATCTTCTGAATTGCGCAGGGATTCAAAGGTATACATTTCATAACCTATCCATACCATTACCAGTTTGATGGTTATCAAGGCGCAAAGGCAGTAAAAAAACAGCCACAGCAGAATTTTTGTTGTAAATTTCATTATTAAACTTCTCAATTTTTACCTAAATGTACTTTGCCTGTGAAAACTTAATTGAGAAGCATAATCATCAGAAAATTCTGAACGTATTCAGAAACGACAATCAGACCACGGACATTTCTGCCCAGGCAACTATCAGAAAAAGCATACATCCGACCTTTCATCTGAAAAGAGATTTCCGTCGTTCTAACGTGTCTTTCTGATAAATGTGACATTTCCGGCTGACATGCACGCAGGCACCGGATAAGCAGTCTCAATAAAGCTTAACAATACAAAACATTCACCCCTAATCGGCAGTACTGAAAAAACGACCTTTCGTGAATGATGTTTTTCTAATTTTTATATTTATTTTTTTAATTTATAAATCCAGTTCCATATTCGGTAAAATAAAGTATTTTCCGTACTTTCAGCCCAGGAAAAGCTTCACAAATACAATGGAACATTATGTCATCTTACCATAATTTCGCATAGCTAACGCCATAAATCAGATTCATTCTATTAGAACTATCACAGATAGAACTTAAACATTTAATTTCGTTTCCTGCTTTTTAATCACATTCCGAATCGTTTTAATTTTTCGTCTTACCAAAATATGAAATGAATTAATGTGATATATGGAGTAAAATACGCATGGGAATCTGAAAATAGTTTACTGTCAGCATTTTCAGATTATCTGTCTCTAAAGATTCAGCTTTCAAATCAAACCATGATTAAACTTTGTCAGAAAATCTTTGAGAATACCATTAGCGTCTTAATGTACCAGCATTAAGTCATTAGATGTTTTGCTTAAAAAAAGAAGAAAACGATGGAAAAAACATATAATCCAAATGCTATCGAGCAGGCTATTTACCAGAACTGGGAGGACAAGAAATATTTCCGCCCAAGCATGGATGAAACCAAACCGGCATTCAGCATCTGTCTGCCACCTCCTAATGTAACAGGTTCTCTCCATATGGGTCATGCATTCCAGCAGACCATCATGGATATTTTAATCCGTTATCACCGCATGCTGGGAGATAACACCCTCTGGCAGGCCGGTACCGACCACGCAGGTATCGCAACTCAGATGGTTGTTGAAAGAAAAATAGCTGCAGAAGAAAACAAAACCCGTCATGACTATGGTCGTGATGCCTTCATCAAGAAAATTTGGGAATGGAAGGAACAGTCAGGCGGTACAATTACCCGCCAGATGCGTCGTCTCGGCACTTCAGTGGACTGGGATCGTGAAAGATTCACCATGGACGAAGGTCTCAGTGCAGCAGTTCAGGAAGTATTCATAAGACTTTATAAGGAAGACCTCATTTACAGAGGAAAACGCCTGGTAAACTGGGATCCGAAACTACGTACCGCAATCAGTGACCTTGAAGTTGAAAACAAAGAAGTTCAGGGACATATGTGGCACATCAGATATCATCTCGCTGACGGCAAAAAAACATCTGAAGGCAAGGATTATATTGTTGTAGCAACCACCAGACCTGAAACAATGCTCGGTGATACCGCGGTTGCAGTAAACAGCGAAGACCCTCGTTACAAGGATTTAATCGGTTCAAATATCGTATTACCGTTAGTAAACCGTTTAATTCCTATCGTAGGCGATGAACACGCAGATATGACAAAGGGTACCGGTTGCGTGAAAATCACTCCGGCACACGATTTCAACGATAATGAAGTAGGTAAAAGACACTCATTACCTATGATCAACGTTCTTACCGAGGACGCAAAGATCCGTGAAACAGCAGAAGTATTCGATACCAACGGAGAACCTTCTGACGCTTATTCAAATGAAATCCCGGCCAAGTACCGTAATCTTGACAGATATGAAGCTCGTGACGTAATCGTTGCAGATCTGGAAGCTTTGGGGTTACTGGAAAAGATTGAAGCTCATACCCTGATGCAGCCTTACGGAGATCGCGGCGGCGTACCTATTGAACCTATGCTCACTGACCAGTGGTATGTTCGTGCCGGCATTCTGGCAAAACCAGCAATTGAAGCAGTAGAAAATGGGGACATTCAGTTTGTTCCTAAACAGTATGAAAATATGTACTTCTCCTGGATGAGAAACATTCAGGACTGGTGCATCAGCCGTCAGCTCTGGTGGGGACACAGAATTCCTGCATGGTATGATGAATCAGGCAAGGTATATGTTGCTCACAACGAGGCTGAAGTGCGTGAACAGAACGGTCTGTCAGCTGATACCGTACTCAGACAGGATAACGATGTTCTCGATACCTGGTTCTCATCAGGTCTGTGGACATTCTCAACTCTCGGCTGGCCTGAAAACACTCCTGAACTCAAGACATTCCATCCTACCAGCGTGCTGGTAACCGGATTTGATATCATCTTCTTCTGGGTTGCCAGAATGATTATGATGACCATGCACTTCATCAAGGATGAAAACGGTAAGCCGCAGGTTCCATTCAAGACTGTATACGTAACTGGTCTTATCAGAGATGAAGAAGGTCAGAAGATGAGTAAATCCAAGGGTAATGTTATTGACCCTCTGGACATGATTGACGGTGTTAGTCTTGAAGAACTGCTTAAGAAGCGTACCGGTAACATGATGCAGCCTCAGAAAGCAGCCAAGATTGCAAAACGTACCGAAAAGCAGTTCCCTAACGGAATCGAGGCTCACGGCACCGATGCTTTACGTTTCACCCTTACAGCTCTGGCCTCTACCGGACGTGACATCAACTGGGACATGAAGCGTCTTGAAGGTTACCGTAATTTCTGTAACAAACTGTGGAACGCCAGTCGCTACGTACTGATGAACGTGGAAAACAGGGAACTCAGAAAGCCTGATTTCGCTGATTATTCATTACCGGACAGATACATCCGCAGTAAACTTGCCGCATGCATCAAGGAAATCAATCATGACTTTGCAACCTATCGTTTTGATCTGGCTGCAACAGCTCTGTACGAATTCGTATGGAATGAATTCTGTGACTGGTACATCGAATTAACCAAACCTGTATTATGGTGTAAGGATGACAACAGTGCTCTGGGTGGTGAAAATCACAAGAATGCAACTCTGTACAACCTGATGGATATACTGGAAACCATTCTGCGTCTTGCTCACCCAATCATGCCATTCATTACTGAAGAAATATACGGCAACGTAGCTCCGTTAATCAGAAGCGACTTCAAGAAAGGCGACACCATCATGTTAAGAGCCTATCCTTCAGATAGTGATTTTGAATATGATGAAACCGCCGTTTCAGAACTTGACTTCATTAAGGAACTGGTTATTGCTGTTCGTAACATCCGTTCTGAAAAGAATCTGGCTCCTTCATTAAAGCTCAGCCCTATTATGCGCGGTGAAGCCGATGAACTTGCTGTTATCGAACGCAATATGGAATTCATCCTTTCATTGGCAAATCTGGAAAAACTTGATACCAAGGTTTCTGAATTTCCACCTGCAATCGCAAAGATAGTAGGACACAGTGAAATTCTGTTTCCGCTTTCAGGTATTGTAAAGAAGGATGAAGAGCTTGCACGTCTTGATAAGGAAATTGCCAAGGTCAATGCTGAAATTGAAAGAATCAACAACAAGCTTGGTAATGAAACCTTCACCTCAAAGGCTCCACAGAATGTAATTGCCAAGGAACAGGAAAAGCTGGATAACTATAAAGAAAGCCTAAATAAACTGCTTTCCCAGAAAGATCTTATAAACAAACTTTAAATCCATAAAGTTTTATGAACAAAACCCTGTTCTATGATGAACAGGGTTTTTTCTTTATTGAACCATATAATGCATTAGAAGCTTACCAAATCTTTACTCATATAATGCCTTATGTTTCAACCTCCGCCACTGCTATTTTGGACAGGCTACTCCATCACAGCTGTGTTCTTACTATCAACGGTGACAGCTATAGACTTATGTCCGCAAGAAAAGAAAAATTACTGGAAGAAAACGATAAACAGGTATAATCTCTAGGTGTCAACTTTTACTCGTTTTTAGTGTCAAAAAATTTACTCGTTTAACAACCGTTGAGAAATCGGTTTTGTGATATAGGTGATTATCAAAAACAGAAGATTATTCCCTGAACTCCATTTTGTTTTTGAAGCTTAGGCAAAAGAAGATAAAAACTTCTCCCTCGTCCACAGGCTAAACGTGAAAATGCTTGAATATTTTGTCGCCGATATCGGCTATTCATTGAATTATGCGGCGGTTCTGTTAAATTGAAATTATAGTCTTACTGTTCTGAATGTGAATGCGACGGCACTTCAGTCTGAAGTCAGTCCCCGTGAATTTGAATATGGACAGGATAAGGAACATATTTTACTGAAGCAATCTCCAAATAATGAGCCTGTTCTATAAGGAAATTATTATGAGCAAATACCGTTTAAATGATGATTCAGGCGGATTTTACAACAAACTGTACAGAATTTTGATAATCATTTTCATGATTATCCTGCTGCTGGGGTTATGCTTAAATTCTGGAGGAGAAAAGAATTACATACCGATAATGATTATCAGTCTGGCAGTCATGATTGCGTTGTTTTTCTTTGTAATCCGTCATGAAAGGACTTCGCTGAATAACAATGACAACGATTCGGAATATTTCGGCTCACTGCTGGAATCCGGTGAATATTTCAGTTCCATGGAGTGGCAGTTCCTGTACCGGAAGTACGATGAGGAGAACAAACCACATCATCTGGCTTCACTTGGTACGCGTGAAGACATCTGTTTTCGTTACATTAAAAAGGTTCTGAGACGCGATTTCTATATTCCCCTGCTGATTTTTCCTCTGGTAGGAGGAACATTCGCCCAGATGATACAGGAGTACATGTTTCCGGACGCATCCTTCTTCATGTTAATGACCTGCCTCACGGCCGCATTTGAAATTCCTTATTTTGCCATTCTTTATCTGTCATCGTTAAGGTTTCTGAAAACATGGATTAATGATCATCCCCGGTATAAGAACAGCATGAAGGAGATAAACCGTTCATACATCACCGGAGATGCCTATGAATGTGCATACTTCTGTGTGGTAATAGGCCCTAAATACATTCACGGGTTTGACGGAGAAAAATTCCATACCGTGTTAAGGGAAAACGTTACGGCCTGTACATGGGATATTGAAAGGCTGGTTATCTATGCAACCGGAAAATACGGTGAAAGATACGTGGGGGACGAATACAGATTCAGCATAAAGTTTCAGTGTAAGGATTCCGACATCGGCAGCAGCTTTAAAATCACTCTGGATCAGTTTCAGATAAAGGCGATCATGGACCGTTATTTCCCGCAGATATCAAGCGACGAGAATCCGTCATATAAGGTCACAAAAGCGTACGGACACAGAGTTTCCAGCATAAAAGGATACGCTTCGGCTCCCGTAATCTGACCTTTTACCAGAATGTCGCCGTTTCGGACACGCTCTGTGTGTCGTGAACCAGGGATTGTTTATGAACCGAAACGGATACCTTCAGGGAAATCAGTTATCCACAGGATGTCATGACAACTGGCACCCCGTGTGAAAAGTGAGTTTTCCTGTACCGTGGAGTTTCTGATTGCGATAATACGGCTGTTTCAGCCCCGGATTTACTGATACTGACATGAAACGGCATCAGGAACGACGAATTCCCCCACTCTGCGACCAAAAACCGCTGTATAGTTTCTTATATTGAGCTCAGTTCACCACAGGGCCACACAAAAAACAGTATAATTAAACATAACTGAAACTGATTACGTATCTGACTTCCATTAAACGGAACAATAATAATTATGCCAAAACAAGTTATTCTGGTTCGTCATGCTCAGAGCCTCGGAAATGCCGGGCTGCGAACCACCAATCCTACCGCTAACATTCTTACAGAATACGGCAGACAGCAGGCAGAGGAATTTGCCGCAACCATTAAGGAAGCCCCTGATCTGATTTCATGGAGCTCATATACACGAACAATGGAAACCGCTGCCCCGCTTGCTCGCAGATTTCCTCAGGCCAGAACGGAAGAATGGCAGGATATACAGGAATTCACCTATCTTGACCCGGTAAGGTGTTTCAACACGACTCCGGAAGAAAGAAAACCATGGGTTGATTCCTACTGGAATGAGCTTAACCCCCGCTACAACGACGGTAATGGTGCGGAATCATTTGCGGACATGATTGACCGTGCGCGCAAGCTGCTTAGTCATGTCAGGGAAAGATCCGAGAACAGTATCTTCATCTTCACCCACGGACAGTTTATGGCGGCCATAAAAATCCTTCTTGAATATCCTGATGCCGATTATGCGCAGCTGATGAGAATATTCAATGAACATGACCGCGGCAAGAAAGTAGCCAACTGCGAAATACTGAAAATTATCTGAAAACAGATTCAGGACATGTATATGCACTCACGTGAATGACACCCGGATTCATACCTGTCGTAAATCCTATTCTGCGATAAATTGCGATAAATGCATAAAAAAGGGGTTCATCACGGAATTGTTGGGAATGTAGATATTGAAGAAGGGGCAAAAGTATTCTAGTATTTAAGTTCCCACACAAAAATACAACAGAGATACTTTATGCCCCTTCAGACGTATGATACACAGATAAACTCAGTTTGCCAACCATTTACTGCTGTTTCACACAGCTTCGATCCCAAAACCTTAAAATCCGTTTATTCTTTCGAAAGTAACCGCCAAACGTCGGACATGAGATGTCCTTTTTGCGGGAAAATGAACGTGTATGTTCATGCCAGNNTACCATGGTTATAAATGCAGAGAATGCGGACATCATTTTATGGAACCTATTCCCGCAAAAGTGTTAAACGATCGCAAAAGTTGACCACCTAAACGAATTAAAGTTGACCACCTTCAAACAAGAAAAAACAGACAACGGAGTGGTCATGAAAAAAGCCCAAAATCGTAAAATGCCGGAATATCTCGTAAGGAAAAAACGGTATTACAAGATGTTTGATTCA
>LXOW01136267.1_pt1 | contig 26876 bp, 17 predicted proteins | sample 1368591 | NCBI WGS metagenome assembly LXOW01 (sample SAMN04884650, study PRJNA319009) | bovine gut metagenome | isolation source: Cow rumen | host: Bos taurus | place: Italy: Legnaro (PD) | collected 2014-07-09
CGTGTAGGCGGCGCGAGCAACGCGTTCGCCTCCGCATCGGCAACGACCTGTTTTTTGACAGGATCGAATCTTATCGACCGATTAAGGCGCTGAACGATGCAGCCCAGCGTGAAGAGCTGCGAAAGCGGGCCTGCCACCGCAAACGGCGAGGTCGTCTTGATTTCACCACGAACCGCGCGAAGGAAATTCTCGTAGTGTTGGTTCGGCCAGTTGCAACCGCCGCCCCGATACTCCCAATCCGGTATCTCGGCGTCTGGTGCACCACATTTGATCANNCCGCCGCTCTTCGGGATGCCGTCGGCTCCCTTGATGACAAAGCCCTTTGGCAATTCGGGCGTATTGCCGATGCCCTCGCGCCATACAACGTCAAGTGCTTTGCGCTTCGCCGTCGCCGCGAACCTAAACGTCACGGTATCTGCCATCGGGAATACGAACTTGTTCCAACCTCGGACGTCCGAAATCACGATTTCCGTCGGCAAGCCAAGCTCGAAAAATTCGTGAATCCCGTCCATAATATGCGCCCCCCAGTCCCCAAGACATCCATTGCCGAACTTGTACCAGCTGCGCCATTCTCCATAATGGAGATCCTTTGAGAACGGCAGGTTCTCCGGCACGGTGCCGAGCCATGTCAGCCAGTCCTTCTCGGACATCGTGTCTGGACGTGGGCAGGTCGTTACAGGTATCTGTGCGACATTGCCGTTCCACTTGTGCCAACGGCGCGGATAGTTCATATGCGTCTCGATTTTATTCACCTTGTTAGGGTCGATGACACCTGTCCGCACATAGTCGCGCATCTGATAGTAACTGTCACAGGAGTGCCCCTGATTTCCCATCTGCGTGACGACACCGTATTTCTCCGCTGCATCCATCATTATCTGGATCTCGCAAAAGGTGTGTCCCATAGGTTTTTCGGAGTAGATGGCCTTCCCCTCCTTCATCGCGCGCATCGCGATTGGGAAATGCGCATGATCCGGCACACCAGCGACAACAGCGTCGAACGCCCCCGACATCTTGTCGAACATCTCGCGAAAATCGTGGAATCGCGCCGCCGACGGATGCTTCTTCAGCGACTTAATCGTATGCTCAGCCCCGAGATCAACGTCGCAAAGCGCAACAATGTCACAAAGGCCCGTCGCCGTAAACTGTTCAATGTCGTTTCCGCCCATTCCACCAACCCCGCAGCAGGCCAGTCGTACCTTTGAGTTGGCGATATAGCCCCTGCTCGAGAAGCATCCCGGCAACAACGGGAATACGCCAGACGCCAAGACTGACTTCATAAACGAACGACGCGAAACATCCAATCTGTTGTTTTTCATTTATTTTTCTCCTTTCTCATCGAAATCTTCTGGCATTGCTTCAGAAGGTCTACATGCTCAAGAATAAAGTCTCCCTTTAGGTCAACCCCCGGTACGACATGCGTCTTGCCATTCGAAAGATGCAACTTCGTCCCCGGGATCAGAGGCTCGGATTTCACATACTTCCCGCCGCACGGATCAAGCGGATAAAATCCAAGCACAGCGAAAACATACCACGCGCTCATCTGGCCGCAATCGTCGTTTCCACAGAGTCCATCCGGTGTAACGCCGTAGAAGCGCTTCGCAATCTCGCGAACGTACTTCGCCGTAAGATCGCCACGTCCCGCATACGCAAAGAGCCACGGCACGTGGTGACATGGCTCGTTGCCGTGCGGATACTGCCCGAGATAACCAGTCACCGCCGATGTCTCGGCAGTTGCCTTGCCAGACGGCTGGGAGAAAAGCCGTTCAAGCTTCTCTGCGGCAGACTCCTTGCCGCCAAGTGCAGCGACCAACCCCTCGGGATCATGCTGCACCTGCCATGTATACTGCCAGGCATTGCCCTCCGTAAAGTCACCCTTGCGCCAATGGCCGACACCAATGACAAACGGATCAAATGGCGTCCGCCACCCACCCTTTGAATCGCGGCCGCGAACAAACCCACTCGCCCTATCGAATACATTCGTCCAGCTCCCCGAGCGACGGCGGAAAAAGTCTGCATCCTCCGTCTTACCGAGATGCGTCGCGAGCCGAGCCGCACATGCGTCGTCGTACGCACATTCGAGCGTACGCGAGACGCCTTCGCTTGCGATGACGTCAAATGGATAGTAACCGTAGCGATCAAGGATATCCCAATTTTCCTTTAGACGTGAATCATGCCGCATCCTGAGCGTGTCCCTGACTAAGAGAAAGATCCGTTCCGACGTCGGACGATCAACCATTCCCTTCAAGACCGCATCCACGAGAACAGGAACCGCATGCGTACCAATCATACACTGGGTCTCCTCGCCCCAAAGCGGCCAAATCGGCAGATAGCCGTTCTTCTCGCCTTGAAGGATAATCGAATCGACAAATCCTGGGACGCGCTCGGGCACAAGAATAGTGTCTGTCTCTTATACACATCTGACGCTGCCGACGAATCCCATAGCGAGAAGGTCGAATAAATCGGTTTCCCGCCGACATCGGCAATGTCCGATGGCTGAAGAAAGAGATGGTAGAGCGCCGTGTAAAGAATAGTTTTCTCCTCATTGGATGCCGTTCCCGGCAACTCAACCCGCGCAAGCAGTTCTTCCCATTTTTCGGAAGCGCTGCGACGGACCGACGCAAAATCCCAATCTGGAATTTCTGCCGCCAGATTCTTCCGCGCACCGTCCTCGCAACACGTCGAAAGGCCGATCTTCACGGCAAGGCCCTCCACAGGCAGATTCTCAAATGTCACCACATAACGCGGCGCAACCTCACCTTCCGCACGCGGCAGTTCGCGAATCGCCGTCCAAACGCAGTCAAAACGAATCGCAAACGAACAGTCGCGCTTCACCCAACTCTCTGCGACACGACGTCCGTAGATGCCGCAGCGATCGGCACACGGCGTGACATTCGCCGAAAGGACATGTTTCGCCAACTGCTCTGCCGGTGCAACCAACCCGTACTGCAGATCCACAAGGAGCTCAAGCCGCGTCCCGCCGTCAGGACAAATCCGATAAATCGCGGAATGGGGCGCGGCGGCAATCTCGACATGTGTACCATCTTCAAGTGTCACGCCATAAAATCCCGGCTCGGCAATCTCACTTCCCTCACGCTTGACCGCCGGAACACCAACGCCCGGAAATTCATTCTTGAATGGCAGGATCATCACATCGCCGCAGCTGATTCGACCCGCACCACTCACGTGCGTCTGCGAAAATCCGCAGACTGTATTTTCGCCCGACACATACCCTGCACAATGCTCGCCGTCAAAGTTTCCAGTGTCGGGTCCAGCAGCCACAAGCGAAAAAGGACACGCAGCCGCTGGCGTCGTGTGCCCAACGCCGTCCGTACCGATAAACGGGTTCACATACCGAGACACCTGCCCGCGCGTGACGATAGAGAATCCTATGGATAGAATGAACAGCGGGATCTTCAATTCAACACCTCCTCTACAGACAAGCCAGTCGTAAGATCTCGTGCGACAATTCGCCATCCCCCCATGCGCAAAGTCCCGAGATCAGAATCCGAAAGGCAGAGCGGCACATACCCACGCCCATCCTCGACGACTATGCGTCTCGACTCGTCTCGCACAGCTCCATCTGGCCCCAGCACGGTCACCTCGACGACCTGACGCCCAGGCGCAGGCGCGCCATCTATATCGGTGACAGCAATCTCCACCGCCTCGCCCTTCAGTGCTATGGTAGGCTTTGCGAGCGCTTTCGGATAAAGGCAAAACACCTTCGCCTCGGCCGGCGCATAGTCGCAAGTCACTGTCGCATCATTTCCGACGGGAGCGGCAGCGAACTCATATGTTACGCCGGCCTTAAACACAGGCAAATGCGTCGTAATCCTCTGCGGCGCACCGTGCGGCTTATACCAAGCGTTAGTAATGACTCGCGTCTGGGGACAATCCAACCGCCGCCTCAGGTCGTTCAAAACGAGCACATATTTCGCTCCCTTGTAGTCCTTCAGAAACGTCTGCGACTTGAATTCGCCGTCCTGGGCGCTCCACGCCTTGCGTCTTGCATTGAGTTCGTCCTGCACGGACGCAAGCCAGTTGGAAAATGCCGGCCTTGCCGTCGTGCCCCAATTGCGCCAGTCAAATTTGGCATCGAGCCGCACAGCCTGCGGCAAAAGGTTCGACGGACAATGTCCGTCAACGACAATCGTCGTCGTCTTCGGCAGGGACGTCAGCACGTCATTGCGCGTCTTGGTCAAAACCGTCGTGTACGGCAACACGACATAACGGTAGCGGGAAAGAACCCCGCCGTTCACCTCAGCATCGGGAATGACGTCATACGGCACGCCCCACTCTCCAGCCAACACGCAGAAATCTTTCGCATGGCACTGCACGGACCAGTCGCCCATATAACGGCTTTCGACCGGCTGCAACACGGCAAACGGAGCACGCGCGTTCGGCATATCCTCCAACAGTTCCGCCGCTGGCAGGAATTTTGACTTGAAAAACGCGGCAAACTTCTCAGGGTCGCCAGGAGTCGCCACAGGACCGTTGATCTTATTGAGATCACCACCGCTATTTTGCCACGTCTCGACGCCCTGCAGCCATGTGTCTATTGCAAAGAATCCAAAGCCGTGCGTTTTCACCGCGCCAATCGCCAGCCAACACCGAATTGCCAGATCGTCGGCCGTCGCCGACGGATATATCCAAATCGGCCTGCCCTTTGCATCTTTCCGTGCCTTGTCGCGTATGCCGTTGGAATCCTTGTCGTGTTCATACGACATCGACACGAGCGGCATATACGGCTTGCCGGTCGGGCGCACCCACGCCTCCTGTCCGCGCACGCATGCGAGCGTCTTTGCCGAACGGTAGTTGTAGAGCCAGTCGCAGATCTGATCGTGATGAGAGGCAATGTTCCACGCCTCGATGATCGGTTCAGCCCAGCAGACATTTCCCGGCGAGAGATCCTTCACCTCATCCATCGCCAGACGGTTGCCGCAGTAGAGGAGATGCCCCGTCCGATAATACCAGACAAGCGCCTCGATTTCCGGCTCATTGTCGCCGAGAACGCCCAGCGGCGGCATCCGTCCGCAGGCTTTCCAGTTAACACGCGCAGGCGAGTGCGTGAAGCGATCCATCTCCGGCAGTCCTTGCGCCAGACTCTTCTCGGCCCAACCGCGCCATGACGGAGACTCGGCCGCATACCCGATCGACGACGTGCCGGAGCCGTACATCTCGGTGTTCATCAGCGTCATGTCCCAGCCGTGGAAGTTCCGCAAGTGATCGAATTCCGTGCGCACACCGCGACGGATCGCCTTCGCATCGAGATCCAGCGGCACATAGGTACGCCAGTTGATGACACGTCCGCTCAAATGCACGCCATTTGTCGCCAAATCGCGCTGGATACCGTATTGTTCCGAATGCACATTCGCGACAGTCACGCCAATCTCCCGCAGGTAACGCCCCTTCATGTTGCGTCCACCGCCCCAGGAAAGAACCTTAAATGCATTCCGGTCAAGACTCGGACATACCGTCAGGCGCCCAGACCTCGCAAGCGCAACTTGCCCCATGTCGTCAGTCAGGAAAAACGACCAGTCATGCTCGCCAAGTGCCAGGTTGCGCACCTCGAACTGGACATCAAAGGCGCTCTCGCCCTTCGGCAACATCACTTTCCGCTCCGCGAACGGTCTCCCGCCAACAGCCCCCGTGAGGCGATATGTCTTTGCCTCTGGCGCAACAAGCCGCATGCGCAGGGCCGCATTCGGCTCGTTGCGATAGAAAACGGCAAGGCCAACGGGCGTTGCCATAAGCCGGGACTTCCCGGCGCGCAACGGTTCTTTCGCCGTCGCCAGCGTCCGCACTTCTGTCGCCGAAAGTCCGTGACGAAACACCGCCACTTCATCCAACACGAGATTCGCCGCCGGACTCGCATACCCGCCGGTACCCAATTGGAAATCGACATTGCCCTTGGCATACGGATCGGCAACCGTATTGCGCTTCTTGCAGGCCACTTCAACACCGTCGAGATACGCAGTCAGTCGTCCGCCCGTCCATACGACAGCCAAATGATGCCACGCTGTCGACCGAGTCTTGACGGAGGTCGGCAGGTCAAGCCAACCGCCGGAATCACTTGACGTTTTGAAACAATCGCCGCTCCATTGGTAGTTGCCGACGGCGAAGGCTCGTGCCGGCGCATTTGACGCCACGCCATCCGGCGTCCTATACCAGCAGACAAAGGTGCCGTTTGTCCGGGGGAAGTCGGACAGCGCCTCTGGACGCCGTTCGCGCCAGAACATCCCTTCACAACGGTTCGTCGGGCCAAGAAAGGCATAGCCGCGCCCGAAACGGCCATCCGTGTAGCCTGCCTTGTTCACCCCGTCGCCCTCCGGCAGCGCACGCAAGAAAGCATTTTCGCACAGTTCTGGTGTTGAATCAAAGTCCGCGACAAACCAAAAGTCATCAGGGACCGAAACCGCACCGACGTGCAGAATTGGTGCAAAAGACACGAGCAGGACTACCTTGTTCACGGCGATTCCTCACTCTACGCAATACAATTCGGCAGGAAGCCATGTGCGATAGTTGTTTGTCCGACGCCATTCGTTTCCAGCCGATGCGAAATCGCAGAAGTGAACGACCGAGGGAAGCCGCGCCTCGGGATTCTCATGGTGCGAGCCAACGGGCAGAACGGCGGCAAACGCCATCCACATGTCGTCAGATGGCACCGCAACGGGGCTAAAGCCGTCCACGCGAGAGCCATCGACAAACTTGCGCTGAAACACCTCCGCAATATCTCCGTCCTCAAAACGGCTATCCCGGGCTAGGAGCACGGGACCACGAGTAAAAGCGTAATGATGCGCCTGCTCGTGCACGACGACGGGCATATCGAACGCGATCTCGATGACATCGCCAAAACGCCAGTCGCGCGAGACCCGCAGATAGCGCCCGGCGACGATGCCGTTTATCTCCGTCCCATTTACCTTCACCGTCGTCCGCGCACTCCAGCTTGGAATCCGAAGACGAAGATCAAAACAGCCAGCCCCTTCGGCGTGGCTGACGATACGCACGGTATTCTCGCGCGGATAGAGCGTATACATGTCGAAGGCGACATTGCGCCCGTCACTCAAACGATTCGACGCTCGTGTCGTCGCATAGAAGTTGAACGTCACCTCGTTGCCCTTCGCGACAAACAGCCGCTCAAGGAAACAGAGGAAACCACGTGGACCATTCGCCGTACAGCAATCGGTCTGCATGAAGCAATGATGCTGTCCGCGCGAGCGACTGCCGGCAAGCGGCGTATAGCCGGCGAACACGGAGCCGTCAGGTTTGAGCGCCGCCAAATAGGCATTGTAGAAAGAACGCTCGATCTGGTCTGCCCAGCGCGGATCATCGGTCACATCCAGAAGCTTCTGGCAAAAACGCATCCATGTCGTCGTCACGCAGGTTTCCTGCAGACTTCGATATGGGAACGTTTGCTTTCGCGCACCATGAAGCCACTGTTCGGAAGCCGAACATCCACCTGCCAGAGTCACCTCCTCGCGTACAATGTCCTCTGCCGTCATCACTGCGGCCTTGCGGAGATTTTTCAGTTCTTCACTTTCAACCTTCAACTCTTCACTTTTAACTTCCACGTATTCAAGCAACCCTTGATAGCAGCTCATAGTCTCATACGCCTTACGTCGATTGTGCTTCATAACATAGGCCCCGTCAGACTGCGGCACATTGCCGTAACCGTTCCGATCGGCAACTGAGATCCCTTCAAGCGCTAGATCGACAAGCCGGGGTCCCTCTTTGGGTTCTGTCATACCCTTCACGATGTATGTCGCAAAATCGAGGTATTTCTTTGCGGCGACTTGTCCGCCGAAGTCTTGACGAAGGCGGATCCGTCGATAGAGCCACACGACCGGCTCAAGAACAGATGAACTTGCACAGCCCGACCAATTCCCCGTCTGCCACAACTCGCGTCCGCGCTTTCCATTCGGACCGATTTCCGCAATCACATAGTCGCATAGCCTCTTCGCCGCCTCCAACGCCGCATCCGCCTCAACTTTACACTTTTCACTTTCAACTTTACACTTCCAATCATAGTAGTGCAGCAATCCCATCATCGTGTATTTCATCCCCCAGACATCCCAACCTTCCCCGCAGCGCAGCTCCTCCGGATAGTTGCCGATATAGCCGTTCTCCTCTTGCGTCGACAGAATCCTGTCTACCCCTCTGCAAACATTGTCTGCCAAGACGGCGTCATGCGTCAGCGTCAGGAATGGCACAGCCGCCTGCATGTATTTACCCCAAAACTCCGACTGCCATCCGCCGTGCCGCTCGGTCTTCTCGACGAATGGCGCGGTGATGTAGTCGACATCTGTTGCACGAACGTGTTGGGCGAGCATCTGATCAAGGCGCCCGCCGACATAGCCCTTCAGACTCAAGGACTGTTCGTCTCCCGCCGGTAAAGAAAATCCGACGGCAACCGCAAGAATTCCACTTATCCACATAAGTTCTTGACCTCAAACATTGCAAGACCTCGCCTCACTTCTCCAACGTCACGCGCCCTGCACGATCGCAAGTCTTGCATGTCGTATACGATGTCAGCGAGTAAATGCCAAATTTCCAGTGATCCGACGGTCCGCCGACGGCGTTGCTGGCAACCCGGACGCAATTCAGGTAGAACATATCGCCGGCAGCGAGAGGTGCGTCCGTCATCGTTGCAAGTGGAAAAGACCAACGGGCTGTCCAATGATCGCCATTAGTCCGGTCGACCGCGCACTTCGCGCCATAATTTACAAGGCCGGACTCTTCAGACGATACGCCCTGACGCCAGTTCACCTCCCCGTTGCTCTTTGCAGCCATGCGACCGTCGCAACCTGTCATATAGTGGCGGAATGGCTGCGCTTCCTGACGCTCGACGACAAACTCCCAGACATCGCATGGAACAATCGCAGGAGAGACTTCAAGATTCTTCGCCTGCACCCACTCGGTGATTTCAAGATAGAAGTACTTGTCATCATGACAGACGCGCACTTGCTCGCGTATGTCGCGCACCTTGTCCGTCCCGCGGAAATAGAGCGGTGCATCAAACTGGGGAACCTTATCCCACGAGACCTTCGCGACATCGCCATCTGCCGCTGCGACACGCACTGCAGTCCAATTTGGCTTCGGTGCCGTCGAGCGGCGCAAATAGGATTCGCGTCCTTCGTTCATGTAATCCCAGATGGACAGTTTCCACTCCTTTACACGCGCAATCTCAAGGTCTGTTTTGGCAAGTTCTTCGGCCTCTGACATATAACCGGCAAGAGCTTCCATCGTCGGCGCGTCTCCCAACATCTCCCATGCTATCTTCGCAGACTGATGCGACGATCCTGCCGGATAGAGCGACTTGTCGCAGAAGCGACTCTCAACCAAATCGTAATAGGCACGAAGAGGCTTCGCGGCCCTTCCAAAGATGCTGAAGTACTCATCAAGAAGATCGTCTGCCTTGCGCGTCGGGTCGACCATCCACTTGCACTGCAGGTAGTTGTCGACATTGTCGACAAAGCCGCAGTGGAAGATACCACCACGGACATTCAGATTGTGGAAAAATCGATATTGCTTTTCAGCCTCATGCGCAAAAAAGCCGGGAAAGCAGTGCCAATTGCCGTTACGGGCGACTTCTTGCGGAAAGCAATTGTAAAGCCAAATCGCGAGCGGCTGCGTCGGATACGCCTTGCGCCACTCATCCATACGTGCGAGCTGCTTTGGATAGACATCGCTATTCGGCATGCGGTTGCCGCTGATACAGAAGTAGACCGTCACGTTATCCTCAAGAGTGATTTCCGTCGGCAAACCCTCGTGGCTCATGTAGGCGAGGGTGTTGATTCGCTTTGTCGGATGAGACCTCTTGATTTCCTTCGCGACTGCGTTCACGAACGTAAACCAATAGGTCGAATGCATAGAATTATCGGCCTTGCGCGCCGACTCATAGTGCTTAGAGCAGTTCGAGCAAGTGCAGAAACTTGAATTGTCCATCGGCTCAAGGCAGTAGCTATTCTCACCCCAGACATAATGGTCACGGCCCTGGTTCTTGAAAAACTTGCGCCGGAAGGCATCATCGTCGAAATAGCGGCGGATGTCCTCGACTGTCTGCCGGATCACTTCGGGGTTAAGGTAGCAAAGTTGCGGAGGCTGTCCCTCGTAACCCTTCGCAAAGTAGTCTGGCTTAAATGCTTCGAACGTCTTCGCCTTCGTGTTCCAGAAGCGGTCATACCACCAGTAAAACGAATGGTTGGCCTCGGCATGATCGCCGCCGAGACGATTGCGGAGCATATAGAGCTTTTCCTGCAAGCCTTTCGCCTTCGGGTGTGCGAAGGCAAAGGCATTGTACCTCTTCTCGCCATCCGACCCACTCTTCCAGTCAAGTGGCGAGACACGCTCCCGATCAAGCGGCGCACCGCCGCGGTAGTTCATCCACGGCTTGCCGCGCCGCATCCCGCATGGAACGGCAAGATTCGCGTCCTTCCGCAGTTCCGTGCCGAAATCGGACGGATTTGCCCACACCGCGCCACATTCTTTCTCAAGAAAGTCGTAAACTGCGTACATCGTACCCTGCTCATCAAAGAGCCACGGCCAGTTCGAGCCCGTAACGCCATCATTCTCAGTGATGGAGAACGTCATACTGCCCTTGTCCTCGCGGTCAAAACCGAGAAGCTCGATGCGGTCTGTACCGATGTCAACAGACCACTCTTGAAACGCATAGTCTTTCTTCTGCGTCTTCGTCCCTTCCGAATGCCCGACGAATATCGGCAGCAGACCACATTCCTTCAACTCGGCGATTCTGCGATTCGAATATTCGGCAATTTCGTAATTAGCCCCCGTCATCTGATCGAGATGCCACTTGAGGTCCGCCGCGGCAAAGCGCGCCGACTTGTCGGCGTCCTTGGCGATAACAATCGTCGCCAGCGCCTGGCCGTCCTTCGCGAGTGCCACAGTCTTGACATCCGAACAATCCCCCATCAGCGGGGAACCCGCCACCATCAGCCCAGCCGCACACGCGGCTACTTTTGCAATTCCCTGCATCGCTGTCCTCCTTGTTGTTTCCGCTACTGAACGAATATCAACAGCCCCCGTCTTTTTTCGTAAAGGATGGCATCCGTTGCCACGCCCACGTCAACCGACGCGGCCGACAATGCCAATGATCCCGTTCCGATGTTGTGCAGAAAAACCTTGCGAACCGTGTCGTAGAAGCAAACCTCGCCGTCCTTCATAACCGGCAGCAACGAGACTGCCGGTACACCACTCCGCACAATATCACAATGATACATCTTCCCCTTGATGAACTTACCCGCCTCCGGCCAAGTTCCCGAGCCATAACCTGGCCATGAAAAGAGGAAGCAGTTCGTCTGCTGCGTAAAGGACGAAACGAATTCCCGAGTGTTATGCACAAGCAGTACCTCGTCGCCGGAGGCATACCCCGTCGAAGTGACGCTGTTCGTCCAGATCGACTGTTCGGTCGCCGAAATCGCCACACGAACACGCGTATTTGAATCAAGAAGGCTCTGAGGAGAAGCCGTCCAGCTCGCACCTGCATTGGTTTTCTGCTCAGCCGTTCCGTTACGATTGCTAAGCTTACAGGCCACATTTCCAGAACCCCCATATCGGATGAAATATTGATCCGCATACGTATTGCCCGAGGAGTAGGCAACCGAACCGCAAACAATCGAAGCTGATTGCGACGAGATATGCGTAAACGTCCACGAGATGTCGATCGCATCCGTCTTGTCTAGCATATATCCAGTGTCAATGTACTGGTCACCATCAGATCTCGTCCCTATGTAGGTGCCTACGCGTTCGAAGAGCGCACCAGGCTGCATCACGAAGCGCAGCGCCCGGCAGCCTGAGCCGCCCCACGTCGGAAAGCGCGAGATCGGCACGTTGAGGGCTGTCACGTCGCCCGCGATGTCGCCAATCTTCTCGACGTGCGCCCAGCCATTCGTCGACGAGCCTTGGTCAACTTCATCCCAGCAGGCGTAAAGCGCCGTCGACTCCGGCGTCGTGTCGAACGTCAGGTCAAACGACGTGACGATTCCCCCCACCTTGTTCACGCTTGCGGACATTACCCGAATCGGCTGCGCCGCCTGGACAACAGCCACACTGACTGCAAACACGGCCGCACATACGGCCAACTTGATCTTTTTGCAGTGCGAATTTCCCGCATACGGCTTTCCATTGAGTGTTTTTCCCGTTGCCATGGATTTCTACCTTTCTTGGATCGTTATGGGATGTTCGAGCGAACAGTCTAATATTGCCCCTTTTGGCGAATCCTTCAGAAGCTTTGTGCACTTCGGCATGCCCGAAAGGCGCACGTTTCGCACAGTGAAATTCTTCGCACAAGTCCTGACCGAGCATTGCACGCCGTATGGCGCGACATCGTCGACACGACGACCGGGAGCCACATAGACAGCTACGTCAGACATCTCGATGTTCTCGTAGAGGAACCGCAGCAAATCCTCGTCCACCGGAATCGGCGTGCCCTGGTTCGGCGTCGGAATGCCAAGCGCATAGGCATAGACATTGAGAAGCGTAAGCGACTCGGAGATTCTTCCATCATGCCGCCACGCATCTTTCCCCTGAAACATCGAACCCAACCGCGACGGTGGCGCGTCCACTTCGATGTTACGGTACGAGACATTGCGGATCACGCAGTTCGTGCTGCCATAGCGAGTTGTCACGCTCGACAGTAGTGCGCAGACCTCGATGGCTTTTACATCCGTGAACACGAGGTTTTCCATGACGGACGGAAGCTGCGCATGCTGTATTTTCATGTTTTGCCCCCAGTCGCACCACAGGACGCAGTTCGTCACCAGCATATTTCTGAACGGTGGTCTCGCGATCACACAGTCGTCGAACGACCTGACGAACGAATCGGCAACTACGGCGTCGCGCGACGAGCAGATGTCTATCCCGTCGGAGTTGTACCGCCACATGCCAATGAGTTTGGCATTGCGAATGTCCACGCCCTCACAATGGGATATATTCATCGTCCAGCGCGGCGCATCGCGGAACGTGATGCCGTCGATTTTCAGATTGCAGCACTTCATGGCGAATACCGGCGCCGTTCCCCACTCGTCCAGCCGCCCGGAGAACACCTGATCGCCCTTCAACTTGTCGCCGACTTCTGCCAGATGTCTTGAACCCACATAGTCAAGATCGACACGTGATCGCCTTGAGCCGTCCAGTATGCCGCGTCCTACTACCGTCACGTCATCTACGCCCGTCAACACCAAGTTGCCATGGACGGTCGCCCCCCGCTCAATCACTATTGTATCGCCGCTCTTTGGGATGATCGCCCCCGGATGATGTTCGCCAGGGCCAAAGCGCAATACGTTCGGACCGTCTGCTACGTCAAGCCAGGGCGGGTCTGCAAAGACATGCAACTCGCCGCCGCCATCAAACTCCACGACAAACTGCTCGGGCCTATCGAGATTCACCGACCAGACACCACCTCTACGAACTGGCTGGGCATGGGAAAACGGACGTATCCGCGCCGATTCAGGGGCATTCGCCCCGAAGTCGACATCCAGCGTTCCTCCGCCTTCCGGCACATCGAAACCAACAAACGAAGAGAGCCGCGTCTGGTCCATGCTGCGCTGGCAGCCCGGCCATACGCGGTTGAACGGGACGGCGGACACTCGGCACCGTTCAACCTTCAGCGCCCTTCCAGCAAATCGAACCTCCGCGCCCTCTACTGGATTCGCCGTCGCCGCGATGAACCCTCCAAGGATCAAGTCGGCGAGGCACTTCATTCCCAGATCGCCTGGATGATTCGCGACACCAGTGTGGGCAAACAGCCCGATTGCCTTGTTCTCGTCCTTGAATCCGAGCGGCCCCGCATCGACATAGACCGCGCCGACATCTGCGGCGGCATTGGCCGTGCATTCCGCTTTCGAGGCATTCACCCAGAACGGAGAGCGCAAAACGACCCTGGCCCCACCTTCTATGAACGGACGCGCCATATCCGCGAGAAACTTGCGGTAGGCGACGGCGTTAGACGTGCCAATGTTAGGCACGTTCTCTCCGATGGCTACAACCACGTAGTCGGGCTTCCAATCGGCGTCTGCCGCTATCTCCGCGACAGTCGCGATGTTCGTCGCGAAGTGGTGCTCAAGAGCTGCGAGATTGCGGATGCGGAAATCGGCCTTCTTGCCAAGGCGCTTTTCAAGCCCCGCCACGACAAGGTGGGCAAAATCATATTCCGGCGCACTTGCCGCCATGCCCCAGCAATTCGTCCAGCCGATGTCGGTTTCCGGAGCATTGAGCGCGATTGAGTTGCCGTAAATCAAGACCTTGAAATCGCCGCCACCAATCCGTTCCACGCACCACAATGTGCCGCCGGGACTCATAATCTCCGCTCCCGTGCGCGTTGCGTCGCCCTGCGCGATGTCAGCGTCTGCCGCAAGGACAGCAATCACCGCCGCAAAGATTGTTCCGACAATCATATTTGGATTTCCCTATTTGTCCTCATGACATTACAGAGTATATCAAAACCACTCGTCCGCCATAATCCCATAAGGGAACAATATCTCATCCCATTTAGGAAATGAGTGTTTCGGCTTCTCCTTTGTGTCTGAACCTCATCGATTACTACGTGGACGCTGAGGCGATCTTTCGCCCGCGCCTCGAAAAGCCGGTAATGACCGTTGCGGTTGCCGAAGATTTCGCCGGAGTCGGTCAGTACGCCGTCCGTTTCGTAGCGGCAAGTCCAGCCGCGATACGAAACGGCGAGAGCCTTGCCGTTGCAGTCGATGCGGGAGTGAGTTTCTCCGTCGAATTCTAATACGGGGAGTGCAAACACGATTTCTCCGGACTGCTCCAAAACCATGTCGATGCCGTCATCAGCGACTTTCGTGCGCCAAGTGCCGCCTGGATAGCGTAGCACAGCTTCACCTGGCACGGCGCTTTCCACCTCAAGCCGTGCCACGCCTCTCGGTCCTATGGCGAGCGGGCAGGCATTAGTGACATCAAGACGATAATTGGGCTTGACTGGGAATGGAACGGCAAGCGCGAGCGGGGAGGGTGCGTCACGCTTCTGGATGCGGCCAAGTCCCGTCGCATCGTATCCAATCTGTCCGTCAAGGTCGAACTCAAGTGTCCAGCCACCAGAGTTCATCATCACACGATGGAAGTCTGGGCCGGTGACAAAAGTGGAGTCCGGCTCCGCTGCAGCGAACACGGGTATGGACTCGTCGACAAATCGGAACGCGAGATAAGCCCATGAACCCATCGTTATCATGTACTTGTCGAAGTAGGCGTATTCTTCGCAGCCATAGTGGGAGTCGGACGGATAGCGGTTCTTGACGTGGCGGACGGGGCGATCCGCAAGATTGCGCCTGACGGACTGGACGGCACGATCCGCCGACGCGCGGAAGCGACTCGCCAGTTCCAGATTGCCGCGCTTCACCTCTCGTGCCGCATACCACTCGCAGAGCGCGGCATAGACGGTCTCATTGTGGAGGAACTGCATGCTCCTACCGCCGAAAGGCATCTCTCCCGTAACAGACTGCATATGGATTGTCGGCTCGGCGGAGACATCCATAATCGCTTCAAGCCGCTCGCGAGATGGTCCAACATAGCCAAGGGAAAGTATGACGGCACACTGTAGACGCGTCACAAAGTCGTACATCATTGGACAGCCGGGATCACGGAACATGCCGTTCGTATCGAAGAACCGCAGCTGGTCGGAGACATACTTTTCGACCCAGGCGGGATCGCCGCCCATTCCGAAGGCGAGGCGTGCCTGTTCGCTCGCCGCGCCGAATATGGTCCAGTTATTAGCTTTCTCATCGCCAAGCCTCGGCTTCTTGGAATAGATTTCATGTGCAATCATTGGAGCGAATGCCATACGCCATGCATCCGTTTTTTCTTTAGGGAAAAGTCCGCTTCGCATCGCCTCATCTATGGCAAAAACGAGTTCTTTTACGGCAAACTCAGATCCGATGCCAAGATGTCCGCCGCACGTAGCGCCGTTCCGCCTTTCGGCGATTGGCTGCTCACGAGCGCAGATATCCATCATGCGGACGAATTCGCCGCGCAATTCGCCCCTGCGTCCGTTCGCGACGAGAATGCCAATGTTCGACGTAAGACGTGCGAAGCCATGTTCAGTTATGCCGTCGCGCTCAACACGCTCGACGTACGCGGCGCGACGCTCAAGCGTGTAAGCATCGACCGCTGCTTCCATAAGGTCGAGATAGTCAGAGCGTCCTGCGGCAAATAGCGCGGCGGACGCAACAACTGACGCAAGCAGCAGAAATACCTTGCGCTCAATCATCTGCGGACTCCCTTCAACACGGGCTTCCCACGCTTGACGAACTGGATTGAAATCCCGAACGGATCTTTCATCATCGCGCCGTCGAAACCGGGCGCTTTCTCGTGGACGACAAGCGTTGCGCCCGCAGCCGTCAGCCGCGCAATGTCGGCATCAACATCGTCGGACAGGAAGCCGAAGTGCAGTTGCAGGGGTCGCATCGCGTGGTAGTCAGGCGCTTCCGGCGCGTCCTTTGCACGGTAGAGTTCAAGGGCGATGCAGCCGGTGCGGTCGACGATGAACGTCGTGTGCGTCACGTCGTCGCGCTGGATTGCAATCTCGAACCCAAGGTTCTCCACCCACCAGCTAGCCGTCGCCACCGGATCTGCAACGTCAATGGCCGTATGCTCCATAGTGTAGCCGCCTCGCGGAAAGACCGCACAACCGCACAAGGCCGCAACCCCTGCAAACAACAAGGGCCGCACGAGGCAAGACTCCAAGGCTGAAATGACAATTCTTCCAATTTTCATGCTTGCAATTATCGCATAATGGCTCACGCAAATCAACGCAATACACTATGCATATTTTTCTACAATTTATGCAAAATCAAATCACAGCAAAAGAAATTATGGTATAATGCGAGAAAACCCCGCCATGAAGATAAAATCAGTATTGCTTCACCTGCCTGCAGGAAGCCACAAGCAACTCGCGGGCACCCTCGCCTACGCAAAGGCACGACGATGGCGTATTACGCTCGTAGAGGGAGAGCCACCAGCATGGTGGCGCGGCGATGGAGCGATTGTCACGCTCAGAACGGCAAATGCACGACTTATCACTTTTATCAAGACTCTCATCGCGCGTGGCATACCCGTCGTTGACGGAGGAATGCAACACACGGAAATTAAGGTGCCGCGCGTCGTCGGCGACTGGCACGACATAGGCCGCCTTGCGGCGGAGCATTTTTCGGAAAGACACTTCCGCCATGTCGCATGGTATTCACGCGACTGGTCGCACGTCCATGCGCTGAGGTTCAGTGCGTTCGCGCGAAGCTGGGACGGGGACACACCTCCGGCATCGTTCGTCTGGGCAAAAGTTGCGCACCCCTCCCGGCGATATGACGCAGCAGCGTTCGTTGACTGGCTCGGCAAGGCGCTCCACGCAGCGCCACGTCCGCTCGGCATCCTCGCATGGAACGACCGCGACGCGGCGGAACTTCTTGGCGTGTGCCTAGACGCCGGACTGACAGTTCCGGAAGAAGTGGCGATCCTCGGCGTCGACAACAATGAAATCGTCTGCGAAAACCAAGACATCCCGATTTCAAGCATTGTCCACGACATCGAACGCATCTCGCTTGAACGCGCAGCACTCCTAGACCGATTGATGGACGGTGAGTCCGCGCCTAAAAAGCCGATACTCATCCCACCGCGCGGCATAGTGACGCGAAGAAGTACCGAAACAATGGCGGCGGAAAGCCCGACCGCGCTTGCTGCGCTCGCGTACATAAGGGACAATCTCTCGAAATCATTTGGCGTAACCGAGGTCGCAGATGCCATTGGCGTGTCTCGTCCGACACTTGACAGGATCTTCGCGGCCGAACTCGGCACGAGCGTCGCACAGGAAGCGCTGCGACAGCGCATCGCCCGAGCGAAGGCCATGTTACGTGAAACCGACGCGTCGATTTCGGAAATCGCCGCCGCGCTCGGCTTCTGCCACGGCCCCCACCTCTCTAACGCTTTCCTTCGCGCCGTCGGCACGACCCCCGGAAAATGGCGGCGAAATCAATTGAACTAGCCCATCCTGAGCGTTTTGCGGTCTATTCCCGAAAGAGATCGCCAAGCAGGAAGACTGGCTGGTAAACAAGTTAAGCAAAAAAACGATCGGCAGGTATGAGGAAATCAAAATAACGATCTGCCGCGACCGAAGGCGAAAGCCTGCCGTCGTAAACAAGCGCAGTCCGCAAGGAAAGGTTGGGACCAAACTTTAGCTTTCGTATCTTTGCATCAACCTCGTCGATGATTTCATGGCCGATTTCTCGACGACGCTTTATCTCTACCACCATGAGCATGCGCTGTGTCTGTATCATCAAGTCGATCTGGCATTTCTCTCGGCCTGCAGTTGCCCGCTGGAAGAAAGGCGCGGCAGACAGCACAAGAGACTCTTCAAGCCCGAGCATTGGAAATAGCGTCTGCAGGTTTGCCAAGACCAGGTTCTCGAACTGAAGTCCAAACATCGCATCAAGCCCCTTTAGCTGCTCAAGCGACGAGAACTCAAACGCGTCCTTCTCAACCATCTGCCGCCGAGGTTCGATGTAATGGAGATAAAAACGGGTATAGTTGTCAGAGATCCTGAACCGTTCCTCGCGAGAAGGCTCTCCTGTACACGGATTGAGTCCGCCGTCGCCTGCAACATATCCCGCCATGCGCAAATCCTTCAATGCGCGGGCGTAGCTTCCATTTGGAGTCTTGCCGTCGATCTCCGCAAGTTCAGATGCGGACTTCGGACCAGACATCAGCAACCTCAATATCCGCCCTCTTGTTTTCGCCCTGCGTCCGAACACGCCATTAAAAGTTTCATCGAATTCACGGAACAGGATGCCCCTCGGCATAAAGCACATTCGACGAACATTCTCATCAACGGACAACTCTGGCCTTACGTCTTCAAGATATTTTGGCACGCCACCGATAACGGACAAAAGATCGATTTTCTCCCGTGTGGACATCCTGGCCCCCGCCGGTCCCAACATCTGCTGGCACTGCAAAGGCGTAAGTTCCTTGAGCTCTATGTCAAGCGAATCCCGTCCGACAAATCCGGTTGAATCGAGAATGTTCTCAGCAATCCACGCCGACACCGAACCGCAAAGAACGAACACAAGATTCGGGTGCTTGCGGAATTTCCTATCCCATGCTTCCTTAAAATATCCGGCGAAGTCAGGATTGTATCCGCCAAGCCATGAGATTTCATCCAAAAGCACGACAGTCCTGCGGTCAGATTTCAACAACTCGTCCAACTGGGCAAAAGCCAATGACCACGTAGGTGCATAGACAGCCTCGCGGCCATAGTACTCTGCGACCTTCTCGCAAAACCATCGACGTTGCACGGCATCCGTCATGCCTTTTCTTGGAGCCAGTCCCTCAATGCAGAAGAACCTATCCGCACCCCTTGCGGCAAACTCTTCGATCAGAGTTGACTTGCCTATGCGACGGCGCCCTCGGCAAGTCACCAAGACACCATGGTCACGCCCCCACAGTGCGTCAAGATCTTTCAAATCGCGCTCTCTACCAACAAACATACATTCCTCCTCGATTGTTGGCTCATATTATCACATATATTTGCCGCAATGTCAATTGCAACTTTTCTTCTAATTCAAAAAACTATAATTAGAAGAAAAGTTTGGACGGCTATTTCAGCTATATTCTTTCTTCTATTTAGCAAAAGCGGAATTAGAAGAAATATTCGAACCAAAGCCCAACCCGAATTTCTAAAAATACCCGCCCTTGTCGATGATCTCGCTGATGGTGTCGCCCTGGCGCACCCACGAGAAGATGTCGACCTCGTTGCGCTCGATTCCCTCGGCGCGGAGCAGGACCTCGTAGGCGATCTCGCGCGGAATGCAGATTACTCCGTCGATGTCGCCCATGATGATGTCGCCGGGGCGAACCGTGACCTTGCCGATCCTGACCGGCACCTGGTAGTGCGTGATCATGCAGCGTCCGAGCGAGCCGTTCGAAACGCGGTACTTGTAGAACACCGGGAACTTCTGCTCGAGGATCTGCTTTGTGTCGCGGATGCCTCCAGCGATCACTGCGCCGCGTATGCCCTTCGTCATCGCGGTCGCCGTCATGACGCCGCCCCAAAGCGACGCCTCGACGTCGTCGGACGTGTCCCACACGACGACGCCGTTCGGCTTGAAGTCGTCGAGCATCTGCGCGCGGAACGTCATCTCGCCCTCGATCATGCAGTTGGGCGCGCTCTTCACCGTGAACGCCTCGCCGCAGACGACCATCTCGTCGCGGAGCGGCATGATCTCGTGCGGCAGGTTCTGGTCGAGAAGGCACGCCTCGCGCATGACGTCGTTGACGCAGCCCGTGTAGAGCTTCTCGAAGCGTTCGCAGAGTTCCTTGACGGGAATCGGGAATTCGTTCGTCGGAACGCTCTGGCGCTTCGCGATGAGCTTGTCGAGTTTCATAAGGCCGGCTTCCTTGGCCTTTGTTCGCATGTCTGCTAATGATGGCATTTGAATTCCTCTTTGAGTTTTAGACAGGATTAACAGGATTCCCTGTTCCCTTGAGCAGCGCTTTCAGGTATCCGTTGGCGAAGAGGCGGCCAAGCGTGAAGTAGCCGGGCGTTCCTTCCGGCGTGAGCTCGCGGTCGTATGCCATCTCCGGCACATGGTCGCCGCGCACGGGCACGTCGAGGCCGAGTTCGCGGTAGGTGCGCATAAGCGCGAACTGGTCCGTATCGCCCTGATCGTGAAACAGCTCGGTGAAATCTTCCTTTGTTCCCTCCACGTCGCGCACATGGATAAAGGCGATGCGCTTGCCGAGATGGCGGATCATCTTGATCAGCTCTTCAGTCGCGCCGTCCCCGTTCCCCATTACCCATTCCCCGTTACCCAGCATCAACTTGAAGTTCGCCTGGCAGAAGGTGACGGCGTTTGAGGGCGAGGGGTAGAGCGCGTAGGCGCGGTCGTATGCCTCGACGCTGCCGAAGATTCGCGCATAGCCGCCGAGCGAAGGCAGGCACGGGTCGTCGGGATGAAGCCCCATGCGAACGCCGCACTTCTCCGCCGTCGGCATCACGGCCTTGATGAAGTATTCGTAGTTCGCCCAGACCTGGTCATGGGATATTTTTAACTCCGATTTATCCGAAGTCTTCGCTAACGCTCCGACATTCTGAATGGGCGAAGCGTTAGCGGAGCCATCGGACTCCTTCGGAGTTAACTCTTTTAGTGAAAAGTANNTTAGTGAAAAGTACGTCGCCTTTGCTCCGCCGCGTCCTTCGCGAACGCCCGTCCGCGACCAGCCCTTCCCGACCATGAAGTTGTAGCAGAGAAGCTTTATCCCGAGCCGCCCCATCGACTCCAACAGCTCGCGGTAGTGCGCCAACGCCTCTTCCCTGACGAGTTGGAGTTTTGAGTTGGAGTTGGAGAGTGGATTTTGTTCTTCCTTTCTCCAACTCGAACTATTTTCTCCAACTCTGATGCCATACTCCTTTATCGGACTCATGTCGAAGGGATCGCCCTCGAGTCCGACGACGTTGAGCCCGGCGGACTTGAGCCGCGAGACGATGGACGAGAGCGTTTCGTACCGCCACGGATCGGCGAGCCCCGTCAGATCGGGATTCACCTTCACGATGACATCCGTTATCCCCATCTGCGGACAAAGCTTCCACAGCGGATGCGGCGTCGGCGGAACAAATTCAACGAGAGTCATTAGTCGTTAGTCGCTAGTCGTTAGACGCCGGCGGAAGAGAGGAAGCCGCCGTCGACGGGAACGGTTATGCCGGTGACGAACGACGACACAGAGTCGTCAAGAAGCCAGTTGACGCAGCCGAGCAGATCTTCCGCCTCGCCAAAGCGTCCGGCAGGCGTGTGGTGCATCACCTGCTCGCCGCGCGGAGAGAGCCCTCCGTCCGGCGTCATCAGGTACTGCTTGGAACGCTCATTCACCATGAAGCCCGGCGCGACGGCGTTGACGCGCACCTTCGCGGGCGCCATGTACTGCGCGAAGAACATCGTCCAGTTCGCGATCGCCGCCTTGCTCATCGCGTACGGCGCGACGCGCGTGAGCGGACGGTACGTGTTCATCGACGCGAAGTTGAGGATCGCGCCGCCGCCGGCCTTCGCCATCTGGAGCCCGAAGATGCGCGATGGAATGACCGTGCCGAGGGTGTTGATTTCAAGCACCGACTTGAACGCCGCCATGTCGATGTCGAAGAAGCCGCGATCTGCGGGGAGTTCTTTTTGGACAGGATTAACAGGATTGACAGGATTGTTTGACGCTTCAAGATCTTTCTCGCAGAACCTGAGCCTTGTCGGCATGGCCTTGACGTTGTTGCCGCCCGCGCCGTTTATGAGGAAGCGGCACGGACCCCACTCGGCGGCAACGCGATCAGCCATGTCGCGTATTGCCGCTTCGTCGGTGACATCGGCAGGCTCGATGCGGCAAATGCCGCCAGACGCGGCGATTTCGTCCGCGACTTTCTCAAGCTTCTCGCGCGTACGGCCGACAAGGACGACCTTTGCGCCCTTCTTCGCCAAGTCGATTGCGATCGCGGAGCAGAGCGTTCCGCCCGCGCCAGTGACAACGGCGACTTTGTCTTTGCAGTAACTCATGAAACCATTCCTTTCGCATTTTTGTAGCAGATGTTCTCCAGCATGGGCCTCAGCAGCGACTCATCATCAGGAAAAGCGCCCTTCTCGATCTTCTCCGCGACCCACTTGCAGAGGATGCGGCGAAAATAGTCATGCCGTACAAAGGAAAGAAGCGAACGAGAGTCCGTCGTCATGCCAACGAAGGTCGATAGAACTCCGTAAGCCGCGTTCTTTTCAAGGACATCTCGTATCCCCTCCTCGTGGTCGCACCACCACCATGCGGGGCCAAGCTGCACCTTGCCAGGGATCCCATCGCCGTTGAACGAGCCCGCGAGCACCGCGAGCGACGCATGCGCCTCTGGATTGAGCGACATTAGAATCGTACGGGGGAGCTTCTCTTTTTCTTCCAGCATATTCAAGAACTCTGCAACCGCCGCAGGGTCGATTGGCGCGCGCATTCCGGCGAAGCCGCCCGCCGGACCCGCGACCGCGCGAAGCCGCTGCGATGTCTCGCGCAATGCCCCCATGTGCAGCAGCATCGTCCAGCCGTGTGCCGCCGCGAAGGCGGCGACAGTTGAGAGTTGAGAGTAGTGAGTTGTGAGTTGAGATATGTCGTCAACCGAAATATCGACTACGCGGCATCCGGCGGCATTGAATTTCTCAAGCGTCTCGACCGATATCTCGTCGCCCGCGTTCATCCGAAGCGAGGGAACGACCTTTGTGTCCTTTGTGTTCTTTGTGGCTAAATCACAATCAACCCCAACACACGGACTCAGATACTCCACTCCAAACTTCTTCAGCATCTTCGACGGCGTCCATTCGGCAAGCGAGACATTTTTCACCTCCCGCCACCATTCCCCGTTCCCCGTTCCCCTCAAGAACGCCAGTTCCTGCTCTGCCCATGCGAAGAGCGGGTTGCCGACGAGCTTCGGCAGCGTGCGCATCCACGCCGCCCACTTCTCGTCCTCGGGCGCATCGCCGGTGATCACCCGCTCCGGCTCGCCGCAGATGCGCATCGCGCGGTGCTTGTAGGGGTCGGCCTTCACCCACACCTCGTAGAGCGAGCCGAGCGGCTTGTCCTCCGCCAGCATCCGCATGTCGAGATGGTTGTGCCAGTCGACGATCGGCAGATCCTTGACCCATGAGTATAGAAGTTCAAAGTTCACTGAAGAGTTCCTCCCTGGACTTCGCTTCCGACTCCGACGTCTTGAACAGACATCCGGCAAAATACCCAGCGAACGCCACCGCCATCTGCATAAGGGTCTTGACTTGCCATGAAAGGGACTTTAGGAAAAGCGCGGCAATGCCAAAGCCGACGCCAAGGACGACGCACAGTACAGCCCCCTTCGAATTCGGCCGCTTCCATAGAATGCCGAATACGCTTGGTATCACAATAGGCACTCCGACGAGGCCCATGAGCGCCTTGTTTACCTCGAAGGCGCCTCCGAGCGCTTTCACATACGATGCGCCCAAGGCGACAAGCGCCGCTACGCCAAGCGTCGCAAGTCGTGCAAACACAAGCTTCTCGCGCTCCGACGCGCTCGGACGCCACAAACGCTCGTAGATGTCCTTCGCAAGCACGCTGCTCGTGACGTTGAACTCGCTCGCAAGCGTCGAGAGCGTCGCCGCAAGCATCGCAGCGACCATGAGGCCCATCGCCCCGCTCGGCAGAATCTGGCCACAGAGCCGGATGTAGCTCTCTTCGGGATTGATCCCCGGCAGGAGATGCCGCGCACAGATGGCCGGAAGAAGCGCAACCACAGGAAAGGCGAAGAACAGCGCCGCTGTCAGAAGGCTCGTCTTCTTCGCATCATTCGCCGTCGGGACACTTGCAAGGCGCTGTATGAAAGCCCAGTTCGCATTGTACTTGATGAATACCATTGCATAGTAGGCCGCGAGGAACAGGAACTCGCCCCTATGTCCGTTGAAGGGGTTGAAATGGCCGGGCAATGCCGCGTGGAGTGCGCCTATCCCGCCAACGGCGTTAAGCGAGAGCGGAAGGACGACTATCGAAACGCCCAGCAGGATGGCACATTGTATGACATCCGTGACAAGCACGCTCCAGAGTCCGCCCGCGAGAGTGTATACAAGCACAATTGCACAACCAAGCCAGATTCCAGTCTCGACGTCGACGCCAACAAGAACGCTCGCCATCAGCCCAAGCGTGTAGAGCCGCACCATATTGTCGAGAATGCGAAATGCAACGCCGCACCAGCTTATAAACTGCCGCACCCACGCCCCGTATCTGCGTTCGAGGTATTCCATCGGCGTGTCCACGCGAGCCTTGCGCCAACGAGAGGCGAAAACCCATGTTCCCGCAAGGACGGCAAACGCACAGCTCCAGAAGACCACGATTGCGACGATTCCGTCAGAATAGGCGACGCCTCCATGTGCAATGAAGACGAACGAGCTTATCATCGCCATGTACGAACTTACTGCGCCCATCCACCAGGGGACTTTCTTGCCGCCCGAGAAGAAATCGCCCGCGTTCTTGACTTTCCGCCCCATGAAAAAACCAACGCCGACAAGCAGCACGGCGTAGACGCCAAGCACCGCAATATCCAGAGAAGACAATTGGACGTTCATGTTCACAAGGGAAGTATACCAAAGTTCACCCGACAGACGCATCCCCTTAAAGAACACGATTGCATCCCTTTAAGGAAATATGGTACAATTCGGGCGATGGCTACGATACTCTACTTCCAACCGCCCGCCAAGACTTTCGCACCCGAAAAGCTCGCCGGTGTGCGCGACATCATCGAGAAGCGGCACCATCGCGTGCAGGTAATCGAGGAGAAGCCGACTTCGCGGCTAGTAAGAGAACTTTGGGCGCTTTGGAACCCGCTTGGCGCGATAATCGACTGCGGCGGCGAATACAATGACATCGACGCGGGCGTCTTCGGCTCGCGCCCGGTAGTCTTCATTGGACACAATCCGGAGACTCTCCCGAAGTCATCCCTGCTCGTCAGCAACGACCAACGCGAGACTGCACGGACGGCGGCACGAGAACTGCTTGCAACGGGGTATGCGAACTTCGCATTCGTCAATGCCGCCGAGAAGAAGAAATGGAGCGAGCTAAGGGAACGCGGTTTCACGGAAGCGCTCGCCATCAACGGGAAGAAATGCGCCGTGTTTCGTCCGGACGCAGCTTCCCGCAAAGGCATCAACTGGATGAGAGAGCTCAGGCGCTTTATCGCCGCCTTGAAAAAGCCATGCGCCGTGTTCGCAGCCAACGACAAGACGGCCGAAGGCGTCATTTCCGCCGCAACGCTGGAGGGGCTCGACTCGCCGGGCGACATCGCCATCGTGGGCGTGGACAACTATGAGCCAATCTGCGAACACATAACACCTCGCCTTACCAGCATAGAGCCAGACTTCAGGCGCGGCGGCCGTCTCGCCGCCACCATGCTTCTTGGACTTGCGATGTCCAAGGGGGAATGGCGCGGCGGACGCGTCCAGACCTTCGGGCCGCTTCGCACCGTCCACCGAGCGTCTACGCGCGTCCTATCCATCCCGGACAAAGCGGTGTCAGACGCACTGGACCTTATACGACGCGAAGCCTGCAACGGTCTTCAGGCAGTCCGCGTCGCACGGCTTTTCCCCTGCTCGCGCCGTCAGGCCGACAACCGCTTCAGGAGGGCGACAGGACGGTCGATACTGGAAGAGATCCACACCGTGCAGCTCGAGCGCGCAAAGGAGCTTCTGCGCGACACGTCCATCCAGCTGAAGGCGATTTCAGACTTCTGCGGCTTCACCAATCCCAACTCGCTTAGAAAGTTCTTCCTCAAGGCGACCGGAATGACAATGACCGCATGGCGAGACACATCAGCCCGCGCCGAGGCATCCTACTAAGGATGCATATCCTTTCGCGTCGTTGGGTTATGGTTTAGTAGCGGTTTGGCTGTTGCCGGAGTTGAAGGATCACGAATGTGGGATGGTTGTGTCGGAATCGTTCTTGGATTCGACACGAAGGATGGTTGAGGTTGGGGCGTGGTTGTTGGATGGTTGGGAAAACGGTTGTGGGGTTGTAGAATTGGCGTTGAGGTTTCCGAAAGGCGGGCGGATGTCCGTCCGTGGGCGGCGCGATGGCTTAGGGTTGAGTAGGGTAATTTAGGGTCGGGATGACTGCGCGCAGCGCATATCCCATGAGGCCGAAGGCCGCGCCGCAAGAACCCGAGTGGGCTCGATGCGGGGTGCGGACATGCGAGAATAGGACGTCGCCAGCTTATATTCCTAACTGTCGTCAGCAAGTAAAAAGTGAATTTTAGGATTACGGCTTGAGGACGATGGTGATACACGGCTCCTTTAGTTAGTGATATAATACACAACATGAGGACAATACGCATGATG
>LXOW01443297.1_pt1 | contig 26874 bp, 26 predicted proteins | sample 1368591 | NCBI WGS metagenome assembly LXOW01 (sample SAMN04884650, study PRJNA319009) | bovine gut metagenome | isolation source: Cow rumen | host: Bos taurus | place: Italy: Legnaro (PD) | collected 2014-07-09
GCTCGTCGGCAGCGTCAGATGTGTATAAGAGACAGCGCCCACCCCCAGCCCCACGCCGGAGCCTACGGACACCCCCGCGCCCACGCCCACGCCCCGGCCCGTGGTGGAGATCGTGGAGGAGATGGCCATCTACTATGCCCGGGACGGGGAGAAGGCCATGAGCAAGGTAGCCGAGCTCCTGGAGGAGATGGCCATGGGGGATCCGGAGGCGGCCCGGAAGTGGAACTATATCATGGACCGCTGGCACACCCTGGACACCCGGGTGGAGGTGGAGATCGGCGTCCTGCCCGATGGGCTGCCGGACACGGACGAGCTCTGCATCGTGGTCCTGGGCTATCAGCTGAACGCCAACGGCTCCATGAAGAGCCAGCTGCAGGAGCGGCTGAAGGTGGCCCTGAAGAGCGCCAAGAAGTATCCCAACGCCTACGTCCTCTGCACCGGCGGCGGCACCGCGGCCAAGAAGAAGGACGCCACGGAAGCGGGGCAGATGTCCGCCTGGCTGAAGAAGCAGGGCATCAAAAAGGACCGCATCATCGTGGAGAAGGGCTCCCACACCACCGCCGGGAACGCCATGCTGAGCCTGAAGATACTCCAGAACGACTATCCCCAGGTCAAACAGCTGGCCATCGTCTCCAGCGACTACCACGTCCGGGTGGGTGTGCTGCTCTTCGAGGCGGAATCCATGCTCCGGGCGGAGCCGGGGGAGGAGCCGTCCCTGCAGGTGGTATCCTGCGCCGGCTGCAAGACCAAGACCAAGGAGCTGTCCACCCAGTACCGGGCGGGGGGCCTCATCGAGCTGGCGGGGAACGGCAAGGCCGCCTCCGCCCTTTATCAGAACGCCTACAATATGAAGAAGTATCCGGCCCTGCCGTAAGGGGCCACAGTATACAAGGGAGGTATCGCACATGAACGAGAAGAGAAGGACCCTCATCGTCGGCGGCGTGGCGGGGGGCGCCAGCTGCGCGGCCCGGCTCCGTCGGCTGGACCAGGATCGAGAGATCGTCATTTTGGAGCGAGGAGACTATATATCCTACGCCAACTGCGGCCTTCCCTACCATGTGGGCGACGTGATCCGCAACCGTAGCGCCCTGCTCCTCATGACCCCGGAGCGCATGAAGGAGCGGTTCGACATCGACGTCCGGGTGAAGAACGAGGTCACGAAGATCGACCGGGAGAGAAAGACCGTCACCGTCAAGCGGGTGGACACCAACGAAGAATATGAGGAAGCCTACGACGATCTGGTCATCGCCACCGGTTCCTCGCCCCTGAGGCCCCGGATCCCCGGCATCGACCACCCCAGGATCAGGTCCCTCTGGACCGTGCCGGACACCGACGAGATCCGCTCCCTGGTCCAAAGCGAGGGCGTGAAGAAGGCCGCAGTCGTGGGCGGCGGGTTCATCGGCCTCGAAATGGCGGAGAACCTGCGCCACGCGGGGCTGGAGGTGGCCCTCGTGGAGGCCCTGGACCAGGTCATGGCCCCCGTGGACTTTGAATTAGCGCAGCTTTTGCACGAGAACATCCGCCAAAACGGGGTGGACCTGCACCTTGCGGACGGCGTGGCCGCCTTCGAGGCGGTGGGGGAGGTGGTGGCCGTGAAGCTGAACAGCGGCGCATCCGTCACCGCAGACCTGGTGATCCTGTCTATCGGCGTCCGGCCCAACAGCCAGCTCGCTAAGGATGCGGGCCTCGCGTTGAACCAGCGGGGCGGCATCCTGGTGGACGACCACATGCGCACCGCGGACCCCAATATCTACGCCGTGGGCGACGCCATCGAGGTGGAGGACTTCGTCACCAAGGGCCGGACCATGGTGCCTCTGGCCGGTCCCGCCAACAAGCAGGGCCGGATCCTGGCCAACGTTCTGGCGGGCCGGGAGGACAGCTACAAGGGCACCCAGGGCTCCTCCGTGGCCAAGGTCTTCGACCTCACCGCCGCCAGCACCGGAGCCAACGAGAAGGCCCTGAAGCGGATGGGCCTTGAAAAGGGTAAGGATTACGAGAGCCTGACCATCACCCAGAACGACCACGCGGGCTACTACCCCGGCGCAACGCCTATGACCATCAAGGTCCTCTTCGCCCCCGACACCGGCAAACTCTTCGGGGCCCAGATCGTGGGTCGGGCCGGCGTGGACAAGCGTATCGACACCCTGGGGGTGGCCCTGCGGCTCGGCGCCAGCGTATACGACCTGAAGGACCTGGAGCTTGCCTACGCCCCGCCCTACTCCTCCGCCAAGGATCCGGTGAACATGGTGGGCTTCGTGGCGGAGAACATCAGGACCGGCCTGGTCCGCTTCGCGGAATACAACGAGCCCGACACGGATCCCGCCGCGGTGCTGCTGGACGTACGGGAGGAGGCGGAGACCGTGGCCTATTCCATTCCCGGCAGCGTTCAGATCCCCCTGGGCCAGCTGCGGGAGCGGCTGGGCGAACTGGATAAAACGAAAGCCTACATCGTCTTCTGCGCCGTGGGCGTCCGGGCCTATAACGGGGCCCGCATCCTCATGCAGAACGGCTTTGAAAACGTGAAGGTATACCCGGGCGGCGTCCGCTTCTACCAGGCGAACCACCCCCAGACGGAGGAACCCAAAGAGGAGATCGAGATACAGAAGGAGGCAAAGCCCATGGAGGCCCAGAACGTGAACAAGGTGAAGCTGGACTGCTGCGGCATGCAGTGCCCCGGCCCCATCATGGAGGTGTTCAAGTCCCTGAAGGACATGCAGGAGGGGGAGCTGCTGGAGGTCAGCGCCTCCGATCCCGGCTTCGCGAGGGATATCGTCTCCTGGTGCCGCCGGACCGGCAATACCCTTGTGAGCAACGAGCAGAAGAACGGCGAATACGTGGCCCTGATCCGCCGGGGCACGGGCCAAGCCCCCGCCGCCGCCCAGCCTGCGGCCGCCGACCCCAAGGGCAAGACCATCATCGTTTTCGACGGGGACATGGACAAGGTCCTGGCCAGCTTCGTCATCGCCAACGGGGCTCTCGCTATGGGCCGGCCCGTGACCATGTTCTTCACCTTCTGGGGCCTCACCGCCCTTCGGCGGCAGGAGAAGGTGGCCGTGAAGAAATCCTTCATCGAAAAGATGTTCGGGTTCATGCTGCCCCGGGGCGCGGGCAAGCTGAAGCTGTCCAAGATGAACATGGGCGGCATGGGCACCGCCATGATGCAGGGCATCATGAAGGACAAGAACATCGACAGCCTGGAGACCATGATGAAGAAGGCCATGGACAATGGCGTGAAGATCATCGCCTGCTCCATGTCCATGGACGTCATGGGCATCCGGCCCGAGGAGCTCATCGACGGCGTGGAGATCGGCGGCGTGGGCACGTACCTGGGCGACGCGGAGGAATCCGATGTCAACCTCTTCATCTGAGGACAGAGCAAAGATCATCGAGGGCATCCCCCGGGGCCAGGCGTCGGAACGCCTGATCCCGGGGTGCCTTGTGCTGGAGGGCGGGGCCTTTAGGGGCCTGTACACCCAGGGCTTCCTGGACGCCATGATGGAACAGGGGTTGAATCTCTCCTGCGTCGTGGGCGTGTCCGCCGGGGCCCTGGCGGGGGTGAACTACGTGTCCGGGCAGATCGGCCGGTCCGCCGGAAGGCCGACGCCCTGGCCGAGACCTACGTCCGTAAGCGGCTGCCCGGCTCCGGCCGGGTCTACAAGGCCTATCCCGCCTTCAGCGAGCAGCTGATCCGCCGGGAGGAGCGGGCCGTGAACCGGATCTACCGCCGGTATCCGGCCCTGGCGGCGGCTCTGCTGGGGAGCGTACAGCGCTACAACGACCAGTGCAGTGAGCTCGAACGGCTCCATGAGGCCGGGCGGCTCCTGCACGTCACCCCCTCCCGGCCCATCGACGTGGGCACCATCGAGGGGGACGTGGGCAAGCTTCGAGCCCTCTACTTCCTGGGCCGGGCGGACTGCCTCGCCCTGCTGCCGGAACTTCGACGGTATCTGGGCCTCACGAACTGACCTTTTTCTCTTTTTCTGGACAAACGGGCTTTCGGCGTTTATACTGCCTGTATATCCAATACATCAACGATTCAAAGGGGCGAACGCATCATGCTGGGCGTCTACAATTACACGGTGATCCTTACCTATTTGGGGATGCTGTCGGGATTCTTCGGCATCCTCTGCACGTTCAACGGCCATACCGGGGCGGCTCTGCTGTGCCTCCTGGGGGCGGGGGTCTGCGACGTGTTCGACGGCAAGGTGGCCTCCACCAAAAAAGACCGGACCCGCAGCGAGAAGCGGTTCGGCATCCAGATCGACTCCCTGAGCGATCTCATCTGCTTCGGGGTGCTGCCGGCGGTGTGGGTCTATTCCGTAGGCCGTCCGGGCGTGCTCCGGGCTGTGGCTTGCGGGGCCTACGTGCTGGCCGCCCTCATCCGCCTGGCCTGGTTCAACGTGGACGAGGAGGCCCGGCAGGATTTCAGCACGGGCCGCCGGAAGGTCTACCTGGGCCTGCCTGTGACCAGCGCGGCGGGGGCCTTCCCCCTGCTGTTCAGCCTGTGCCACCTGTTCCACTGGCCGGTGGGGCCTCTGTCCATCTTTGTGCTGCTGCTGGTGGCGGCGGCCTTTCTCACGCCTTTCTCCATTCGAAAGCCCTCCCTGTCGGTACGCCGCAAGCCCAAGCTCCGGGGCTCCCGCCGCCGTCGGCGGAAGGAGAAAAAAGATGTCCAGGCCTGAGAACGACGGCGCCGTCCGCTTCCTCTACGGCACCGCCCTGGGCCGGGGCCTCCTGAAGGCCGTCATGGGCCTGCATCTTGACCGGCTGGCGGTCCGGTATCTTCGCTCCCCTCTGTCCCGGCCCTACATCGCCCGGTTCGCACGGAAGAACGGCGTCCCCCTGTCCAAGGAGGCGCTAAGCGAGTTCCCCACCTATCGGGACTTCTTCCTGCGGGAGCGGGCTTCTCGGGGGATCGACCATGACCCCGATCATCTCATCAGCCCATGCGACGGGTGGCTCTGCGCCTGTTCCGTCCGGGAAAACAGCAGCTTTTCCATCAAGGGCTCCCTCTATCGGGTCCGGGATCTTTTGGAAGACAGGGCTCTGGCCAAAGGGTACGAGGGGGGGCTCTGCCTCATCTTCCGCCTGTGCGCCTCGGACTATCATCACTATTGCTACATCGACGACGGCCAAAAGGGCCCTGACCATTACATCGAGGGGCAGCTCCACAGCGTCCAGCCCATCGCCTGCGAGACCGTTCCCGTCTTCACCCTGAACCGGAGGAGCTGGTGCCTCCTGGACACGGACCACTTCGGCCCCGTCATCGAGACGGAGATCGGCGCCCTGGTGGTGGGGGGCATCGTCAACGCCCCGGCGGGCCCCATGGTCCGGGGGCGGGAGAAGGGCTATTTCGACCTTGCCGGGTCCACCATCGTCCTGCTGCTGGAGCCGGGCCGCGTCATTCTGCGGCCGGAGCTGAATGCCCTTCTCGACACGGGGGAGGAAAAACGGGTGGAGCAGGGCCAGTGGGTGGCTACGGCGATTTGAAGAAAAAACCTGAGGAGGAATATCTATGCAGGCCTACGAACGGGAACACCTGGATACGCTGCGGGGGTACTTAGCCGACTGCGCGGTGCTGCTGAAAAAGAACGGGGCCTTTCCCCTGGCGGGGCCCTGCGCTCTGGCAGCCTACGGCAGCGGCGTCCGGCGCACCGTCAAGGGCGGCACCGGCTCCGGTGAGGTGAACAGCCGATTCGTCGTCACCGTGGAGCAGGGCCTTCGGGACGCCGGCTTCATCCTGACCACCGGGGCCTGGTTGGACGGGTACGACGCTGCCTATGCAGAGGCCAAGGCCGCCTTTTTGAAGGCCCTCCGGGCGGAGGCCCGAGCCCACCACTCCAACGTGTTCACCTACGGCATGGGCAGGACCATGGCGGAGCCGGAGTACGACCTGCCCCTTGCGGGGGAGGGGGACGCGGCCATCTACGTCCTCTCCCGGAACTCCGGGGAGGGGAACGATCGGGCCCCCGTGCCGGGGGATATCCTGCTGACGTCGTCGGAGATCCGGGACATCCTGGCCCTGAACAAAAGGTTTGAACGGTTCCTGCTGGTGCTGAACGTAGGGGGCCCCGTGGATCTCGGCCCTGTCATGGCGGTGGGGAACATCCTCCTCCTCTCCCAGCTGGGGGTGGAGACGGGGGCGGCCCTGGCTGACATCCTGCTGGGCAAGGCTGACCCCTCCGGGAAGCTGACCACCACCTGGGCCCGCTGGGCGGACTACCCCACCGTGGGCACCTTCGGGGACCACGACGACACCGAGTACCGGGAGGGGGTATACGTGGGCTACCGCTATTTCCAGGCGGTGGGCAAGGCCCCGCTGTTCCCCTTCGGTTTCGGTCTAAGCTATACCAATTTCGATATACAGCCTCTGGACGCTTCCCTCCAGGGCGGCAGGGTGCTATGCAAAGCCCGCGTGAAGAACACCGGCGATCGCCCCGGCCGGGAGGTGGTCCAGGTGTATCTCAGCGCCCCGGACGGTCCCCTGGACCGGCCCCCCCAGGAGCTGGCGGCCTTTGGTAAGACCGGTCTACTGGCTCCCGGCAGGGAAGAGATCATGGAAGCTTCCTTCGACCTCCGTGACTGCGCGGCCTACGACATGGCCCGGTCCGCCTGGGTGCTGGGGGCGGGGGACTACGTGGTCCGCGTGGGCGACAGGAGCGATGAAACCGCACCCGTGGCCGTCCTGCGGATAGCGGAGGAGATCGTCACCCTCCAGGCCCATCGGTGCCTCGGCGAACCTGGGTTCGAGGACTGGAAGCCGGAACCGAGACCAAGGGAAGCTCTGCCCGCCGACCTGCCCGTGCTGACGATCACGCCGGACCATATAGAGAAGCGCACCGTCCCCGAGGAACGGACCTATGACGTGGAGGACGCCCTGCGGGGCCTTACCGACGAACAGCTGGCTTACGCCAACGTGGGGGCCTTCGCCACCGGCTCTCTGATCCTCAGCGCCGTGGGGGAGGCCAGCAGCCTGGTGGCCGGAGCGGCGGGGGAGACCACCTCCAAGCTCAAGGACGCGGGCCTGCCGCCCCTGGTCATGGCCGACGGCCCCGCGGGCCTGCGCCTCTCCAAAGCCTTTTATCGGGACGAGAAGGGGGCCCATCCCCTGAACCAGGGGAGCATGCTGGAGAGCCTTCAGGAGCTTATGAGCCCCTTCCTGCGGGCTCTCACAAAGCCTTTCCTGGGGGGCAGGAAGCCGCCCAGGGGGGCGAAGGTGGAGGAGCAGTGCTGCACCGCCATCCCCATCGGCACTGCCATCGCCCAGAGCTGGGACGTGGACTTCGCCCGCGCCTGCGGCGACATCGTGGGGGACGAGATGGAGCGCTTCGGGGTCCACCTGTGGCTGGCCCCGGCCCTGAACATCCACCGGTCCATCCGCTGCGGCCGGAACTTCGAATACTTCTCCGAGGACCCGCTGCTGAGCGGGAAGATGGCCGCGGCCCTGACCCAGGGCGTTCAGGTTCATCCCGGCTGCGGGACCACTATAAAGCACTTCGCCGCCAACGACCAGGAGTACAACCGCTACGGCAGCAACAGCCTGGCCTCCGAGCGGGCCCTGCGGGAGATCTATTTGAAGGGCTTCGGCATAGCCGTCCGGGAGAGCCAGCCCAGGGCCCTCATGACCTCCTACAATCTCATCAACGCCGTCCATACCGCCCAGCGGCGGGATCTCATCGACGATATCCTCCGCCGGGAGTTCGGCTTTGAGGGCATCGTCATGACGGACTGGGTCCTGGCTTTCATGGACAGCCACGACAACAAGCATCCCGCCGTGAAGCCCCATAAGGTGGCGGCGGCCGGCGGCGACCTGTTCATGCCCGGCTGCAAGGCGGACTATCAGGATATCCTGAAGGGGCTTCGATCCGGCGGCCTCTCCCGGGAGCAGCTCCTCATCAACGTCTCCCGCCTGTACCGCCTGGCCCGAGAGCTGACAGGCAAGGAACGGTGATCTCTCTCCCCTCCGCAGGGCCATCCCCCCGGAGGGGCTTTTTATATATATGGGGCGCCCCTGGCGCGCGTGGGGGGCTTGGGGGGCTTCCCCCCATATATATACTCTCTCCTTTTCCTTCTCTTTGTCTTTTTCTTTCTCTTTTTCTTTTTCTTTTTCTTGCTTCCATACGGACTCGTTTTACTTTCGTATGGGACCGATACGGAGAAATCATACTAACGGTATAGAAAATAATATTCTATTGATATTGCTTGTATCTTCCCTTTTCTCCCGGCCTCTGGTATACTGCAGCCATCGAGAGAAAAAGGAGCGAATCCATGACACTGACCCTTGCCGAAAACATCCGCGCCCTGCGCAAGGGGCGCAAGCTGACCCAGGAGCAGTTCGCTGAGGTCATGGGCGTCACCCCCGGCGCCGTCTACAAGTGGGAGGCGGGATTGTCCGTGCCGGAACTGAACATGATTGTGGAGATGGCGGACTTCTTCGACCGGTCCGTGGACGCCCTGCTGGGCTACCAGATGAAGGACAACCGGCTGGACGCCGTGGGGGAACGGCTCGCAAGTTACTGCCGGACCCGGGATCCCGAGGCCCTGGTGGAGGCCGAGAAGGCCCTGAAGAAGTACCCCAACTCCTTCCGCATCGTGCTGGGCTGCGCCCAGGTCTACGCCTTCTACGGGGTGGGGAGCGAGCATAGGAAGGAGGCCCGCCGGGCCCTGGAGCTCTATGAGCAGGCCCGGCTCCTCATCGCCCAGAACACCGACCCCCGGATCAGCGAGCTCACCATCTGCGGGGACATGGCCAACGTGTACATGGCCATGGGGGAAGTGGAGAAGGGCGTCGCGCTGCAGAAGGAGCACAACGCCAACGGCGTGTTCAGCCACGTCATCGGCGCCACGCTGGCCCTGAATATGGGCCGGTTCGAGGAGGCGGAGCCCTTCCTGGCGGAGGCGCTGCTTCGGGGCGCCATAAGCCTCATCGACGCAGTGGCGGGGTATGTGCTCCTGTTCTGCGACCGGGGGGACTTCGATTCGGCCCAGGAGATCCTGACCTGGGGCGGGACCCTCCTGAAGGGATTGAAGCAGGAGGGGGCCCCCGATGGCCTGGACAAGGTGTGTGTGATCTGGTCCGTCCTGCAGGCCCACGTGCATATGCAGACCAATACGCGGACGGCGGCCCGGGAGGCCCTGCAGGAGGCCCTTCAGCGGGCGGTCCGCTTCGACAGCGACGCCGATTACAGCCTCAGCTCCCTCCGGTTCATCCGGGTGAAGGACAGCTCCGCCATCTCCGACGGCCTGGGGGCCACGGCCATGGACTCGTTGGAGAGCGCCGTCCGGCTCATGAAGGAGCCGGCGCTGACAGATCTGTGGAAGGAGGTGCGGACCCATGCCTGAAACGTCCCTCAAGAACGTGTTCTGCAGCCGCAACTACCGGCTGGTGTTCTTCGGGGCCCTGGTGTCGGACCTGGGCGCGCTGCTGTACAGCTTCGCCGTCAGTTTCTACATCCTGGAGATCACAGACAACAACGCCTTCCTGCAGGGCCTGTACCTGGCCCTCTGCGGCCTGGTGTCCCTGCTGCTGATGCCCATCGGCGGGGTCCTGGGGGATCGGTACAACAAGGCGAAGATCATGTTCCTCTGCGACTATGGGAAGGGGGGTCTGATCCTGCTGACCACGGCCCTCATGGTGCTGCTGCCCACGGCGAAGGCCCACCTGGTCCTGCTGTTCGTCCTGGGGATCCTGGGCAACGCCGTCAGCGGCGTCTTCACGCCCGCCGCCGGGGCCCTGCTCCCCAGCATCGTGGCGGAGGGGCAGCTCCAGCAGGCCAACGCCTACTTCTCCGTAAAGAGCGCCCTTCAGTCCATCCTGGGGGTGGTGCTGGCGGGGGTGCTGTACGCCGCTTTGCCCATTCAGACCCTGTTTCTGCTGGTGGGCCTCTGCTACGTGGCCTCGGGTCTGTCGGAGATGTTCATCCGGGTGGACCATCGGCCGTCAGTGGAGCGGCTGACGCTGCGCCTCGCGCTGTCGGACATGGGCGACGGGCTCCGGTACCTGCGGGGGCAGAAGGCCCTGGTGGCGATCCTGACGTCCACCGTGTTCATCAACTTCTTCTTCGCGCCCGTGGGCGGCAACTTCATCCCCTACTTCATCAAGACGGACGTAGCCGCGGCCCCTGAGTACCTCTTCAGCCGGTTCCTGGCCCCAGAGCTCTGGTCCTCCGTGTTCAGCATGCTCATCGGCCTCAGCTCCCTGGTGGGGGCGGCTATCCTCAGCGCCCGGCCCCAGAAGGAGAAGTGCGGCCACGACACCGCCCTGCGGCTCTGCGGCATCGCCGCCGTCATGATGGCTCTGACGGCGAGCTACTGGCTGCTGGTGGACCGGGGCCTGTCCCTGAACGGCTTCCTGCTCGTGTTCTGCCTGGGGTGCCTGCTGATCGGGTTCCTGGTGGTGCTCATCAACATCCCCATCAACACCGCCCTCATGCGCCTGGTGGACCGGGACAAGCTCTCCAAGGTCACCAGCATCACCACCGTCCTCTCCTCGGGCCTCACGCCCATCGCCTCCGTGGTGGCCGGGACCGTGCTGCAATACCTGGGCAGCACCATCCTTTTGCTGGTCTGCACCCTGGGCTTCACCGCCGCGGCCCTGCTCCTGCTGTTCAACAAGCAGGCGAAGGAGATATAAATCCCCAAAAACAACGGCGAGGATCGGTCGAGCCGATCCCCGTTTTTCTGTTTACGCTATTTATAGCTGTGGACGCCGGGCAGCAGGGTGTTCACCCCGATGTAGGTGAAGATGACGCAGACGAAGCCGGCCACGGCGAAGAGGGCGGCGGACCGGCCCTGCCAGCTCCGGCGGATCCTGAGGTGGAGGTACGTGGCGTAGACCAGCCAGGTCACCAGCGACCAGGTCTCCTTGGGGTCCCAGGACCAGTAGCTGCCCCAGGCCCGCTCGGCCCAGATGGCGCCGGTGACGATGGTGAAGGTGAGGAACAGCAGCCCCAGGGACACGCTCCGGTAGCTCAGCATGTCCAGCTTCTCCCGGGAGGGGATGTGCTGGTCCAGGAAGCCGCTTTCCCTCATCCGGTCCCGGAGCAGGAAGATGACGCCCAGCACGCAGCTGACGCCGAAGGCCCCGTAGGCGATGATGGCGGTGGACACGTGGAACCCAAGCCAGTTACTTTGCAGAGCGGGCATCAGCTCCCGGATCTCCTTAGACTGCATGGCTGCGTAGCCGATGATGAGGAAGGTGATGGGGGCGGCGAAGGCGCCCAGGAGGGTGAATTTAAACTTCAGGATGAACAGCAGGCTCACCAGGCACAGCCCCCAGGCGAAGGCCGTGGCGAACTCGTACTGGTTGGTCAGGGGCAGCCGCCCCGCCACCACGCCCCTGAGGACGATGGCCGCCGTGTGCAGGCACAGGCCCACCGTCTGGACGGTCATCGCCGCCTTGCCCAGGGCCTCCTTCTTGGCGGCCACGAACAGGAAGTAGAGGATCATGGCCCCGAAGTACAGGACCAGGACCCCGTAAAAGAGGATGTTTTCCAGCGGCAGCGTCATGGCGCGTCTCCTTTCAAATGCGGCTCCACAGCCTTCTCAAAGGCCTCCCGGAACAGAGCGCCGCCCTTGCGGCTCTGTCCGCAGACCGTCCAGGTCCCATTCTCCTGCTGCACCGCCCAGGCCCGGGCGGGCAGCAGGTAGAAGGCCAGAATGAGGCCCAGCAGGGTGATGAGGCCGCCCAGGAGGGCCAGCCCCTGGAACCGGTCCGTTTTCACCTGCAGCAGGGTATAGCTCTGGGGCTCCGAAAAGGTGATACTGTAGTCGTTCACCGTGATGGGGCCGTCGCTTTCCTGCCAGTAGTTCATGCCCACCATACGGTCCCGGTAGGTGATGGAGTACAGGTAGGCCGGGTTGTTCATGCGGCCGGACAGGGTCGTGGGCCCCACGCCGGGCTGCAGATAGAAGTCGGGGTAGAAGGCGTTCAAGTATACGAACAGGCCCGGAGCGTCGGCGATCTCGACGCCTTCCCCGGCGCAGACCACCGTGGTCTGCAGCGGCGTCCCGCCCTCGTTTACGGTGACGCGGGCGGCGTAGCCCGTGGAGTTCTGATAGACCTTGAAGGCGTAGAGCCGGGCGGGATGGTTCACGGACACGGTGGCGTTCATGCTGTCGGGGACCGTGGTGGAGCCCTGAGGGGCCCGGAACACGGTGATGTCGGCCACGTACTGTTCCACGGTATCGTCGTCCCGGAGCCGGACCTCGAAGCCGTCGATGGTCAGGTAATAGCCCGTGTCGCCGATGGGTTTGGTGTCGCCGGGGACGCCGTAGACCGTGTACTCCCGGTGGGTCATCTGCCCCAGGGTGAACCCCACGATGAGGAGCAGGATCCCCAGATGGCACACCCAGGGGCCCCAAAGGCCGATCCGGTTTTTGCCGGAGAACAGGACCTTCCGGCCCTCCACGTCAAAGGCTTTGGGTTTGGGCAGCCGCAGCTTTTCGAAGACGGGCAGGGGGTCGGCGACGCCCTCCGCGTTGGCGTCGGCGGAGCCCTTCAGGGCCGCGGCCGGGTCCGCCTCCCGCTTCGTCCGGGCGATCAGGGGTTTTAACCGGATCAGGTTGCAGAGGATGAGGTTCCCGCAGAGGAAGGCGGTGAGGGTCAAAAACCACCAGCTGTGGAAGGCGTCGTCCAGGCCGAGCCCCACGATGAGCCGCGCCGCGGTCTCGGAGTAGGCCCCCGCGTACCAGGCGTAGGTCTGGCCCTGGGTCACGAAGCTGGCCACGACGCACACCGCCGCCAGCACCACCAGCAAGCTGATGGCGAAGCCCATGGAGGATAGGATTTTAAGGATCTTTTTCATTGGTATTTATTGAAAGCTTCGTTCTTTTTCTTAGAAAAGAAAAAGAACCAAAAAGAACTGTGAGAAGGCGGCAATTGATGCAGGCGATCCATGATCCCTTCACTGCTTTTCTTTTTGCGCCGCTTTTTCTTTTCTCATGAAAAGAAAAAGCGGCAAAGAAAACTCTTCACCGCCTTTTTCAAGCCTTATTTCCCCAAAAGCGCCATGCCCTCGTTGATCCGCGCTTCGGCGGTGTCCAGGCACCGGGTGGCCAGCGCGGAGTTGTGGGCGCCCTCGGCGTTCTCCACGTAGCAGAAGTCGAAGAACCACTGGGCCTCCCGATACAGCTTCTGCACGGCGGCCAAATCCGTTTCGCCCATGGTCCCGGCCTTCACGGCGGCAGCGAGAGCGTCCTTGAAGCCGGACAGGGCGTTCCCCACCTCGGTCTCCCGGGCGGTGACCCGATCCTGGATCCGGCGGACCATGCTCACCATATCCTTGTCCCCGTGGCAGGTGGCGCAGTTCTGCAGCAGCGTCTCGTTTTCCAGGGGGCTCACCAGCTCATGGCTGTGGTACACCGTGCCGTCCTCGGTCTCCATGAGGGGCATGTGGCAGTCGGCGCAGTTCAGGAGCTTGGCGTGCTTGCCGGTGAGGTAGGTCTCCATCTCCGGGTGCTGCGCCTTCAACAGCTTCGCGCCGGTGCTCTCCTGGGTCCAGTCGGAATACCCCATGGCGTCGTAGTAGGCCAGGATCGCTTCCGGCGTCATCTCCTCGACGCTGCTGTAGGGCATCATGGTCTCCTTGTCCGCGGGCGTGAAGTAGTACTCGATGTGGCACTGGCCGCAGGACAGGGTGGCCGGATCGATGGTGCTGACGTTGTCACCGAGAGCCTTGGTGACGTAGCTGTGGGTGATGACCAGCTCACCCTTGTTCCCCGCCTCGTTGCCGTGGCAAGTGTAGCAGCTGATGCTCTCCTCCATCATGGCCATGGCCTCGTCGAAGGGGATCTTGTAGGCGCTGACGCCCTGATCGTTCACCAGCTTGGCGAAGTTGGGGGTCTTGCAGGTGAGGCAGTTGGCCAGGGGATGGGGCCGGGCCGTGTGGGCCACGTCCTCTAGGGTGTACTCATGGCCCCGGGCGGAGCCGTACTCCTTGGCGAAGCCGAAGCCCTCGTAGATGTTCACCAGGTACGGATCCTGCTCAAGGTAGTCCACGATGTACGAGTTCCTGGCGTTGTCGCCCATGGTGGCCACGATCTCGGGGTAGACGGAGGCCCAGTCGGAGGCGTTCATGGTGCCGTCCTTGCTGGTATAGTGCTCCTCGGGGAAGTCCACGGTCTTGTAGGTCACGTCGCTGCGGGTCAACAGGGCCGTGCGCTCCAGGCGGAACACCAGGTCCTTGCCGCCCACCACGCCGCCCAGCACCAGCACCGCCAGGATCACGATGACCAGGCCGATCAGCAGCTTAGCCGCTTGATTTCTCTTTTCCATGCGTCCCTCCTATTACTCCGCCTGGGCGGGGGCGGCCGGCCGGGTGATGACCTTCGCAGGGCACTTCTCGGCGCACTTGCCGCACTGGGTGCAGTTCTCATAGGTGACCTTGGCGAGGCTCCCCTCCATGTGGATGGCGTCGAAGGCGCACTGCTTCACGCACAGGGAGCAGCCGATGCAGCCAGCGGAGCAGACCTTCTTGACCAGGGGCCCCTTGTCCTTGTTCCGGCACTGGACCACCACGTGCTTCGATTCGGGAATGAGCTCGATGAGCCCCTTGGGGCAGGCTTTCACGCACAGGCCGCAGGCCACGCACTTTCTGCCGTCCACCACGGCCACCCCGTCCACCAGCTTGATGGCGCCCTGGGGGCACACGGTGACGCAGGACCCAAGACCCATGCAGCCGTAGTCGCATTCGCCCACGTTGACGCCGCCAAGGGCCGCGGCCCGGCAGTCGTTGACGCCCACGTAGTTGCCCTGCTTCCTGGTGTTGGCGCAGGTGCCCTTGCAGCGGACGAAAGCCACCTGGCGCTCCAGCACCTCCGCGTCCTGGCCCATGATGCCGCCGATCCTGGCGGCGCAGGCGGCGCCGCCCACGGGGCAGCCGTTCACCGGCGCATCCCCGGACACGATGGCCGCCGCCATGGCGTCACAGCCCGCATAGCCGCAGGCGCCGCAGTTGTTGCCGGGCAGGCACTCCCGCACGGCCGCCTCCCGCTCGTCCACGGGCACGTAGAACTTCTTGCCGGTGTAGACCAGGCCGGCTCCCACGATGATGCCGATGATGACGATCACTACCGTCGTAATGAGAATAACCATACTTTATACCTCCCTCAGAACGACAGCTTGGAGAAGCCGATGAACGCGATGGACATGAGGGCCGCCGAGATGAGCACGATGGGCGCGCCCCGCAGCGGCGCGGGCAGGTCCTCCTCCCGGATCCGGGACCGGATGCCGGCGAGGAGCACGATGGCCAGCGTATAGCCCACGGCGGAGCTGAAGCCAGACACCACGCTCTCGATGAAGGTGTAGCCGCTCATGGCGTTGAGCTGAGCGATGCCCAGCACGGCGCAGTTGGTGGTGATGAGGGGCAGGTAGATGCCCAGAGCCTTGTAGATGGCGGGGGAGGTCTTCTTGAGGAACATCTCCACGATCTGCACCAGGGCCGCGATGACCAGGATGAACACGATGGTCTGCATGAACTCCAGGCCGAAGGGCACCAGGATGTAGTCGTTGAGAAGGCTGGCTACCGCGGAGGCGATGGTCATGACGAAGATGACCGCCACGCCCAGGCTCGCCGAAGCCTTCATCTGCTTGGACACGCCCAGGAAGGAGCAGACGCCCCAGAACCGGCTCAGCAGCACGTTGTTGATGAGAGCGCTGCTGACGATGATGAGGATCAGGCTGTTGCTCATTTGGCTTCCTCCTTCCTGTCGTCGCACTTCATGGCGCAGGACGTGCAGTTGCCGCTGCAGCCGTCGTTCTCCACCAGCTGCCGCTGCCGGGTCTTGATGCCGATGGCGTTCATGATGATGATGAACAGGGCGATGACCAGGTACGCGCCCGGCGGGAGGCTGAAGATGGCGGCGGGGGACACGCTCTCCGGCAGGATCTGGAGCCCGAACAGGGTCCCCTTGCCCAGGATCTCACGGACGGAACCGGCCAGCGTCAGGGCCACGGTGAACCCGAGGCCCATGCCCACGCCGTCCATGATGGCGAGGCCCGGTTCGTTCTTGTTGGCGTAGGCCTCCGCACGGCCAAGGATGATGCAGTTCACCACGATCAGGGGGATGAACTGGCCGAGGGCCTTGTCCACGGAGGGCAGGTACGCCTTGATGAGGAGCTGGGTCACGGTCACCAGCGACGCCACGATCACGATGTAGGCCGGCAGCCGGACCTCGTTGGGGATCCGCTTGCGGAGGACGGAGATGATGAGGTTAGAGAACACCAGCACCGCCGTGGTGGAGAGGCCCATGCTGACACCGTTGATGGCGGCGGTGGAAACGGCCAGGGTGGGGCACATGCCCAGCATGAGCACCATGGTGGGGTTCTCCTTGATGAGGCCGTTATACAGCCGTTCGACGTATTTGTTCATATCACTTACCTCCCTTCACCACGCTGTGGAAGAAGTCGAGACCTGCGTTCACCGCGTTGACCACGGCTCCGGAGGTGGTGGAGGCGCCGGAGATGGCGTCGATCACGTTGTCCCCGGTGACGCCGCCCTTGTTGTGGACGAACTGGGTCACGTCACGGTCAGAGAACTGGTCCTTGAAAGCGGGTTCGTCGGCGAGCATGCCCATGCCCGGGGTCTCGGTGAGCTCGGTGAAGGAGATGCCCAGCACCTTGCCGTTGGCGTCGAGGCCCAGGGACAACGTCACGTTCCCGTCGTAGCCGTCGCCGCTGGTGACGCTGAGGGCGTAGCCCACGGTGTTGCCGGAAGCGTCCTTCGCCACGTACAGCTCGTTCACGTAGGCCTTGCCGTACTTGGTGCCGTAGACCTGGCCACCGAGGGCCGCGATGGCCGCATCGGCGGCTTCGTCATGCTCGAAGGTCACCGCCTCNNGAGTAGACGCCGGAGAGGGCCACGCCGGAGAACAGGGTGATGAGGATCAGGGCGATGACGGGTTTGGGGATCCGCTGGGTGAGGGGCGGCAGCTTCACGCCGCTGGCGGCCCGGATGGCCTTCTTCCGATAGGCGTAGGGCTTGGGCACCACGTACATGTCGATGAGGGGCGTGAAGAGGTTGCCGATGATGACGGAGTAGCTGAAGTAGTCCACCTTGCCCAAGATCCGGAACAGGGCGCCGAGCACGCCGATGAGGCAGCCGTAGACCGCCTGACCGAGACGGCTCACCGGGGAGGTGGTGTAGTCGGTGGCCATGAAGAAGGCGCCCATGATCACGCCGCCGCCGCAGAGCTGAGCGGCGAGATAGGTGGGATCGAAGCCCCGGCCGCCGAAGAGGCCCATGATGAGGGTGAAGGCGCCCACCACGGAGAAGCAGATCTCCCCGTGGATGATGTCGAGACCCCACAGCACCAGGCCGCCGATGAGCAGCGCCACGATGGAGCTGCCGATGACGCCGTTGGAGGTGCCCAGGAACATGCTGGTCACGTTGAGAGTAGCCGGCGTGCCCTTGCCCATGGCGTCGGAGAGGACCGCGAGAGGCGTGGCCGACGTGACGCCGTCCAGAGCCGGGAACTGGGTCATGACCTTGCCGAAGCTGAGGAGCAGGAAGCAGCGGCCCGCGAGAGCCGGGTTGATGAAGTTCTTGCCGAGACCGCCGAAGCAGCACTTGGCCACCAGGATGGCGAAGACGGAGCCGATGATGGGGTAGACCACCGGCGTGCTGGGGGACAGGGATAGGGCAAGGAGCATGCCCGTCACCGCCGCGCTGCCGTCCATGATGGACAGCGGCTTCTTGCAGGCGAGGCAGAACAGGGCTTCGGCGCCCACCGCCGCGATCATGGAGGCCAGGATCACGAACAGGGCGTTCCACCCGTAGACGATCACGCCCACCACCGCCGCCGGGACGAGGCTCAGCAGCACGGTGTGCATGATGAAGGAGGTGGTCCACCGATCCCGTACGTGGGGGCTTGCGGATAGATTGAATGTCATGGCTTATTTCCCTCCCCCCTGGGCAGCCTGGGCCGCCCGCTTTTTGGCCAGGATCTCCGCCTTGGTCTGCTTGAAGTTCTGGGTCAGGGGGCGCTTCGCAGGGCAGATGTAGGTGCAGGACCCGCAGAAGATGCAGTCGAGGCCGTAGAGCTTCTTCTCATACCGCTCCATGTCCCCGGCGATGATGGCGTCGGCCATCATCTGGGGCATGAGGCCGTTGGGGCACACGGTGGTGCAGCGGCCGCAGTGGAGGCAGGTGGTGAGCTGCAGCTCCGCCTTTTCCACCTCGTCGTCGAGGAGCACGGTGATGGCGTTGGTGGTCTTGGTAATGGGCACGTCCAGCGTGCTGACGGAGAGGCCCATCATGGGGCCGCCGGAGATGACCTTCTTGGGGTCGGCGCCCTCCTTCAATCCGCCCGCCGCCTCGATCATCTCGGCAAAGCTGGTGCCGTCCCGGGCGATGAAGTTGGAGGGGTTCTTGATCCCTTCGCCGGTGACGGTGATCACGTGCCGGAACAGGGGACGATTGTAGATGACCGCCCGGCCGATGGCGTAGATGGTGCCCACGTTGTCCACGATGCAGCCCACGTCCGCCGGGAGCTTGGAGGTGGGATAGTCCACCCCGGCGATGACGCTGATGAGGCTGCGCTCGCCGCCCTGAGGGTACTTGGTACGGAGCTTCTGGACCCGGATCTTCGGATGGCCCTTCACGGCCGCTTCCATGGCGGCGATGGCTTCGGGCTTGTTGGCCTCGATGCCGATGACGCCCTCCGCGTTGGGGAAGAGCCGGAGCATGACCTCCATGCCCTCCACGATCCCCGGACCGTAGCCCCGCATGAGCTGGTCGTTGCAGGTGATGTAGGGCTCGCACTCCGCCCCGTTGGCGATGACGTACTTGATGGCCAGGGGATCCTTGGGGGCCAGCTTCACGTGGGTGGGGAAGCCCGCGCCGCCGAGACCCGTGATGCCCGCGTCGGCCACGCGTTTCAGGATCTCCTGATTGGTGATGCTGCTGATGTCCTGCTTCTTGTCAAAGGCGCCGGTCTCGGTGTACTGGCCGTCGTTGTCGATGACCACGCACTCCTGCATGACGCCGGCGATGGTGCGGCGCTTCTCCACCGCCTTCACCGTCCCCGAGCAGGACGAGATGACGTTGGCGGAGACGTAGCCGTCCGCCGCGCCGATGATCTGGCCCACCAGCACCGGGTCGCCCTTCTTCACGATGGCCTTGGCCGGTTTGCCGATGTGCTGGGCCAGGGGGAAGACCATCTCCCCCTTGGCGTCGAATCTGCGCAGCGATGCTTCCTTGCTCAGTTCCTTGCGTTCCCTGGGATGAACACCGCCGCGAAACGTGTCCCTCACATTCGATCCCTCCTTCGAAACAAAATATAGGTAGGTTTTCGCCCCGATCTGCGGCGCAAAAAAACAGCCAGAGCAATTCTATACTTTTGAACAGAATACCAAAAATCACGGTATTTGTAAAGGATAGCGTTGTGGTTTCCGAAAATTTGTGGGGAAAAAAGTTTGTCTACGGGCCATGGTTGTGGTATGATGTATCCGTAAAGATGTACGAGCACAGGAGGACCCCCATGAACGAGAACCTGCAGGCCCTGGCGGACCGCTTCATCGAGGCCAGGGATCAGATCCACGCCGCTTTCAAGCTGGAGAACGACTACATCTATCCCGTCTGCGCCCAGATCTTCCTGGCGGCGGACCGGCCTGTGGACCGGGAACAGCTGGAGCGATGCAGGGCTCTGGTGAAGAGCACCACCAACGCCTTCTCCAGCTTCCGGGGCAACATCAAGCTGCCGCTCCTGTGCATGCTGGCGTCGGGGGACGACCCGGAGGGCCGGTGGGCCAGGACCCAGCGTTGCTACGCCCTTTTGAAGGAGTCCTTCTTCGGTTCCGAATATCTGGCCCTGGCGGCCATGCTCCTTTCCGACGCGGTGAAGGAGGAGGACATCCCCGCCCTGGCCGCCCGGGGCAAGGCCCTCTATCAGCGGATGAAGAAGGAGCACCGCTTCCTGACCGGTCAGGAGGACAGCGTGTTCGCCCTGCTCCTTGCCGAGAGCCCCCGGCCTGACGACGAGCTTATCGAGGACATGGAATCCTGCTACGGGCTCCTCAGCGAGCGGTTCCACAAGGGGGACGGCCTCCAGACCGCCTCCCATGTGCTGGCCCTTTCCGAGGACATCCCCGTGGACAAGGCGTTTCGGGTGATCTCCCTTTACAACACCATCGAGGAAGCCGGCGGCAAGTACGGCAAGGACTGGCAGCTGCCCATCCTGGCGGCCCTGACGTTGGGCCAGCGCTTCGCCGACGACCTCAGCCGGGACATTCTGGAGCTCGATGGGCTGCTGGCCCAGAAGAAGGGCTACAAGGGCGTCTTCGGCATGGATCGCCGGACCCGGACCATGCACGCCGCCATGCTCCTGTCCCTGCCCGATCGGAGCGCCGGAGAGCCGTCGGTGGTGAACGTGGCCGTCCAGCAGGCCACCCTGGCCATGATCGCGGCCCAACAGGCTCTCATGTGCGCCGTCATCGCCAGCTCCGCCGCATCGAGCGCCGTTTCGGCCAGTCATTGATCGTCAAAAAAGGCCCTTTCCCTGGGGACGGGGCCATGGTATCATAGTTGTACAGCATAAGGAGGTATCGATCCATGGGTATCCTGTCCGGTCTGGAACCGAAAGCGGTGTTCACGTTCTTCGAGGACCTGTGCGCCCTTCCCCACGCGTCCCATCACACGGCGGCCGTCAGCCAGTATCTGGTGGCCTTCGCCCAGCAGCGGGGGCTTCGTTACCGCTGGGACGACGCGGACAACGTCATCATCTGGAAGGACGCCGCCCCGGGCTATGAGGACGCTCCGGTCATCATGCTCCAGAGCCACAAGGACATCCTCGTCGAGAAGGAGCGGAACTGCACCCGGGTCCCAGAGAGGGACGGCCTGGATCTATTCGTGGACGGGGACGAGATCGGCGCCTACGGCACCAGCCTGGGGGTGGACGACAGCATCGGCGTGGCCATGCTCCTCGCCGTCCTGGACGACGACCACCTGCGGCACGGGCCCCTCGAATGCCTGTTCACCGCCGACAGAGAGGGGGGTATGTCGGGGGTGCGGGCCCTGGACGTGTCCGACCTGAAGGCCCGGTATATGATCAACCTGAACTCCATGGAGGAGCGGGTCCTTACCGTCAGCTGCTCCGGCTCCATCCGGGTGGTCAGCACCATGCCGGTGCGGCGGGAACCCTTCGACGGGAAGATCTGCGCCCTCATGGTGGACGGCCTCACGGGCGGCCACTCCGGCGAGGACATCCACCGGGGCCGGGCCAACGCCAACCGCCTCATGGGCCGGGCTCTCATGGCGCTCATGGAGAAGACGGAGCTCAGGCTCCTCACCGTCTCCGGCGGCTCCAAGGACAACGCCATCCCCCGGGACGCGGCGGCCCTCATCGCCGTGGCGGACGTGGAGGCGGCCAAGGCTGCGGCCAAGGAGCTGGCGGCCATCCTGGAGAACGAGTATCGGGCCACGGAAGCCAAGGTCCGGGTGCGGCTGTTCGCCACCCGCAGCCACTTCGTGCCCATGGACGCGGACAGCACCCGCCGGGCGGCGGCCTTCCTGTTCTGCGCCCCCGACGGGGTCCAGACCATGAGCGCGGAGGTGTCGGGCCGGGTCCAGACCTCTTTGAACTTCGCCCAGGTCTACACAGAGGACGATTGGATCGTGTCCCGGTTCATGGTCCGTTCCAGCATCAACTCCCAGGCCGGCGAGACAGCCCAGCGGGTCATGGCCCTGACCCGGGCCATGGGCGGGGAAGCCGCCGTGCCCTCGGCCTACTCCGCCTGGCAGTATCGGCCCGACTCCCACCTGAGGGAGGTCATGACCGACGCCTTCCACACGGTCTACGGCGCCGAGCCCCGGATCGCGGCCATGCACACCAGCCTCGAATGCGGCATCCTCTCGGGCAAGATACCGGACCTCGATTGCGTCTCCATCGGCCCCGACATCCCCAACGTCCACACCCCCCGGGAGCGGCTCCGCATCGCCTCCACCTGGCGGACCTGGGCCCTCCTTCGGGAGACCCTGCGGCGGCTGAAATAAAAAGCATACAGCAAGCGGGACGGCTCAGGCCGTCCCGCTTTTCCGTGGGGGTCATTCAAACAGATATCGGTACAATCCTTCCACCGTCTCGAAATACAGGGGGCTGTTCTCCTTCATAAACGAACGTATCTCCGGTACGTCGTAGGCCCAGCCCGCGGCGGCGAAGGGGACGCCCCGCTGCCGCGCCATGTCGTAGCCGGGCTTGAGATCGTCCACCACCAGCATCTCCTCTGGCCCGAGATCCATGGCCGCCATGATCCGATCGAGCGCGTAGGGGCTGGGCTTGCGCTGGGGCCGGGGCAGCTCCCAGCCGAAGACCATGGCGGGCTCGGGCAGACCGTTCTCCCGGTAGTCCCGCAGGATGTTGTGTCGGAAGGAGTGGGAGACGACGGCGATCTGTCCGCCCCGCCGGAGCTGCTCCGCCATGATCTCCTTCATGCCGGGGAAGGTCCGGGGCACGTGGGTGGCCACGTAGCTCAGCCACACCTCCATCTCCCGGTCCAGCTCCGCGGGCATCAGGCCCAGCACGTCCTCGCAGTACTCCAGAAAGCCGGGGTGGAAGTTCAGCCGGAAATACTCCTCCAGACTGACCGTGAACCCCGGCCGCACTTCCCTGAGGTACGTCAAAAAGGCCGGATGGTGGACCAGCCTGGTGCTGTCCATGACCGTGTCGTCGTGGTCCAGCACCAGGCAGGGGTATTTCAGCTTTTTTGCTCCATCGCTCATGACGCCAGGGCCCGGTCGAAGGCTTCCTTCAGGTGGGCCTTGATGGCTTCGTACCCCTGGAAGGGGGAGCACTCGTAGAGCTTGTCCCCCCGATAGAACACCGAGGGCACCCGGTAGTAGTCCCGGCTGTTGGCCAAGGCCGCCTCCTCATTCTCCTCGATCCACCGGAGGCGCAGGTCGCCGTAGGCGGGCTCCTCCGCCATCAGCTCCGCCGCGGCCTTCCGGGCCTTGACGCAGTAGGGGCAGCCGTTCAGGTAGAAGATCTCGATCTCGTTCATGGTCTCGTCGTCCTTCGTCACGTTTCTCAGGGATACTATACCAGCTTTTCCCGCCGGGGGCAAGGGGTCGCCCCGACCGGTTTTGGGGGCTAAAAACGTCAGGAATTCTGTCGTTTCCGGTTGAATCCTGGCCGTGGTTGTGGTATGGTACTGCCATGAAACGTCTTTTTATGCTGTTGTTTATCCTGTTGCTCTGCGCCTGCGGCAAGGCGGCGGAAGCCCCCGCAGCCCAGGAAACGGCTTTGCCCACCGTCCCGCCCACGCCCGCGCCCACGGATACCCTGGCGCCGGTCTCTGTGGCGGTGACGGACGTCCAGGTCACCGAGGCCCCCGCTACCCCCACCCCTACGGCCACCCCGGAGCCCACGCCTGAGCCGACCCCCACGGCGGAGCCCACGCCTACGCCAGAGCCTACGCCCACGCCCCAGGTGGTCCGCAAGGACCTGTCCGGTGAGTGCACCTTCCGCTGCTCCCAGCAGGACGTGCCCCAATACCTGTTCACGGACAACAACCTGGTGTCCAGCGTGATCCTGGCGGAGGGCACCACCCTGTCCTACGCCTGGGACGCCAAGGTGGCTCCCAAGTTGCTGTACCTCTTCGCCTACGTGCCCCCGGGATCCTATACCGTCGTCCAAAAGGACGGGGAGGGCCAGGTGCTGAAGGAGGAGAAGCTGGTCCCGGAGCGGATGTGCTTCGAGACCCCCCTCATGGAGGGTTGCCGGAGCGTGGCCGTCACGCTGAACGGCCGGTGCAAGCTGAACGCCCTCCAGGTCTTCGGCGAGGGGGACGTCTACCCCAGGAAGACCGTCTGGTGGGACGAGCCGAAGGAATTCTGCGAGCTCCTGCTGGTGTCCACCCACTTCGACGACGAGATCCTGATGATGGGCTCCGTGTTCCCCACCTACGCCGGGGATCAGCACCGGGACTGCGCCATCATCTACACGGTGAACGAGAACAACCGGGTCCGCTACATGGAGGCCATCCAGGGCCTGTGGGAGGTGGGCGTCAAGCGGGAACCCATCGCCCTGAGCTTCGATTTCTCCTCCATGAACAAGGCCCTGAAGAACGACGCCAAAGGCGTCTTCAAAAAGGACGATCTGGCCACCATGGTGGGCCTCATCCGGCGGCTGCGGCCGTTGGTGGTGGTCACCCACGACGTGAACGGGGAATATGGCCATCAGGAGCACGTGAAGACCAGCGCCCTGGTCCGCCGGGCCGTGGAGCTGGCGTCGGACCCCGCCTACGACCCCGACACGGTGCAGCAGTACGGCGTCTGGCAGGTCCAGAAGGAGTATATCCACATGTGGGAAGAGAACCCCCTGGTGCTGGACGTGAAAAAGCCCCTCGAGAACATGGGCGGCCGCACCGCTCTGCAGGTGGCCCAGGACGCTTTCGCCTACCACCAGACCCAGCAGAAGTGGTCCGTGGCCGTGCAGAACCGGAAGAACCCTATCGGTCAGTTCGGGCTGTACTTCTCCACCGTGGGCCTCGACTCCGGCGTCAACGACATGTTCGAGAACGTGGTCCCGCCCGCGACGCCCCAGGCTTGATACGAACGTATACGAAAAGAACGGACCCGCGTCCGTTCTTTTTCTATGCCTGTCGTCACGTCTTTTGCTCCGACAGCCGCCGGATCCGGCGAAACTGGGTGAGCCGCATGGTGATATAGCAGGCGGCGCCGCCCACCGCGTTGGATACGGGCTCCGCCAGGAACACCCCCTTCACCCCGAAGCCCAGCCGGGGGAGGAGGAGCGTCAGGGGCAGCACGATGACCACCTTGCGGAGCAGGGAGAAGATGATCGCGTGGCGGGCGTCCCCCAGGGCCGTGAAGGTGGACTGGCCGGCGAACTGCAGGGCCATGCACACGAAGCCGAAGAAGTAGATCCTGAGGGCCGTTACCCCAGCCTCGGTCATGGCGGGGTCGTCGGAGAAGATGCCGAACCACAGCCGGGGGAGGAGCAGCACCAGGGCCCAGGCCACGAAGGTGTACACCGCGCCGATGAGGGTGGCGAACCGGATGCCGTCCAGGACCCGGTCGTACCGTTTGGCCCCGTAATTGAAGCTGATGACGGGCTGGCCGCCGCTGTTGATGCCGTTGACGGGCAGCAGGAACACCTCCCGCACGGAGTTCACCACGGTCATGACCCCCACGTACAGGTCCCCGCCGAACTGCTGCAGCGTGGCGTTGCAGGCGATCTGCACGAGGCACGTGGTGCCCTGCATGATGAAGTTGGCCGTACCCAGCTTGGCGATGTCCCGGACCACAGGGGCCCGGAGGGCCATCTGCTCCCGCTTCAGCGGTATGAGGGCCCGCTTCCCCGTCAAAAACCGCAGCACCCACAGGGCGGACAGGACCTGGCTGATGACGGTGGCCAGAGCCGCTCCCGTGACGCCCATGCGGAGCACGAAGATGAACAGGGGGTCCAGGGCGATGTTCACCGCCGCGCCGATAACGATGGACAACATGCCGATCCGGGGGAAGCCCTGGGCGTTGATATAGCCGTTGAGGCCCGTGGCCAACATGGAGAAGGCGGTGCCCACCAGGTACACGTTGAGGTACGCCCGGGCGTAGACGAAGGAATCCTCGCTGGCCCCGAAGGCGAAGAGGATGGGCCGCATGAAGGCGTAGCCCACCACCATGAGGGCCGCCGCGCTGATGAGCTGCAGGGTGCAGGAGTTGCCCAAAATGCGGCCGGCCCGGTCCTCGTCCCCGGCCCCCCGGGCCATGGAGAAGAGGGGCACGCCGCCGTTGCCGAACAGGGCCGCGAAGGCCATGATGAGGGTGACGATGGGGAAGGTGAGACCCACGCCCGTGAGGGCAAGGCCGCTGCCGTCCCCCATGTGGCCGATGTAGATCCTGTCCACCACGTTGTACAGCAGATGGACCAGCTGGGCTACGATCAGCGGGCCGCTTTGGTCCAGGATCCGCCGCCACACCGGCCCCTGGGAGAAATCCGTCTTCGGCTGTGCCTGTCCCCTGCTCATGGTTCGCTGTCGGTGAGGTGATCCGCCACCTCGCCCATGATGATCCAGTGGGGCTCTATACCGTTCTGATAGATCCGCTGGGCCACCGGGGGCACGTCCTCATAGGCCATGGGGGCCATATAGATCTTTTGGCAGACGAAGGTCTCCGAGGCTTCCTCATAGGTGATGCCCTCTGCCAGGAACCGGGGCGTGAGCCCCGCGGCGGCCGCCTTGTCCCCGTCCCGGCCGGACATGCGGCCCATGACGGTCAGCGCTCCCCGGCAGTTCTCCGGATAGAAGGACACGGTGAAGGTGTCGCTGCCCTTCAGAAACGCCCAGGTGTACCGATCCGGCCGCACGTAGACCGTGATCACGTCCTTGTTCCACACCGTGCCGAAGGAGCCCCAGCCGATGGTCATGCTGTTGAAATGGTCCCGGGTCCCCGCCGTCAGCAGCGCCCAGTCCTTTTCGAATCTGGTGAAGGGGTCCACCTGCATCTTTCCGTCCTCCTGTAGGCCTTTTTTCCATTATACCTGCCCCCGCCCCGTTTTTCTACCCCGTTTTGGCCCCGGAGAGTGAAAAAAGGCCCCCGGCAGCTGACCGGGGGTCTCGTGATCGTGTGTAGGGGAACGGCGTCAGCCCCGCTTCCGCCGGGAAAGCACGTAGGCCGCCACGCAGAGAAGGGCCAGAGCGGCGCCGCCGACAGGGGCCAGCCACCCGGTGCCGGTATCGCTGTCAGAGGTGACGGCGACGGACCGGACCGTGGGCCCCTGGGTGGGCTCCGCCGTGGGGACCTCCGTGGGCGCCGGGGTGAAGGTGGGCGTGGGCGTAGCCGTGGGTGTGGGGGTCGGCGTGGGGGTGGACGTGGGTTCCGGGGTGGGGCTGGGCGTGGGCGGCACGTAGTCTGTCTCTTATAC
>LXOW01279485.1_pt1 | contig 26867 bp, 26 predicted proteins | sample 1368591 | NCBI WGS metagenome assembly LXOW01 (sample SAMN04884650, study PRJNA319009) | bovine gut metagenome | isolation source: Cow rumen | host: Bos taurus | place: Italy: Legnaro (PD) | collected 2014-07-09
CTTTTAACTCTTAACTATTAATTCTTACCTCTTCTCCGTCACTCCAAAGTTCGTCGAGACGGAAAAAGGCGCGTTTTTCTTTCTGGAAGATATGGACCACAACATCAAAGTAGTCCATCAATATCCATTCTGCGTTGTTGTATCCTTCTACCTTGTGGGGGTTGAGTCCGGTGGCTTTCTTCACCACCTCGAACACGGCGTCGCTCAGTGCACTGACATGGGAGGGGACGTTACCGCTGGCGATAACAAAATATTCGGCGGGGGCTCCGTGTACTTTCCTTAGGTCGAGGATACGTACATCCTCACCTTTCTTTTCGTCGAGGGTCTGCGCTACTAATCGCGCAAGTACTTGTGATTCTTTCTCTTTATTGTTCATTCTGTGATAATGTTCGCTTGCAAAATACGTTTGCCATCCTGTTCTTCCAAATCCACCCGCACATAGTATTCAGGAAGGAGTTCCTCTATCTTCTCGGTCCATTCGGTGAAGCAGTAACATCCGCTATAGAAGTACTCTTCATAACCGATGTCGTAGGCTTCTGCCACACTCTTCAGGCGGTAGAAGTCGAAGTGGTATACCGGCTCTCCGTTGCCTGCAGAGTACTCATTTACAATGGCGAAAGTGGGACTGCACACTGTATCTTCTACGCCCAGTGCGGCACAAATCTCTTTGATAAGGGTGGTCTTGCCTACACCCATTTTCCCGAAAAAGGCGAAGAAACGCTCCTCTGGAAATGTGTTCAGCAACTTCCGTGCCACATCGCTCAACTGTCCAATATTATCTATTTCTGTTTTCAATTCTCAACTTCCAATTTCAATTTATCTCAGTCGGTCGGCGGCACGCACCTTGGCTTCGTCGCGTTTGATGGCGCGGTGGGCCAGCACGAGCAGCACGATGGAGACGATGGGGGCGTAAGCTCCTACGTACCAGGTTACTTCAGGCGCAGCTACATGGAAATACTGCATCAGATTTTTGCTATAGGCATCCACGGCCCAGAAGAAAAGCAGAAAGACGTAGATGACGTTGAGCAGGAAGGTGACTGCCACCACCCTCATCTGACGTACGCGGTTCTTGTAGAGGAAGATGCATATAATCGAAGCGATACCTACTAGTGCTGCCAGCACCATGGCGGGCCACACTTGGAATCCGCTGTCTTTCTGGCTGTAATTCACCACGGGTTCGCCGCTGAGCATCTGGTTCATCATGTCGGGATTGCCTTTGGCTATGAGGTCAAGTTGTGCCTCCACCTGCTGTCCGGTCTCGGTCAGATTCAATTGGTATTGGGCCACGGGGAACATAAAACAAAGAGCTAAGCAGCATGCTGCAAGCACCAGCCAAAAGGATTGAATTCGTTGTATCATGTAGTAATGTTTAAAGTTTATTATTTACTATTTAATAGGCTAATTGCTAAATACTTAAGTTTGCAATCTTGCGGTTTTTGTCCACCACGGTGGCGTCTTTGATATACATGAATCCGGGGTTGCCGCGCATCATGGTCTCAATGGCGGTGGCGTCGGCAAAGAGGTAATCAAGTCCGTCAATATTATTCTCATACATCCAAGTCTGCACTTCTTCGGGCAGCGCCGAGGTGAGCATTACAATTTTGATGCCGTTCTCTTCGGCCATCATCATGGCACGACGCAATTCGCGAATACCTTTCTCGTCCATCTGATCCAGATGGTGTACCGTGACAATCAACATGCCGTCTTCGGCGGGCAGCAGCTCAGTGGAGTGGTCGTTTCCCTCGATGTCCATCATGGTGAACCCGGGGGCTTTAATCTCGAAGGGGTCGTCGCTGGTAGAACGTTCTATTTCCCACTTACTGAAATCCTTATATTCTTCGGGTACCGAGTTCCATTCGCCGTTGGCATAGTCCACCACGGTAGTTTCGCCAGTCTCTAGATTGCGCAGGTAGAGGTGGTTCATGGCTTCGCGCTCCTCCACCATCTTGTTGCCGATTTTCCAGGGACGGAAGTCGATAACAGGCTCGTGCTTAATGTTGTAGAGGGCGAAGATAATCATCACGGAGGTGGCGGCGATCAAGACGATGCCGTCGCGCTCAAAGCGGCGTTTGCGGCGCAGGTTGCGGGTGAGTACAATCCAGATGGTCGGCACATCGAGCACTATGTTCTTCCAGAAAGTCTGCCAGTTGGTGAGTTTCACAGCGTCACCAAAGCAGCCGCAATCGGTCACCTTATTAGTCAGCGCATCGATGAGGGTGGTGACGGTGAAGAAAAGCATCATGGCCGCCAAACCCCAGGCTGAAAGACGACGGTAAGCGTTGAAAATCAGCAGTACACCTACAACAAACTCGGCACACACCAGTCCTACGGCCAGCACACCGGCCAACGGCAAAGCCCATTCGAAGGTCATGCCGCCGAGGCTCCAGGCAGTCATGTATTCCTGCACCTTGAACATGGTGCCCATCGGATCCACGCCCTTCACAAATGACGAGAAGAGGAATACTAAGCCCACAAACCATCGGGCCACAACATTCAACGTGTAATTCAGTTTAGTGTCTTTTATTTTCATATTCTATCGTTTCTTTATATCGACTCTATTTCTCTTCGGCCATCCTTACCAGGCAGAATAGCGAGTAGTTGATGATATCCATGTATCCGCCTTCCACGCCTTCGCTGACCAGGGTCTTGCCGTTATTGTCTTCTATCTGCTTGATACGTAGTAGTTTCATTAGTATCAGGTCTACCATTGAGCTGATACGCATTTGGCGCCAGGCTTCGCCGTAATCGTGGTTCTTGGCCATCATTAGGTCGATGGTACGTCCCAAGTGCTTGTCGTACAGTTCCATGATTCGCTCGACCTCGACATCCGCCAATTCTTCATTCTCCTTTCTTATTCTTTCATTCAGAATAAGGGCCATCACAGCGTAGTTGACCATGGCGATGAATTCATCCCGCAGGTCGTCGCCCACCAGATTCTCTCCGCTCTCTTGCACACTCCTGATTCTATTGGCTTTAATGAATATTTGGTCGGTCAACGACGGTAATCTTAGTATGCGCCACGAGGTGCCATAGTCGCGTGTTTTCTTCTCAAAAAGCGACCGGCAGGCTGCTGCCTCGCGGGTCACTTCCTGTTTTGTGTCGTGTGTGTTCGTATTTTCAGTCATAACTAACCCATAACGATTCCTTGTTTTTAATATTGTATTAAACATAAAAAAAACGGTGATGAAAAGGGATTATGTTCGTATCAAGTCCGTATCAACACCGTACCAAGTCCGTACCAAGTCCGACTGAAGGGGGACGATTTGCGTCAATTGACATCATTTTGCATCATTTGACATCATAATGAATCGATTTTTGTCATTCCTCAAAAAAGGTCTTATATTTCATGGTGTGTTAATTAAATCATTCAGTTCATCAGTGAAAGACCGTGTTTTTATTTGTGGCGATACAATAATGCGTCGGTGTGGTCGTTATTGATATAATATGAGTAAAAAGTCCTTTAATCCCTTTTCAATCACGGTACAAGGTCGTTTGGTGACTTTCGGCCGGCCTGTGGTAATGGGTATCTTGAATGTCACCGACGACTCGTTCTACGACGGCGGCCGCTATCGTACCCCCGAAGCTATTCTGTCCCGTGCTCACCAGTTGGTGGATGAAGGTGCTGATATACTGGATATTGGGGCTTCATCTTCGCGTCCTGGAGCTATCTTGATTCCTCCCGATGAGGAGGCAAAACGGCTCTCCCAGGCGGTGACCCTTATCCGCAAGGAGATGCCCAGCGTTATCCTCTCCATTGATACCTGCTATTCACTCCCCGCCCGTGCCGCCATCGAGGCAGGTGCCGATATTATCAACGATATTGGAGGTGGTCGGTTGGATAAGGATATGTATCATACTATCAGTGAATTGCAGGTTCCTTATATCCTGATGCATAGTAGGGGAGTACCCTCCGATATGCAGCAGATGACAGATTATGAGGATATTATCGATGATTTGACTAAGTTCTTTTCGGCTCAGACTAATAAGTTATATACCCTTGGTATCAAGGACTTGTGGCTTGATCCAGGCTTTGGTTTTGCCAAGACGGTAGCGCAGAATTATGAGTTGCTCGACCGACTCGACGAACTTACTTCGCTTTTCCGTGAGCCTATGTTGGTGGGTGTGAGCCGAAAGAGTATGATTTACAAGCCTCTGGGAATTACTCCCCAGGAGGCTCTCGATGGCACTATTGCCCTCGATGCCATCGCCCTCGACCGTGGCGCCAGCATCCTGCGTGTTCACGATCCAAAGCCTGCCCTTGAAACAATTAAACTATTATATCCCATAGAATCATGATGTTATGTGCTATCGCAGGTATTCCTGCACTTAGGATTATCGACATCTTCGATATTGTCATTGTTGCCGCACTGATTTATTATATTTACCGTATGGTGCGCGGCACCAATGTGATGCTTATTTTCTGGGCCCTTATCATCCTCTTGGTCGCTTGGCGTGTGGCAGATGTATTGGGTATGAGATTGTTGGGGGCGATTCTTAGCGCTATTGCCAGTGTGGGTCTCATTGCCTTGGTGGTTATCTTCCAGCCAGAGATACGGCGCTTCCTGCTTTTTCTTGGCACCAAGACCCATCTCGATGAGAGCCTGTGGAAACGTATCCAGTTCTGGCGTCACAATATGCAACAGGCCGAAGACCATGGTTACGAGGCCTATGTGAATGCTTGTATGCACATGTCCCAGAGCAAGACAGGCGCCCTTATCGTCTTCAAGCGTAATAACGAGGTTGAGGAGCTGGTGAATACCGGTGAGCGTATCGATGCGCTGGCTTCCAGTCCTTTAGTGGAAGCGCTGTTCTTTAAGAACTCGCCCCTGCACGATGGTGCCGTTATTGCTCGCGGCAACCATCTGATTGCCGCCCGTTGCATCCTGCCCGTTACCTCGCGGCTTGACATTGACCCTAACCTCGGCCTCCGTCACCGCTCTGCCATCGGGGTTACCGAGCAACTCGATGTGCTCAGCGTCATCGTGAGCGAGGAAACCGGTGCTATCAGCTATGCCATTGGCGGTCAGATACATCATAATGTCACACCCGTTGAACTCCGGCAGGCCCTCGTGCATTACCAATGCTGATTTTATTTCTATTTGTAATATACTTTAAGGCAAGTTTCTTACGTTATCGAATACTAAACAATCGAATACTAAACAATTGAAACTATTATGGAATTAGGATATCAGAAGATTGACAAATATGACGAACAGTGCGTGGCCGAGATGGCTGAGCACTATAAGGCGATATTGAAGTTGCTGGGCGAAGACCCCAGCCGTGAGGGTCTGCTGAAGAGCCCCGAACGTATTGCCAAAGCTATGCTGTTCTTTACCAATGGTTACGACCTTGAACCAGAAGAGATTCTGCGCTCGGCTATGTTCCACGAAGACTATAAACAGATGGTCGTGGTGAAGGACATAGAACTCTACTCGCTCTGCGAGCACCATATGGTGCCCTTCGTGGGTAAGGCCCATGTGGCTTATATCCCCAACGGTACTATCGTGGGACTGAGTAAGATACCGCGTGTGGTCGACGCCTATGCCCGTCGTCTGCAGGTGCAGGAACGTCTAACCAAACAAATCAAGGACTGCATCCAGAAAGTGCTCAATCCGCTGGGTGTGGCTGTGGTCATCGAAGCTCAGCACATGTGTATGAGTATGCGCGGCGTGCAGAAACAGAACTCGGTCACCACCACCTCCGACTTCACGGGCGCTTTCATGAAGGACCCCAAGACCCGCGAGGAGTTTATGAACATTATAGGAGTCAACTTGCACTGATTGGGAAGTTGAAGAATTCAAAGGAGTTATAGAATTAAAAGACAAATGAAAAAGTCGCTGAAAATATTGTTTTGCGTCGGCCTCGTTTTCGCCTTTCACCTTTCACCTTTCACCGTGAAAGCACAGATTACTCATGCTTCGCAGGGTCGGTTGGACGAGAATGCCACCGAGGTGCTGAAAAAGGCGGCTGCTCGCTTCGACCAGAATGTCAGCTTCTCGGTCAAGGCCACCATCTATGACGGGCAGAAAAAACTGAAGGCTCAGCAGTCGGCCCAGGTGCGTTACCACAAAGGCAAGTACCGTCTGACGATGGAAGGACAGGAATTGATCTGTGATGGCACCACCGTCTGGCAGTGGAATAAGCAGGCCAACGAGGTGGCTATCAACAATATGAGTAACGATGACATCGACCTGCTTAACCCGGGACGTCTGCTGGCTAACTACAACAAGAGTTTCAAGGCCAAGTACATACGTACCGACGATGACGGCACCGCTATCATTGACCTCACACCTCGTTCGCCCCGCAGTTACCATAAGATACGCCTATATATCAAGGAGGACGACGGGCAGCTGCGACGCATGGAGGTGCAGAAGTACGACTCGGGCCGTGAATTATATGACATTACTGACTTTAAGCGTACCGCCAACGCCGCTTCGCAGTTCACCTTCGACCCCAAACAACATCCTGGGGTAGAGGTGATTGATATGAGGTAGTATGGAGAGCTAACTGCTAAAAATGAATATACTTTTGATAGAGACAGCCACGAGTGTCTGCTCGGTGGCCTTGGCCCAAGAGGGTAGGGTGGTGGCCCGCCGCGAGAGCGACGCCCCCAATGCCCACTCTACCCAGTTGCCTGTTTTTGTAAAAGAATTGATTGAGGGTGTGAAGCTCGACGCTGTCTGCGTCAGTGCCGGCCCCGGGAGCTACACGGGTCTGCGTATTGGCGTGAGCAGCGCCAAGGGGCTCTGCTATGGACTTGGTATCCATTTGCTATCGGTGCCCACATTGCTCAGTATGGCTAGTCTCTATTATGTGCAGCATCCTGACTATCAAGGGTATGTATGTCCTATGATTGACGCCCGCCGCATGGAGTGCTACACCATGATATGTCGGAGGTCGGAGTTCGGAGGTCAGAGTTTGCGGGGCACCAAGGCTGATGTCATTGTGCCAGATATTTATGACGAGTGGCTTGATAAGAACGAGGTAATTTTTATCGGCGACGGAGCCGAGAAGACCCGCGAGTTATTGGGTGTGCATCCCAATGCCCGCTACGACAGCGCCTTCCGCATCGCTGCCGAGGGAATGCTGCCGCTGGCGGAAGCTAAGATGCAAAGGAACGAGGTGGAGGACGTGGCTTACTTCGAGCCCTTCTACCTCAAAGATTTCGTCGCCAAGAAAAGTGTTGTTCACGGATTAAGGTAGTATGTTACGCTTTGTAGGAAAGAGACTGCTTTACGGGCTCCTGGTGCTACTGGGGGTGGTGACGCTGGTGTTCTTCCTTTTCAACATTCTGCCGGGCGATCCCGCCCGTATGATGTTGGGTCAGCGGGCCGACGCCGAGAGTATCGCTGTTATCAACCGCGACTTGGGGCGCGACAAACCCGTGGGACTTCAATACCTCAACTATCTCAACGACCTGATTCCTATTTCTTTACACAACAATAACGACCCCCAAAACTACTTCTATCTCGCTCCTGAGAAATATGCTCCCTGCACTACGCTGCTCAAGGTGGGCACCACGTCGGTGGTGCTCAAGGCGCCCTACCTGCGACGCTCCTACCAGAGCCAGCGCAAGGTGAGCGAGATTATCGGTGCCGCCTTCCCGCAGACGGCACTGTTGGCCGTGGTGGCCATGATGTTCGCCTTGGCGGTAGGTATCGCGCTGGGTGTGCTTTGTGCTTTGAAGAAAGATACTTGGGTCGACCGCGTGACGCTGGTGCTCTCCACCCTCGGCATGTCGCTGCCCTCCTTCTTCGCCGCCATCCTCATCGCCTGGCTGTTCGCCTACGTGTTGGCTGATTGGACGCACCTCAATATGTTCGGCAACCTCTTCTCGGTCGACGACTATGGGGAGGGGGAATATGTTGATTTGAAGAACCTTATCCTGCCGGCCTTGACCCTCGGCATACGTCCTCTGGCCACGTTGACGCAGCTCACCAAGAACTCGATGCTCGAAGCCCTCAGTCAGGATTATATCCGCACCGCGCGGGCCAAAGGCATCAGCTACCGCCGCGTGGTGGTGCACCATGCCTTGCGCAACGCCATGAATCCTGTGGTGACCTCCGCCAGCGGCTGGTTGGCCTCGCTGTTGGCCGGTGCCGTCTTTGTGGAGTATGTCTTCGACTGGAAAGGCATGGGTGTCGTCATCGTCGACGGCCTGGAGAAGTACGACTTCCCCGTCGTTATGGGTACTATCCTCTTTATCTGCCTCTTGCTGGTGCTCATCAACATTCTCACCGACATCCTCTACGGTCTCCTCGATCCCCGTGTCCGGGTACGATAACAACGTGTAAAAAATACACGTTATGTGGCGGCTCCGCTTTTTAAGCGGAGCGGATGCTCCGGGCACGGTGGCTTGTTTTGCGCAGCGGAGGGTCGTGGAGGGATAGAAGGGATATGGCGGGCAGATGTCACCACACCCGTTCGTCGTAGAATCGTGGTGGGCGTTAGGTTGTTATTTGCTTGCTTTCTTCGCTTCCGTGACGAAACAGGCCACCAGGCCGTAGGTGATGGTAGGGCGTATCCAGATTTCGGTCAGCATATAGTTGGTGTATTCGTTGCTGGGCTCGAGATAGATGTCAACGTTGTAAAGGGCGGCGATGACCATGTCGATGATACAGATAGCCCATAAGTTGCGTTTGGTGTAGCTCTGCCAGTTCTTTCGGGCGTAAAAGAAGGTGAGCATGCAGAGCAGCAGCACCGAGAGCATGAGACAGGTCAGATGCAAGGAGTAGTAGGCCAGAGGCGGTGCAAAAAGGATGTCGCGCAGCAGTACCGTAATGCCCACCGAGATGGAGCACCAGTAGTTGAAGCGCTGGCTGTCCATCCGGTTGAAAAAGTACAACCAGATCATCACCAAGCAGGCGATGTAGAAGAGGTTGAGCACCAGCTCTTGCCACGACTCCTTCAGGCCGAAATTGGCGATGGCATAGAGCATTACGCCCACCGAGACCATTGCAGCCACGGCGGTGATGACGATGTCGAAGATTTTGGCGTTTTTCTTGAATCTAGTCTCCATATCTCTATTTTAATTTTACTTATTAGACGTCAAAATCTTACCCATACGTCAATTCCTAAACCTAAGAGCATAATGGTTTTCTTTATCTATTACACTATTACCTTGACGCGGAAGCCTAGGGTGGTTGGTTCCTCAATGATGTCCTTGGCGAGGGCGCGGACGGGGGCGAGGAGCTGGGGATCGATGTCTTTCAGAGGGGAGTCGTGAAGGTCGCGGACCATAAAGTCAAGGGCGGTCACTTCGCTCTGCTCGCTGTGGGTCAAGCGGACGGTGAGGGGACGGTAGGTGGGGAGTATCTGCTCTATCATCTGGTTGGCAATATGTTCCACGGCGTTGCGCTTCTCGGCGATGTTGTATTTGATGAGGAACTGCGCCATGTCGCTGTGCATGCCGAGGAGGTCGAAATCGGGGCCGTCGACTTCGAAGACCAGCTTGTGGATGCGCTGCACGAAAGCCTTGGTGGCGCTGTGGACGGGGTTTTCGAATATCTGTTGTGGCGTGCCGTCCTCGTGGATGTAGCCGTCGTACATGAAGAATATGCGTGTCGAGACGTCGCGGGCGAACTTCATCTCGTGGGTGACGATGAGCATGGTCATGCCCTCTTTGGCGAGCTGGCGTATGACACTGAGCACCTCGCCGACCATCGTGGGGTCGAGGGCCGAGGTAGGCTCGTCGAAGAGTATCACCTCGGGGTGCATGGCCAGGCAGCGGGCTATGGCGACGCGCTGCTTCTGTCCGCCGCTGAGGTCGGAGGGCATGGCGTGGGCTTTCTCGGCGAGGCCTACCTTGCGCAGCAGTGTGAGTGCTTCCGCCTCGGCGTCGGGCTTGCTGATGCCGCGCAGCAGCATGGGTGTCATCGTGATGTTGTCGATGATGGAGAGGTGCTCGAAGAGGTTGAAGCTCTGGAACACCATGCCCACTTTCTGGCGTAGCTTGTTGAGGGGGTAGCCCTTGGCGAGGATGTTCTCGCCGTCGACGATAATCTCGCCGCTGGTGGGTGCATCCATCATATTGATGGCGCGGAGCAGGGTGCTCTTGCCGGTGCCCGAGGGGCCGATGATGCTGATGACCTCGCCCTTGGAGATTTCGCAGTTGATATCCTTCAGTACCTGCAGCTTAGTGCCGTCAGGGTTAGTGAAGGTCTTGGTCAGATGGTTTATGGTGATCATTTTTTCTTGTTGTTAACGGTGAAATCAAGTAATTTGCCGAGGAGCCATGCAAGGATGAAGTAGATGACTGTGACGATGAGCAGGGGGAAGAGGGCGTCGAAGGTGCGGGTGCGGATGATGTCGCTGGCGCGAGTAAGGTCTTGTATGGCGATGTAGCCCACGATGGAGGTGGTTTTCACCAGCGAGATGGCCTCGCCCTTGTAGACCGGCATCACGTTGCGCAGCGCCTGCGGAGCCACCACATGGCGGAAGGTCTGCCACTTGGTAAGGCCAAGCGCTAGGCCCGCCTCGGTCTGCCCCTTGCCCACGGCGCTGATGGCTGTGCGGAACATCTCGCTCACGTAGGCGGCGAAGTTCATTGCGAAGGCAATCACCGCCACCGTCGTGCCGTTGAGGCCCGTCGGCGCCAGCACCACGTAGAACATAATCATCAGCAGCACCAGTATCGGGATGCCGCGCATCAGGTCGATGTACACCTTGGCCGTGCCCGCCATCCAGCGACGGCGGTTCATGCGCATCCAGCAGACGCCGGATCCCAGAAGCGAGCCCAGCAGAATGGATAATAGCGAAATCTTCACCGTCTCCCACAAGCCACCAGTGATGTACTTCCAGCGGTTCTCGACGATAAGGTTGTTGTGCACCATCTCCTTGAGGCCTGCAAAGAAACCGCCGGAACTGCTCGCACTCTCGTCCTTGACAAAGCATGCCGCGCGGATGTCCACGTCGCTCGAGCTGAAGTCCATCGTTTTCTTGCGGTCCTCGGTGATGAAGACGCCGCCGAAAAAGAGGTCGATCTTGCCCGTCTGCAGTGCCTGAATGACAGAGGCGATGGGATAGAACTCGAAAGTTACCGGGCGCCCGATGTAACGGCCGAAGCGCTTGAGCAGCTCAGGCTCGAAGCCGCGCCAGTCGTTGCCCACATGGTAGCCCATCGGCGGCAGCTCGATGGCGCCGCCCGCGACCAACGGCCGTCCTTTAGGCTCTGGCCCTAAATCCGGGATGGTGGCATCGGTATAATTCTCGCACAGGAACCAGCGGTCATGAATCTCCTGCAACTCGCCGGTGGCCTTGATCGAATCGATAAAATGGCTCAGCGAGTCGCGCAGTCCCTGCTCGTCCTTCCGCAAAGGGATGCCGCAGGGGATGGCCTCGTCGCCATAAAAGGCAATACGGAGACCAAGCCTCTTCATCTCGGCGGACGATATGGAGCACTCGTCCTCGACGAAGGCATCCACCTTGCCCTGCGAGAGCGCCATAATAGCGTCACTCGGCATGTTAAACTTCAATGTAGTGAGGTCTGTGCGTTGCGAAAGGCGGATATCGTGGGCCGTACCCGTAGTCACCCCCACCTTCAGCCCCGCCAGATCGGCTTCTGAATGCAACTCGTGTTGCTGCTGTTTTTTTCCGCAGCCGGCGACCATCATTGCCACCGCCGCGAGAAACAAAAGAGTTTTCTTCATTATTGCTATTTAATTATTATTCTCCGAGTATGTCGACGAACCCCTGCGGCAGGTATACGTTCTCCAGTGTGAGGGATTCTTTGAAGAGTGGCGCTACCTCATGGGGAGTGTAACCGGCGATGCCGCACCCTACGGCGGTGACGAGGAAGGTTAGTTCTGGGTGCTCCTTGGCGCAGGCGATGAAATGGTCGACGGCTACTTTCAGCGCCGCCTCGCCCTCCATGGTGGGCAGGGCGTAGGTGCGTCCTGTGAGGCCTTCGCCGACACCCCACTCGGCGCCGAACTGCTTGTGGGCAAACCATGCGGCGCCGCCGCCGTGGGATCCCTGAATGTTGCTTCCGAAAACAAATATCTCGTTCTTGCCTAGGCTGGCGATGTGGTCTGACGCAATGCGGTGTCCACGGACAATGCTTGTGTTGCTCATGCCCTATTTCTTAAAAAGGTGGCTGGTTCACACCAACCACCTTAGTATTCAATTATCAACTATCAATCTTAATTCTCCTTGATGTTTGGCTCCTCAAGACCATAACCCTTCTTTTTGTCAACGGCACGGAGGTAGACCGAGATGAGGAGGGCGGCGATACCGAGGGCTGCCAGCATCACGAGGGCCCAGGTGTAGTTGAGCTCGTGGGCGGCGGTGCCTTCGGGGTTGGTGTTGTTGAGCACCATGCCGATAAGGGCGGGGAAGAGTCCGAGGCCGATGTTCTGAATCCAGAAGATGGCGGCGTAGGCCGAACCGATGATCTTCTCGTCGACCAGCTTGGGCACCGAGGGCCACAGGGCGGCGGGCACCAGCGAGAACGAGGCACCGAGCACCAGGATGGTGACATAGGCCACTATAGTACCACCCACGGCGTTGCCCTTGAAGGCGGGCAGCACGAAGGCGAAAGTGAGGTGGCAGACCACCAGCAGGATGGAACCAAGCATCAGCATCGAGGCGGCTTTACCCTTGTGGTCGACATAGTTGCCGAGGATGGGGGTGATGGCCACGGCCAGCAGCGGGAAGACGGCGAAAATGGTCTCGGCGGTACCGCGCATGTAACCCATGTAGCAGTAGACCACCAGGGCCACTACAGCGATACCCATGAGGCCGAATTTCAGACCTTTATTGTTCTTGATGAAGTTGCTCGAGAAGGAGCCGGCGGCCACGACGAGCATCAGGATATACTGCACCCAGGTCACCGTGCTGCCACCCCAGAAAGTGTTGGGGTCGGCAGGGTTGAGGGTAAGATTGCACTGCAGCATGTTGACGGCATACTTCTGGAAGGGGAAGATGGCACTATAGTAGAGCACGCAGAGCAGAGCCACGAGCCAGAATCCCAGGCTGGAGACAATCTTGCCCAGGTCGCTGAGCTTGAAGGGATCGTCCTTCTCCTCGGCTTCGCCGGTTTGGCTGTCGAGCTTCTTGTCCATGAAGAAGTAGGTGATGAACATGATGAGGGCGATGCAGAGCAGCACGACGCCGAACTTCACAGCGTTGTCGACATGCACCTCGCCGCCCAGTTTTGCAAAGTAGGGGCTGAAGATCATGCAGGTGGCCACGCCCAGACGGGCGAGGGCCATCTCGGAACCCATGGCCAATGCCGTCTCACGGCCTTTGAACCACTTGACGATACCACGGCTCACGGTGATACCGGCCATCTCACAACCGCAACCGAAGAACATGAAGCCCAAGGCGGCCAGTTTGGCCGAGGCGGGCATACCGGCCGCGAAAGGCAGGATGGCGCCGATGACGGGCAGCTCGCCGTTCCAGTTCAGGTTGTTGGTGAACCACTGCTCCAGGCTGGAACCGATGAAGTAGTCGCTCACGGCGTAGAACTTAATCAGACCGCCGAAGAGCATCACCGCGCCCGAAAGGACGGCTGTGAAACGTACTCCCATCTTGTCGAGGATGATACCGGCGAAGATGAGAAAGAAGACATACACATTTAAGAAGACCTCGGCACCCTGCATGCGGCCGAACGAGGCGCTGTCCCATCCGCGGGTGTCCTGCATCAGGTCCTTGATAGGCGAAAGGATGTCCATGAAGACATAGCTGCAGAACATGGCTAAGGCTAGCAGCAGCAAAGCAGTCCAACGCATTCCTGCGCTGTCTCTTAATGTTTTGATACCAGTTTGTGTCATACTATATAAGTGTTTGAATGTTTGATTGCGTTATTGTTTGGTAAGTTGAAACAATGTGCAAAAGTACGAATAAAAAATGAATCGGCAGCGAGAAAAAGTAAAATTAAGAAAAAAAGTCGTATCTTTGCAACCTGAAAACACAACAATGATGGATTATATTTTCGAGAATAAAGACCGGGTGAGGGACTATGAGTGCGACTTGCAAGGCATTGTAAATAATGCCAACTATCAACACTATATGGAGCATTCACGTCACCTTTTTGTATTGGAACGCGGGTTGAGTTTCAGTGAGATGCATGCCCGCGGCATCGATGTGGTGGTGGCTCGCTTTGAGATAGCCTACAAGGTACCGCTGCACCCCGACGACGAATATTTCTGTCGCTTGAGGCCCGAAAAAGAGGGCATACGTTATGTCTTCTATCAAGCCATATTCCGCGCTGCCGACAATAAATTATGCTGCTCGGCTAAGGTGGATTGTGTGGCCACTATAAATGGTCGTCTGGTGCAAGGTCATCCTGAGTTGGATGCGCTATTGGAGAATTAAAAGAAAGTTTTTATGGTACACTGTGATGCTCAGTATCTTTTAAAGGCACTCCTTATGGCTACTACCCTGCTGACTATGGGCTGCAAAGGAGTGAAATATACGTCGCAAGGAGTCTACCTTGGGGCGATGCACGAGGTGGAGAATCAGTTGGAGTCGATGGGTTTCAGACCCATAGGATGTGGACAGGAGAGCGTTAATGAACCTTATGCGGTGGGAGATGAATGGGTGGACGACTGGGTGACCTACGACATACGTAGTTTTGCAGATACAACGGGGTGTCGGGTGGATTATTCCGTCCGTTACCGCGCTGTTGAAGATGGAATGCAGAAAGTCGAGGTGGCGGGCTGCGAGGTGAACTGTACAGGCGACTACACCGCCATCTGTGGAGATGACGGTGTAGTGCGAAAGTTGAATAATCTGCCGACGGACAAGCAGTCTAATGACATCCTTTCGACCTCTGTCGGCCTCTATCTTGTCTGTAGTGTGCTGCTTCCAGTATTCGTGGTAGTTGTTCTTGCTTTTGTCCCATAAGGTGGGCTATTCCACGTTGAGCAGGAAGTAGTTTTTCTTGCCTTTCTGTACCAAGATGCAGCCGCTAGCCAGTATGTCGGCGGCGGTGAGGGTGCATTCCTCGGTGACTTTCTGCTTGTTGACGCTGATGCTGTTCTGCTTCAATTCGCGTCGGATAGCACCCTTGCTTTCGAACATACCCACTTCGGCGGCCAGGTCGACCAGCGAGGCACCAGCCTCGATGGCGGAGCGACTGACATTATACTGCGGCACGCCGTCGAAGACGCTTAGAAGGGTGGCACGGTCGAGTGCGTTGAGCTGCTCTGTAGTGGCTTTGCCGAAGAGCAGTTCGCTGGCTGCGATGGCGGTGTTGTAAGCCTCCTCGCCATGCACGCGGATGGTGATGTCCTTGGCTAACGCTTTCTGCAGGATGCGCTGTTCGGGAACTTCAGCATGCTGCTTCTCCAGCGCCTCGATTTCCTCTTTCGAGAGGAGTGTGAAGATGCGGATATAACGGGCGGTGTCTATGTCGGAGCAATTGAGCCAGAACTGGTAGAACTTGTAGGGTGAGGTCTTCTCAGGGTCGAGCCACACGTTGCCTCCTTCGGTCTTACCGAATTTGGTGCCGTCGGCTTTGGTGATAAGAGGGCAGGTGAGAGCGAAAGCTTCGCCGCCTTCCATACGGCGGATAAGCTCAGTGCCGGTGGTGATGTTGCCCCACTGGTCGCTGCCGCCCATCTGCAGTTTGCAGCTTTTGGTGCGATAGAGGGTGAGAAAGTCGTATCCCTGCAGCAACTGGTAGCTGAATTCGGTGAACGAGATGCCAGTTTCCATGCGCTTCTTCACGCTGTCCTTGGTCATCATATAGTTGACGGTGATGTGTTTACCCACGTCGCGGATAAAATCGAGGAAGAGGTAGTCTTTCATCCAGTCGTAGTTGTTGAGAATTTCGGCTCCGTTGACGGGGTTGTTGAAATCGAGGAAACGTTCCAGCTGGTGCTTGATGCAGTGCACGTTGTGCTGGATTTCTTCGACGGTAAGCAGCTTGCGTTCCTGTGCTTTGAACGAGGGGTCGCCAATCATGCCGGTGGCACCGCCCACGACGGCCAGAGGTTTGTGCCCCGCCATCTGCAGGTGTTTGAGGAGCATGATGGAGACGAGGTGCCCGATATGTAACGAGTCGGCAGTAGGGTCGATGCCCACGTATGCCGTAGTCATCTCTTTGTTGAGTTGTTCTTCGGTACCCGGCATAATGTCGTGAATCATGCCGCGCCATTTCAGTTCTTCTACGAGGTTGGTGTTCATAGTATATTATAATGTATTATTCATATTTAATAAAAGAGGTGCTGCTCTTTAGGGCGGCACCTCTGTGTGGTTATTGCAATGCCCGATTAACGAACCAACATCTTGGTGGCTGCGGTGTGACCGCCGATGATGACGTTGATCAGGTACATGCCCTTGCTCATGCTGGTAGTGTTGAGGATGACGGTCTGTTCGCCTTCATCAAGATGGCCGAGGGTGCGGTCCATTACGAGGCGACCATTGAGGTCATAGATACGCAACACGGCAGTGCCGGCAGCAGCAGCGGTGATGTCAAGGTTGGCTTCACCCATCACGGGGTTGGGGTAGACGCTCACACTGTTCATGCCGATAGAACTGATAGTGGGAACAGCCAAGGGATTGAAACCTGTGGTATCATAAATCTCGTTCTCGGTGTCGGTGACATATTCCATGTCGAGGAAGATGCCGCGACCGTAAGTGCCGAAGTAAATGGCATTGGGCCATTTGGTTTTGGCAAAGAGATATTTGTTCTCATTGATACCTGTGTGAGTGATATGGCGACGTACGGGCAACTCATCGGTCTGCTGGGTGATAGCAGTCACTGGGACGCCTTTCAGCTGATTGTACTGACTCCATGAGGAACCATTATAAATGAATACACCATCCGAAGTGCCGACGTAGATTTTGCCAGTGGTCTTTTCAATGATGGCACTATAGGCGGGGATGCCTGTGCTACCGCTGGTGGCGTTGATGCCGATGGGGGTCACAGTGTAGTTGGTTTGACTGGCATTTTCTATGAGCACCACATTGGCGTAGTTATCAGAATAATCCTCAAAAGTAAGGACGATACGGTCCTGACCCGGACGCGGGTCGACAGCAATAGAACTGATGGGACGATTGAACCAGTTGCTGACGCCATTGCCGATATTGGAAGTCTCCACTTTCTTAGCATAGCTATCCCAGTTAAGCTCGGCGTCGATGGAGTAGTATTTCTGATTGTAGTTGACATTGTCGAGGCCTTTGATAATGTAAAGCTTCGACTTGTGGGTGACATTGTTGTAGGTGCTGATAAAGGCATTGCGGCCATCATTGCTGAAAGCAACACAGCGGGGATAGATGCTATCGCCGAGAATCTCGGTGTGTGCGAAAGAAATAAGCGTGGACCATTGCATCATCTTTTCCTTTTCTTCGCTGGTACCACTGGAGGCAGTAGTGGCATCCCACACACGGGTGAAATCGCTATTGGTCCACGAGTATGCTACCTCATATCTATTGTCGGAAGTTTTTACTACGGCCAAAATGCGCGACACCACCGGGTTTTTGATCAGGAATGTGTCGGAGACGGTCTTCTGGTTGGCTCCGCTGCCCACCTCTTCGCTGGTGAAGACATGCGTGAAGGGATAATCTGCATTGTTCTTTGCCAGGAAGATTCCCTTTTCGCCGGGATTGACCTTGCGGTTGGCGTTCTGGTTAATCCAAATGGTGTCGCCATTGCTCTTAAAATAGTAGCCACGAAGGTCGAAGGTTACGCGGATGCTGTCTTTGAAGTAGGTGTCGTTGGTGTTCTCCCACACGCTGATATTGCCCAGATAACTGGTGTATGATTCGGTGGAAAAGTTGCTACCGACAGTCCAGGTCTGGGTATTTGTATAGTCGAGGTAGTCAGCGTAAGAGCGGCCCATGTTGCCGTCGGAGGAGAGATAGATGGTACGGCGCGACTGAGGGATGACCTGATAGATACCGGAGGCGGACACCTTATTGCCACTGCCACTCCAGAGCACATTGGCGTTATGATTGAAATTGCCCAGCTGGCCATAGTCATACCATGTCTTAACGGTGTCGCCACCCGAGTGTGCCATGCGGCTCTCGATAAAGGGGCATCCGTTGAATGCAGCACCGCTGATAAGGGAACCGTCGGCACAGACATCCAGACCAGTAATCTGTACGTTGTTTAAACCTTGATTGATGTTCTCGTAAGTGGAGAAGTTGTTGAGCGTGCTGTGGATGCCGGCGTTGGTGGCGATGAAATAGGTGTAATAGGTGGTGTCGGTGCCGGAGATGTGGGGTATACTTTTGTGGCAAGGAACTATCTGTTGGATGCCCGAATGCACAAAGGATGCGTTGGTGAATACCGAACCCATATAGTCTCCGCCGTTTAACTCCCATTCACTGTAGGAACTCTTGGTCCAGAGGAAGTAGGATCCTTCGACATAGTCATCACCGCCTTCGCCAATCCATATGTTGGTACCGCCCAGGATGACACGTTTAGGGTTGGCGGGATCCACAGTGAGGGTGGCACAAGTGTTGCCGGGATTATATGCAATGGTATCTATGCCGCCGCTACTGTTTCTGGAAGTGGAGAAAAGGATGGGGTTCACCGAGTTAGTGGCAAGGGTAGTCCAGTGTTGTCCGTTGGTTGTCAAGTAGACGTTATCCATGATACCGTTCTTGTCAATCACCATGGCGTAAAGGTGCGTGTTGTCGCTTGGGGCAAGGGCTAACTTAATCAGTGAGTTGTTGCCGCCGAAAGCGCTATTTGAGTTTGAAATATTCACAGCAGAGATTCCAGCGTCGGAAGCCTTGATATTGCCTATTTTATAGAGTTGGTTGCCGATAGAAAAATAACACATGTTAAGGCTGCGTGAAACCACCATATTGTCAACGCTACCCGTAGCAATGCAGTGAGTGGGTACATTGTTCCAGTCGTTTTCCGAACCGATAGTCCAGCGGTAGAGGCCGGTGGAGGTTGCTACAAAGACAAGGAGAGTATCGTTACGATAGGCATAATCGATGGCGTGGACGGCAGGGTAGAGGCTGCCGGCGGCGGTAATACGCTGCAAACTGCGGTCAGCGGGGTTGTAACGGTAGATGCCACGGCCGCGCGATGACATATTGCCGCCGTACATGCTACCCACAATATAGGTGTTGTCACCAGTACCGATAATCATTTCCCCAGTGTTGATTTGAGCCATGGCGCTAATGGGAAGTACCAATTCGTCGCCAGTGGCGTCAAAGAGGCGAACCAAGTGCCAACGGGTGGTGTCGGCGGTAAGTTCTTCTACCGGAACAACAGTGTTGTCGGCGTCGGCATACAGGTTCTGCAGCACGTTGACATTGCCAGTACGCACATAAAGTCCACCGGAGATAGCTCCGGCATAGATTGTCGAGTGGCCTGCATCTTGATTGTCGATGACAATACTCGAGATTTTGCCACCGATATTGTCGGGACCAACCTCGTAGAATTGGGCGCGAGCCGCCCCGCAGGTCAAGGTCAATAAGCCTGCAAACAAGCCGAGAAGTAGTTTGTTACTTTTCATATTTTATTATTAATTAGTTAATTATTCAAATAATGGTCGAATTCTTTAACACGCAAAAATACAAAAAAAATTGGATATGGAATTTTTTTTTCTTAAAATATTATTTTATGTGGTCTGGTAAATACCGTCGACTGTACCTAATCACACCCTAATTGCTCCGAACATGCTTTTGCCCAGAACTGTCATTTCGCCTGCTGTTTGCCTGCTGTTCTTCAGCTGTTCTTCGATTGTCCTTCGGTTTTTTAGAAGAACAACAAAAGAACTGCGGTTAAAAGACTGTGGATTAGTCAATCCGGTTCGGATTTGGTAGGTACCATTCTCTGTCGACGGCAAGTCCTGTTTTTCCAGTACAACACGTTGAATGTAACCTTTTTGTTCGCTCTAAAAATATGATTTGTGGTCTAATTATGGTCAAAAAATGTTAAAAAAACAATATTCCACATCTATTTGCAGTTATAGGTGACAAAAGAAGGAAATAAAACGAATTATTTGATATGGAAACGTTAAACATTCAAGAACTTAACGAGCGTGTGCAGCGCGAGAGTGCTTTCGTTGACGTGATGACCATGGAGTTGGGCAAAACCATCGTGGGTCAGAAGCACATGGTGGAGGCGTTGATGATTGGCTTGCTGAGTAATGGACATGTGCTGTTGGAAGGAGTGCCGGGGCTAGCCAAGACGCTGACTATCACCTCGTTGTCAAAAGCAATTGATGCTCGCTTCAGCCGCATACAGTTCACTCCTGACCTGCTGCCCGCCGACCTAATCGGTACCTTGATTTATAGTCAGAAAAGTGAGCAGTTCCAAGTGAAAAAGGGCCCTATTTTCAGCAATTTTATCCTAGCCGACGAGATTAACCGTGCGCCGGCCAAGGTGCAGAGCGCATTGCTCGAAGCCATGCAAGAGCGTCAAGTGACCATTGGCGAGCAGACTTTCAAGCTTGATGAACCTTTTTTAGTAATGGCCACTCAGAACCCAATTGAGCAAGAGGGGACCTATCCGCTGCCCGAGGCTCAGGTGGATCGTTTCATGCTCAAGGTTGTCATTACCTATCCCAAACGTGACGAGGAACGTATGATACTACACCAGCAGGTGAATGGCGAACAGGGAGTGGAGCAGAAAGCCATCCTCAAGCCAGCTGACATCCTCAAGGCTCGCGAGGTGGTGAAGTCGATTTATATGGACGAGAAAATTGAGAACTATATCACCGACATCATCTTCGCTACTCGCTATCCCGAGCAGTATGGGTTAGACAAGATGAAGCCGCTGCTTAGTTATGGTGCTTCGCCACGCGGCAGTATCAACTTGGCAGCCGCTTCCAAAGCTTATGCTTTTCTGCATCGTCGCGGCTATGTTATTCCTGAGGATGTTCGTGCCGTGGCTATGGATGTACTGCGTCATAGGGTAGGTCTTACCTACGAGGCCGAGGCAGAGAATGTCACCAGCGAGGAATTGGTGAGCGAGGTGCTCAATAGAGTCGATGTGCCGTGATTGACGAAGAAATCATAAAGAAGGTCCGCAGGATAGAAATCAAGGCTCGGGGGCTGAGCCAGCAGATGTTCAGCGGCGAGTACCACTCGGCTTTCAAGGGGCGAGGCATGGCTTTCAGCGAGGTGCGCGAGTACCAGTATGGCGACGACGTGCGCAATATCGACTGGAACGTCACAGCCCGTCTTGCGCATCCGTATGTCAAGGTCTTCGAGGAGGAACGCGAGTTGACGGTGATGTTGTTGGTCGACGTGAGCGGATCAAACCGTTTCGGTACCCATTCTCAGTTTAAGGAAGAGTTGGCGGCCGAAGTGGCTGCTACTTTGGCGTTCAGTGCTATAGCAAATAACGACAAGGTGGGAGTGCTGCTCTTCAGCGATCGCATCGAGAAATTTATCCCGCCCAAGAAAGGACGTTCGCATATCCTCCGTATCATCCGCGAACTCATCACCTTCCGCCCCGAGAGCAATGGTACGGACATCAGTTTGGCATTGGGTTACTTCCAGAATGTCATCAAACGCCGTTGTACAGCTTTCCTGCTCACGGACTTCTACGACGATAACTATAGCGACGCTTTAAAGTTGGCCGCCCGCAAGCACGACTTGGTGGCTTTGCGGTTGGTCGACCGTCGTGAGGAAAGAATGGAAGACTTGGGACTGGTGAAGTTCTACGATCCTGAAAGCACCGAGACCCTCTGGGTCGATACCGGTGATGCTGCGTTGCGTCGCAAGGTGGATGAACGGGTGATTCGTCATGTGCGTAAAGTTGAGGATACATTGCGCCGTTATGGTGTGGATATGACTACCCTCTATACAGGCGAAGATATTGTGAAACCGTTGCGGACTCTGCTCGCAAGAAGAAGTTAAATGAAAATAATTGTTAAAATAGGATTGGTAGTGACTATAGTGGCTTTTGTCACTATAGGAAATACAATGGCACAGGTAACACTGGCTGCCGATACCATTGCGTTGGGCGACCAGACTATTCTGGTTGTTCCACAGGGTATGGAACTGGCACCTACCCAAGGGGTTGAGGTATTGGATATGAGACCTGATACCGCTGCCGGAGGAATGCAGGCACTGGTGACCAGTTTTGAGCCCGGCGAGCATTGGCTACATGTGGGCAACGACTCTCTGCTGCTGGTGGTTACTGATGTGGAGGTGGATACTACTACTGCCGAGATTCGCGATATTGCCCCCATCCAGCGAGTGCCTCATACTTTCTGGGAGATATTCCGCTGGGTGTTGTTGGCTTGGGCTATCGCTGCCGTGGCTATTGTCGTGTGGTGTCTTGTCGACAGAAAAAAACGTCACGGGAGCATCTTTGTTCGCCCTGAACCTGTCGATACACGTACCCCAGAGGAACGCGCTCTGCAGGCTCTGGAAGGGTTGCGCAACAATCATGTGTGGCAGAGTGGTAAGGTGAAGGAGTATCATACTGAATTGACTGATATTGTGCGTCGCTTTGTTGAGGAGACAACAGATATACGTGCTACTGAGCTTACGAGCGATGAAACAGTCGAGAGTGTCAGCTTAAAGATAGGAAAACAGCTCTCGGGGTTATTGCGCAGTATTTTTACTACGGCCGACTTGGTGAAATTTGCCAAGAGCGAGCCTCTCCCTCATGAACACGAGGCTTCGATGGGCGCAGCTGTGGAGTTTATACGTCAAATGTGGCAGCAGGTTAAGCCTGAGGTTACAGAAGAAAATGAGACAGGAGAAAAGGAGGTGAAAAATGCATAACATCACCTTTGCTCATCCATGGTACCTGTTGGGTTTGGTGTTGGTGCCCCTGCTAGTGGCTTGGTGGATATGGCGCTACCGCAAGCAGGATGCTGCGGTACAACATTCCGACATCGCCATCTTTGAAGGTATTGGAAAGAGCCTTCGAGTGCGTTTGCGCTGGTTGCCTTATGCCCTGCGTGTGGTGGCTATAGGGGCTATGGTGGTGGCTTTAGCCCGTCCGCAAAGCCGCTTAAGCCGGCAGGAGATGAAGGTGGAGGGTATTGATATTGTGATGGCTATGGATATCTCGGGCAGTATGTTGGCCGAGGATTTTAAACCCAATAGATTAGAAGCCGCCAAGAAGGTGGCTGCCGACTTTATTGAAGGTCGTAAGAGTGACCGTATGGGATTGGTTGTCTTTGCCGGTCAGGCTTTTACACAAGTACCTCTAACTGTCGATCATCATGTGCTTCTGCAACAGCTGGGAAAACTGAAAAGTGGCATTGTGCGTGACGGTACCGCACTTGGCGACGGATTGGCTACTGCCATAAACCGCATCAAGGATAGCGAAGCGAAAAGCAAGGTGATTATACTGCTCACCGACGGTGTTAACAATCAGGGATCTGTCGACCCTCTTTCGGCTGCAGAGATTGCTTCGATGTACGGTATTCGTCTCTATACTATTGGTGTGGGTTCGTTAGGTAAAGCACCGTATCCCTTCCGTGACCAGTTTGGACGTGTACATTATCAAAATATTGATGTGGAAATTGACGAACCCTTGATGAAGCAGATGTCCGAGTTGACAGGAGAAGGTCGCTATTTCCGTGCTACCAACAAGAAGGCGCTACAAGAGATTTTTAGTCAGATTGATGAGATGGAAAAGAGTAGGATAGATGTGACACAGTATGCTCAGACCAAGGATGAACAAGCTCCTTGGTTGTGGTTGGCAGTGCTGGCGTTGGTATTGGAACTTTTGTTACGCTGGGGTTGGATGAAAATGTGAGTTGATAGTTAATAGTCATTGGTTATGATTCATTTTGAACACATAAAATATTTGTGGTTGCTGGTTGTGGTGGTGGTGCTGGGATTGCTTTGGGGGTTCACACTTTGGCGCAACAACCGTCGTTTGGAACAATGGGCTGATCGGCCTATGTTTCCGCGCTTGATACCCGACCATTCCCGGTGGCGTCCTGCTTTTAAGATGGCACTCACGTTGTTGGGAATGAGCTTGTTGATAGTTGCATTGGCCAACCCGCAACTCGGTACCCGCGTTGAGAATGGGAAACGGGCCGGCAGTGATGTGGCCATCTGCCTAGACCTTAGTAATAGTATGATGGCTGAGGATATTCAACCCAATCGATTGGAACGCAGCAAACGTGTAGTATCCAATCTTTTGGCGGGTTTTGCTGGTGATCGCGTCAGTTTGGTGGCATTTGCAGGTGGCAGTTTTATCCAAATGCCTCTCACGGGTGACTATAGTGCAGCCAAACTCTTTCTCGACGACATGGATTGCAGTATGATCTCGGAACAGGGTACTGCCATCGGCGATGCCATCGATAAGGCCATGCAGACCTTCGGTTATGGTGATGAGGATCGTGAGTGGGTGAAGAATAAAAGTCGCGCCATTATAGTGATTAGTGATGGCGAAAATCATGAGGATGACGCCGTGGGGGCAGCCCGTAACGCCGCCCGTGAAGGCGTCCGTGTTTGTACAATTGGCATGGGTTTGCCCGAAGGAACCCCAATCCCCGAATTTGATAATCGAGGTCGCCGTAATAACTACAAGCGAGACCGGAGTGGAAGTATCATTATGACACGTCTCAACGAGCAGATGCTCCGTGAAGTGGCTGATGCCGGCAATGGTGTGTATGTTCGTGCCAGCAACGCTGGTAGTGGATTGAGTGAGATTACCGATTTGATTGCCTCACTTGACAAAGAAGAGTTTGGCGAGGCTCAGTTCGCTGCTTATGAGAGCCGCTATATGTATCCTCTGGTGGCAGGCATTTTATGTCTCCTTGCTGAGGTACTCCTGTTTGAGCGTCGTAATCGTAAATGGGATTTAGACAATATAGTATGAAAATATTAAATATAGCAGTAGTGGTTACTATGGTGTCTGTTTGCACTGTAGGAACTATAAATGCGCAGGCCAGTCGTCATCAGTTGCGTGAAGGTAACCGTAGTTACAATAAACAGCACTACGACCAGGCCGAGGTGTCCTATCGCCGTGCATTGGAACGAGACTCGTCCGATTTCCGTGGGCAGTACAACCTCGCTAATGCCCTCTATCGCCAAAAAAAATATAACGAGGCAGCCAGTCACTATCAGCAAGCTTTGGCCGCCCAAGGCATCTCTGCGAAGCAAAAAGCACAGACATTGCACAATCAAGGTAATAGTTTTCTTAAAGCAGCCCAGGATTCGGAACAGAGTCAGCAGGAGTTGCAGCAGGCCATCAATAGCTACCAGGAGGCCCTCAAACTTGACCCCAAGAACGGCGATACCCGCTATAATTTAGCATATGCCCGTCGTCTACTGCAAAAGAACCAACAGCAGCAGCAAGGAGGTGGCCAACAGCAGCAGCAGAATCAGCAAAATCAACAGAATCAGCAACAACAGAATCAGCAACAGCAGCAGAATCAGCAGGGACAGTCGCAGGATCAGCCACAGGACGACCGTCAGGGGCAACAGAATAAACAGCAACAGCCTAAGAGTGACCGTCGGCGTGAGGATGCCGAGCGAATGCTCGAAGCGGTGAAAAACAATGAAAAGCAAACCCTACGCGACAAGACTCGTGCTGAAAAAGCTGTGCGTGTCAATAAAACGGATAAAGATTGGTAATGAGAAGAATAGAGCGTATAATAAGGGCATTTTCGATAATCTTTATAGGGTCTATAGCAATTATTGGAACTACATGTGCCCAAGAGATGACGGTGCAGGCACCCAAGTCTGTCTTTGTGGGCGACAACTTCACCGTTCGTTTTGTTGTCAACGACCAGGCCAAAGATTTCCGAGGACCTTCGTTTAAAGGATTCAGTTTACGCTCGGGTCCTAATACCTCCTCGTCCACCAGCATGAGTATTATCAATGGACAGATGTCCCGTTCTGTGAGTACTACCTTCTCTTATACGTTGCTGGCCGATGTGGCAGGTACTTTCACTGTCGATGCCGCTACTGCCGCTGTGGATGGCAAAAAAGTATTTTCTGCCCCCTTTACTATTAAGGTGGAGAAACTAAGTGCGGCGCAACAGCAGCAGCGTCAGCAACAGCAGCAGCGTCAATACGACCCATGGGGAAGGTCTCAGCAACAACCCCAACAACAGCAGCCTGCTCAGATAGATGAGAAAAGTCTTTTTGCCCGGGCAAGTATCAATAAGAGCAATCCGTGGCAGGGAGAACAGGTGATTGTTACATATAAGATTTATACTCAAGTACCTATCAGCCAGTTTGCCATCGATAAACTGCCTGGTAACCGGGGTTTTTGGGCCGAGGACTTGAGCGAGGGACAGCAGATTAAGCAATATGAAGAGACCATCGGCGACCGCCATTACCAAGTGGCCGAGATTCGCCGAGGAGCCCTCTTTGCCCAGCAGGACGGTAAACTGAGCATCGAGCCATTGGAACTCAATGTGCTGGCTATGGTGCAGCGTCAACGTCGCCGTACGGGAACCATCTTTGATCTCTTTGACGATCCGTTCTTCAGCGCCCAACAGGCGGTGGAGCACAAGCTGGTGACCAATCGTGTGGGCGTCAACGTGCGCCCGCTGCCGGCATCCCCCGAGGGATTTACCGGTGGGGTGGGGCAGTTCTCTGTCACAGGCGGTCTCAATCTTGATAAAGTGAAGGCCAACGAGGCAGTCAGTTACCGGGTGACTATCACCGGCCGAGGTAACTTGATGCTTATCAATGCTCCGACCCCCGATTTCCCTAACGTTTTTGAAGTCTACGATCCTCAGATTGACGACAACCTTAAAAAAGATGCCAATGGTGTCAGCGGTAGTCGTACCTTCGAGTGGATACTTATCCCCCGTAGTCAGGGCAACTATACTATCCCTGCTCTTAATTTTGTCTACTTCGACCCCTCTGCTGGACAATATCGTACTGTAAAAGTGGAATCGCAGCGGCTGAAAGTCGATCGTGGCAACGGAAACGCGATGGCTACCTCGAAAGATGATGTGCATCTGTTAAACCACGACATTAACTACATACACCCCCTGGAGAGCGGAGAGCGTAGTGTG